>Ga0131853_10001723_pt1 | contig 39013 bp, 30 predicted proteins | sample TergutLab28metaG_FD_92764 | JGI IMG/M metagenome (GOLD analysis project Ga0131853, IMG submission 92764) | Labiotermes labralis P1 segment gut microbial communities from Petit-Saut dam, French Guiana - Lab288 P1 (version 2) (version 2) | ecosystem: Host-associated > Arthropoda: Insects >... | reverse complement strand
TGTGGGTGTGTGTGTATGTGTGTGTGTGTGGGGTGTGTGTGTGTGTGTGTGTGGGGGGGGGTGGGTGAGGGGGGGTGTGTGGTGGGGGGGGGTGGGTGGGTTGTGGGGGGGGGGGTGGGGTGGGGGGGGGGGGGGGGGGGGGGGGGGGCCGCGCGCATTTACCATAACGTAACATAAGGAGCATCGCTTCCCATCCACGTCGCTTTCTTCTAGCACTCTCTTCAGCTATCATAATTTCTGCTTCAGCCATTTGTACACAGTCCTCAGAATGGAAGAAAAAGAGATTTGTATCTCCGATCATTGCACCTGTAGGTGAAAGTACTGTTAATTACAACAGCACTTAAATGGAAGTAGTTCATGTATGAAAATGGTGGAAGAATACAATACTGTTGACCATTCCCTGTTGTGACTGGCAGTTCAGATTCGAACCCTGAACATGTCGATTACGATATTTAATTATCTACTTTTCGGCTTACAAATCAGGGTAGATGTATACAACCTCTGGCTTTAGAAATTGGGAGAGAGAAAGTTGTTTTGGAATATGGGTGGCAGCATGTCACTTCAAAGCGGAGGGATATGTCACAGTGTTTGTTTGTGAGATCCCATACTAGACTCTTCTTACGGTCACATTTTATCCTAGGGAAAGTTACGTAGTAACCCACCCCAAGAGGTTTGTTTATTGCAAGCTTGGAGTTGCTGAACTCAAATGAAAGCGTTCCCCCTTGGCTGTTTGGTTTAGCCAGTTAGTTTGAACTTTTCAAAAGTTAATTTCAGCCTATTGGGGATGGCAAAATTCAAGTTTCAGCAAATAAGAGTATTGCAGATCTGGAAGGATGATTTTTTTTGTACAGCAGGCGAGGATACAAGCTCAGATGCAAAGTACTCTTTTTGGTACATCGGAGTCAGAAGGACACATTGATCATTTTTACAAAAGTTATATCTTGCACAACAAAAATGAACAGTCCATTTATAGGCATTAATACAAGAATGTATCACGAGATGTTTATTGCATTCCACAGGCATACAAGAAAAAATGTGAATTTCAAAATTATTGATCATGTGTGAATTTAAACTAAAGTGATCGCTCTCACTTGCCATGCTCTGCCATGACAGTCAGCAAAGCGTAATGAATTAATGATAATGCCATTTACCTGAAATAAATTACCAAAAATCAGTGAAAGGTCCTTCTTTGGGTATGCATTTGTGAAGTGAATGCTGGCACTGGGATACCTCCATGCAGTGTTCCACATTTATTGGATATGACTTAGAACGCTACTGACAAAGCAAAGGATAATAACAGAAATTTGAAGACGTTGGGGGCAGAAATGTGGTGTCCCAGGAGTGTATTTATTAACTAATTTGTCAATAAATTACAGTCCCATACATAATTCCTTCTGTCTGAATTCAAGGAGACAACAGAAACACAACTTTCTTACAATGGAACCAGACGAATGCCAGATTTGAGATGAGACCCCCAACTCTTAGACCAGGATGTGATAATTCACTGGTACATCTCAAAAAGCCATGACAGAGAAGTTTGTAGCATTCATGAATGATGATCAGCGAGGGGAAAAATGTACTCCAGTACCAATTCATCTACCTGGAATGTCTCATGAATTATCCCACAAATAAACAAGCTGTGAGAAGCCATTATCTAACTTCCTGTTGCTGTTATTTCCTTACATTGTTTCCTTTTCACTACTGTACATCATACTACTTCTCTGTGAACAAACTTTCATGCCTTCTAATGCAATCCTTTACACTGCTAAATCTGATCAACTTATGGTGATTGGCCATTGACACCTAATTCTCTCATTCTGTGATCATTCTGCCCATCTGACATACAAATGGAAATATTTACACTTTTTGTCTTTAGCAAAGGTTTATGACTTGCTGGCATTCCTGTCAGCTAAGAATGCAAAGTAAAGCGAGAGAATACACAAAAGCAATTCAAATTACACAGAATAATGAGTGTGAATGCAAGGAAGAACATACGATGACAACATCCACCCCTCCACACCACTTGCAGCATGAAATCGTCCAACCACAATGAGGGAAGCATCCGCAGCAGATTGCTGGATCAAACTGAAAGGGCACTTTTTTCCAAGTTTTGTTAGAAAGTGTGAATTGACTTAGCTTCAATGAATAGAAATTTTCCAGAACTTTTTATATAATGGTATAGAATAGACAGTTGCAAGATTTTCAATACAGAGGCCAAGGTTCGATTTATGGGCAGGTTTCTCTCCCAGTATTTAAGTTTTCCCTTATAAATATCATTCTACCAGTGCTCCTTTCTCACATACATTCATCTGTTAATAGACACTGCATATTCAAATGCTGGCATCATTAAATAAACTTACCAATTTCATCTCCCGTGTTCTCAAATACAGTCTTGTCTAGAATGATGAAGGTGCACTCTGCAATTGTAAAATTTAATAAATGAAAAACACTACACTATAAGAGTAAAAAAGGATTCCTTAATAACAGTATGTGAAAGAAGCTCATTTGATTTACTCACTGTCTTCATCCATCAACCAACTATTCTGCATTTCATATTCTTTGTCAAGAGACAAAGGCTCAGAAGCAGTAAAAAGTTGTAATTCTGGAGATTTCATCCATTCATGGTACCTTCAAAAGAAATGGTATAGAATACCTGTAGTTAATAATAACAGTAGCAGCAGTAGTAGTAGTAGTAGTAGTAATAACAATAATAATGGAGGTGGTATTGGTGGTGGAGTTGATGGTGCTGAAGATGATGTACTGATAGAACACCCATTTAAAATCCAACAGAAAAATTGGTTGAATCCAATCTCCAGCTAAGATTACTACAGATACCCACTTATATACATCATACGCCCTGAAGGACAATCTGATGAAAATGTTGAAAATTTTGATGTCAGAATAGTGTGCACTTTTCCAAAGAAATTTTCAAGGTTGGCAAAGGGATTATGAAGAATGCAACTGAATGCAGGTGACCTTTTAGAGGTACAAATAACCTGATGATCAAAAAATGAGCCCCAGACCAATCTTGCAATATATTTAAAGGAAGTTCATGAAGCAAATAAAGAAAAATTATTACTGATAGAAATGACATATAAATATGTAAAACAAGGACAGAAAAATACTTATCAGAAACATGGGAAGCTCACTTTAAGAGCCACTAAATGCAGGTCCTGCATCCTTCACCAAAGTGACTTCAAGAGAAGAAGGCATGCCTACGTCACAACACTTCAGATGCCTGTGGACTGAACACCAGCACATCAATTCACCGCGCCCAACCCCCACCCCCTCACAGTCATAGCCAAATACAAAGTTCGAGCAAATTCATCACTGAAACTGTTGAAAAGTTCGTCATGAAACAGCACAGGATATAGGGGAAAATTGCATTACGTTGGCATTCCCTATCCGTTATATGTTATTTATGGGCGAATTGTATCTCACAAGTACAGCGACATAAACTGCCAAACATTTATCATACCCAGCAAGTTGGCTCAAGCGGAAATTGATATAGGCCTATCCTGGAGGTAACCGGTTCGAATCTTTGCCGAAACATCGGGTAGCCTGAGATTTTCCTCAGCCCCCCACGCACATGACAGACTGCTTCCTTTTCGAACCCCATTATTTACGTTCTCATCAAACCAGTTCGACTGCATGTAGACTGAGCTACCGAGTGTCGTTCGGTCCAAAATGAACACGTCTGATCTCTCGCACTGCGCCACTACATCGCAGTTCACAACTGTTAACTTATACAATTCCTGCCTTTATAGTAACTGGTATGAGTATTAACACATGACCGAGTGAGTAGAAACGGCAATATATGTAATCCTAAAGTGATAAGATCACAAGTACAATACAATGTTTGTGACCATACTTATGAACATGGTGTGTCTTATAAGGCACCAATATAACATTTTTTCCAAAAATTCTCGTATTTTTATTTTTTATCATTCTTCACACCTTTGCTACCAACACACCGCATTTACAACCTCTGCATTAATCGTAACCTTTGATGCGACAGCCGCAGCCGGCACCACACAGATCACTGGGCTCTCCCTTATATAATAATCCGTGACACGACATGTCCCGTCGCGACAACGCGCGCGCGTATGTCTGTGTTTGTGATAGATATCCGTGATGCGAATGGTAGTGTGTGCGAAAATAGTTTCGTATGCAAAGTAATAGTGATATTATATGGGAATTGTAAAGGCGAATTCCGCGTAAATTCTCATATAATAAAATTGTCCCAGAGGGATTGTTCTATAAAAGTAATAAAATTTGGTTCTTTGTTGACGCCATACTGCAAGGATTTTCATCGATTTTGCGTGGAAGTGCCTCAAATAAAATGGCCTATAATTACCCAGCGATGGGAAATCCACCTCTTCCTCCAGGTGCAATGAGTAAGAATAACATATTACATAATTTTCTTGTTTTAAGTCGAGGATGGTTTTGTTACAAGTAATGACAAGACGTCGTGCTGCGTAATCTGGCATATATTTGGCAGTGTTTCGGAGGAAAGTTGTGCCGTCATTTTCTTATTTTTCTCGTATTTCTATAGCTTATTAATGATTGTTATTTGTAGTAAGTTTTCGTATAGTCATTTGTGTTGGTTACATGTTTGCGTACTTGAAGATTTACGCCCGAAATTACGTATTTTTGTAAACACTGTAAGGAGGTGTTCTGGAAATAATGGAAGAGGGCATTTTCGGACATTCTAAGAAATCTTTGTATGTTCAAATTCGTACTTGCTGGACCATTTTAGATCCACCACCTCCGCCACCACCAATGGCTCCAATGCCGATGGGCATGATGGGACCTCAACAAGGCATGGGTCAGGGTATGCCAGTGCCAGGACCTCTTATGCCCCAAGGATACATACCGGGACCCATGATGACAGGACAGCCCCCACAACCAGCACCACCAGGGACACACCAGCAGCAAATACACATGCAGCAGATGCAGCAAAGTATGCTAAACCCTGCCATGAATGATGCACCACTGGAATTTAACATGAATAAAAATAAACCACCTATGCCTATTTCAGGTATGTAACAACATTTAATCTCCTGTACACTTTGTAAGAAAATGGTGATTCTGTTTCTTTGTGATGAGACCACATGGCTAATGGGACTATAGTGCAGTAATTTTGAAGGAAACCTGGTACCTCCATCATTAGGGTAAAAGAGTAAGTTGAGAGGTATAAAGCTGTGCATATTGCCAGGAAGGGAGTTCAGATTCTAGCTCTGTATATGGCCAATTAACACCTCAGCCTTCACAGGGGCAACCATTTTTGCTATTGGTGCATGCATATGTGTGCTTCAGGTTATTTATATTCTTTTTGTCACTTGTTTTTAGGGTTTCTTTGTGTATTGCTTTTAGTTTAAATGGTTCTTTAATGTTAATGTTTACATGTGGATTTTGCTTAGGAGTCTGGCCTATAGCCAGGATGGTTATAAAAAAACATTTTCCCTTGCCATGGATCAGATTCTGAGTTCATGTTCAACGGTGTGCGCATTAACCTTTGAATGACCTACGTTCATGTGTGTAAATGCACACCCTTCAACACCCCTAGAAATTCATTTTGTATATTTGGGCAACATGGAAACTTAATGCATTTTTAAGACATGCTACAAAATCTCTGTTATATTTTCCACAGAATGCTATTCATTCCATAATTTCATCTTTTTCTGTTGAAGTAACATGTTTTTTCATAAATAATGTGCAGAAATTGTATTACCAAGGTGGTCATTTGAAGGTTAATGATGAACTTTTGTAGATCCGCACTGGTTTGGAACTTTACCTAAATTAATTTTAGTAAATTATTAAGTATATGTTTTGAAGGCATCATTATTGATTGCAGTTGAGGATCGCAGCAATGTGCGTAACAATGAAGAGGCAAATAGTAGTGGTAATAGTGGAGGGGGTGCAGGAGGTGGAAGTAGTGGTGGAGGAGGCAGTGGTAGTGGAAGTGGTGGAAGTGACAATAACAGACGAGAGAGGCGAAATCGAAATGATAGGCGAGACCGTGATCGTGATAGAGACAGGGATCGAGACCGTGACCGTGATCGGGACCGTGACCGAGAAAGGAGGGACGATAGAGAAGTTTCTAGTAATAGTGGCAATCACAGCACCTCATCGCAACAACAAAATCAACCATCTCAACAGCAACCTGCTACACCTAACAGCAGTAATGCGGCTCCAAGTATGCAGTCACCCAACAATATGCAACCTGCACCCATGGGTGGTGCACCAAATAACATGTGGGGAGGCATGATGGGACCTATGGGTTATCCAATGATGGGTATGAATATGAATATGATGGGAGGTGGTATGATGGGAGACCCTAGCATGATGGGAATGGGACAGATGGGTCAGGTGAGTCACATGTTTTAATTTTTAATGTAATAATAAGATTCATATTTACTGTCCATTTATTAAACAAACTACACTTATTCAGTCTAACACAACACATGTTTATTTTAATTTTAATTTATTACCTTCACATGCATGCTACATGCTTCGGCTTGCACTTAGGTTATTCTCAGGCATGTCAGTACAAATCCTTACCAAGGAAGATACAATAAGAATTGAAGCTCCCCCTCCCCCCCCCCCTTTTGTAGTCACTATTTTTATAATGTTAAAACACAAAATATACAAAATAAAAGTATAAGATGTAAATAATTTTATTTTAGAAATGTAAATATACAGACTTTTATTAGATTTAAATCTTCGTTTGTTGTAGTTATAGATCAAATTAAAATTCTTCTATGATTTTGTGTATTTTAACTGACATGACATTGTCTCGTATAGTATATTCTTTTATAACATTCGTGTTTCAATTCTTTTGTAAATTATGGGCCAGGGTAGAATTTCTGCAGCGTGTTGTTTAACAAAATGTGAAGTTTACACGTTGTATGCTCTGATAATATTGTTGTATTATGGTATGTTGGCATATCATACTTGCAAGGTGGTGGTGGTGGTGGTGGAGCGATGTTTACCTGCAGGGAGTTTACTGGGGCACATCCTACCAACTTGGAACACAGCATGGTGTTCAGTGTTGTTGACAGGTTGTGTGACAAAATAAAATGGAAGGGCCGCAGTGTGTGCATGGACAAGTGGTTCTCCAGTCCAAAGATTTTTGACTGTTTATGGGGCTTGTAAGACAAAGGCACAGTGATATCAGATGGAAAAGAAATGTCTAAATGAACATTTTCTGGACAATTGAAACAGGGTGAAAAAATATGCCAACAGAATCATCTCATGTCCATGGAGTGGAAAGACACCTGTGATGTTTTTTTCCTAACCAATACCCATGAAGACGGACATGTTGAGACACCATCCTCAAAGGTGGCACATCAAAAGATAAAACCAACTGCAGTTTTGGACTGTAGGACGTATAAGATTGGTGTGGACAGATCAGACCAGATGATGTCATGCTGTTTGTTGGAAACAAAGATGATAAAATGGTGGAAGAAACTTTTTGTTTATATGTTCAACCTGGCAGTTGTCACTGCGCATACCTTGCACACAAAAACAAACAATGCAAAGATTTTGCTGGAAATTTTCTACAAAAATTTGCTGAAGGATTGTTCACTAGTACTGGTAGAGAAATTCAAGTGTAAGGTCAGACTATCAGGCAGCTGGCAGACTTATAGGGAGAGATTATTTTTTATATAGGACTCCGGTGACAAGCTACATTGAATGTAAAATCTCAGCACCAATGTCACGTGTGTGCAGAGAGAGGCAAATGACAGACTGAGAAATCTTCGAAGGAATGCACTAAAATATACTGCTGAAAATGTGATATAAGGCTTTGTGTAGAGCAGTGTTTTGAAGTGTATTACACAGACCTGAATTACTCATAGTAAATGTAACATTCATTTTCAGTGGTAGTGCCGCAAAATCTTTATCTTCGTGCGATGTGTAAGTTGTAGTGGCCTTCTAGTGACTATATATTTCATGATTCTGGCCTCAAAATTTTCACCTGCAGTGTCATACTCCAAATACCATTAAGTATTCCATTTTTTATACGTGAGATGGAGAAGAATTTTGCTATGGTATGTAGAAATTTTGTATTATTATGAAAAAATATATACTTTTAAATTTTTTTCAGTGCCATTAAAATCAGCTGGCAGGGGGGATTTTCAATTTAAAATGCTGGCCAGAGAGAAAGTGTTGATTAACATGCCACTCAAATGTACCATTTAGTTAGCTACATATTTGTGTTTGCCAAAATGTTCATGCTCTATTTTTGCACATATTCTCCCAGTGGTTTGTTAATACCAGTCCACTGTTATGTACATTCTGCATTTAAGTATGAATTTGTGCATTTCTAAAAAACTTTGTGTTAGTATGAATATCTCACCAAAACATTTGCTGAGTATCTGTTGTATGGGTGGAGGTTTCAAAGATTTCTAAATTAATTATGGTACAGACCTGGATATTGTTACATTCATCACAAAATCTTATTATGTATTAACATTTTATTACAAGATGCTGCATTTCTTGCCATTGTAGTAATAACCACTTCATAACTACAGTCTTGATTGTCTATGTTAATTTACATGTACATTAATTTTACAAGAATTAGATCATGTGTAACATATTCTTTCAGTATGGAATGATGGGTGGAATGATGCCAGATGGAAGCATTGTGGGTCCAGACGGAACTGTAATACCTTCTGATCCAAGCATGATGGCAGGTCCAATGGTGAAGGAGATAATTCACTGCAAATCATGTACACTCTTCCCACCCAACCCAAATGCTCCACCACCCACAACGCGAGAACGACCACCTGGTTGCCGAACAATTTTTGTTGGTGGACTGCCTGAAAATACCACAGGTAAAACCTATAAATTGCAGTTTGATGTAATTTATGACATAATAATAGGAACCATATCTATTTTTAGTGCACTGGGCGATGGAGAAATTGAGGTAATAAAATTGCTGAAATTTGTCATGTATATATTGTGTTTTGGAAATGGTTTTAGGTCATTATTGTGGCACATTTTACCATAAGAATAAAAATGTCCTGTGGTGTGTTGAAGATAATTTGTTATAAGCAGTGTTATGGTAAAAGTAAGGTCCTGTTGTATCTGATGAAGGCATATGGAGGAGTGAAGGTACAGTTCCACTTGTTCTTAAAATGAGCACTAGACAGAGGTGTGTGGTTACCCTAATGCCCAGACTGTTTTACCCACATGGAAGGAACCTCTGACATCCATTGAGTAGGAGGTAAGAGGGTCATGGGTCTTGTCAGGGTGCATTAGAATGGTTTTTTGATTAATTACCAATGTGCATGACTTTGTTCTTTTTCACAAACTATCAGTTATGACCAGAAGCATCTGTTGTCTTTTATTTCAATTTTATGTAGCATTGTGCCTCTTTAGAACCTACATTTCATTTAATTAGTACAGAAGTCAGTAGGACCTGATAATTTAGTGAGTTGCAAGATACCATTTTTAAAAATGTTGATTGCAGCTAGGGAGTAATTCTGAAATAAACGAGAGTAATGTGTCATTGTTGTTTTCAATATTTCAGAGGAGATAATCCAGGAGATATTTGAACGTTGTGGGGAGATGACTACTATTAGACTGAGTAAAAAGAATTTCTGTCACATACGTTTTGTGTTTGAAAGTTCTGTTGATGCAGCAATTTACCTCTCGGGTGAGTAATTCAACAATAATTATAGTTTTTTACATTCAAGAGTTTTAAGCTGGTGAGTTACTCTTGTTTATTAGATAATCAGCAAAGAGAGTGATCTTAATGTACTCATGCTATGTACAGCTGTAATTAGATTACAATGTAATGTTGTTCATCTATTTACTGTTTGATTATAGGAATAGTTGATGCCTTTAGTGTCTGAAGTTCTGTTACCAGTTAAAAGAACCGTCTTAAATTATTACCTTTTGTATGTGCACCTAGGATAATGTTTCTTAGATAGTTGGCTAGAGTACAGGTCTCTGTGGGACAGTTCAAGCTGGATAAATGGTAGCTGTATTTGCATGTTCAAGTTTTGCACTTGAAGGTTTTAAGCCACAGTCATTGTCATGGTGCAAGTGCCTGTGCTATTTTAACATTGTGAATTGCTTCAGAATATCTGTTTGCAGCACTAACCTCGACAGTGCAAGCTTGTTATGGACAAAGTATGCGTAAATGAGAAATGTGACTCCTTGTAGTAGTGGGCACAGAGTGTGTGGCTCTTGACTGGTGTGCTGCAAGGCTTTGAATAGAAGAGGAATATTATCAAGTTAAATATGCAAATTAGAATATGGAGTAATTGTTAATATCACATTATTATCCACAATTCAGTGTACTTCAGTAATTAGTTAAAGCGTAGCAATTAACTTGTATTTGGAGCTTGGATAGGGAAATTACTTTTGTGGGTGGTGTTGCAGCTGTGACTGTGAAGATTTCTCACCCCACTGTATGGTGGACTCCATAATTAGGCTGTTTCCATTCGTCACATTTTTATGTCTGTTTTTTACATTTTAATCTTAATTAAGGTTCCACTTTGGCACAGTGGATTATCCTAAACTATGCAAACCATACATGGATGGAATTTAACACAGGAAATTGGGGCTAATATACTACACAATTTGGACCCTAAGTGAAGGATTGTCTTAATTAAGAAATGCTGAGTGAGATTTCAACTTGTCCAGGCATTAGTTTTGTGAGAGATATGGTATGAATGTGGTAACTGCTTGGTTTCAACTAGAGTGCATGAGATTCTTGCTGTTATGGATGTGTGTTTTAAAGAATTTATCTAGCAATCAGATTTTGGAACCTTCTTGACTGTTACTGGGCAGCAGTGCCACCTATACTGGGATAATTTCCCAGCTATTCTGTCACTACATATGACAGCTGCTACCCTTTTTTTGATGTCACCAAATCTGGGTGTATATGGTCTGTGAGAGTATTTCAGGACTGTAGTATTTATTCTCATTTCATATACAGTAGAACTTGCACTGTTGCTGTTGCATTCATGCTCTTTCTGGTTTAACAGCAAGGTGAGGTCAGGTAAGGTAAAGCACCCTATTACATGCCTTGAAGGCACAGAGGGGGAGTAGGAGTATAGCTTTACGCTATCTTTAACCTCAGCAGTGGATGGTAGTGAGTGGTCAGTGCCATGCTTTGGCCACCTTGCCCCTGGGAATGGCCATGTACCTACTGTATAGGAAGCTGGGTGAGCCCCAAGGCCAGTTTTGATGGGTGTATGATTAAACAGTACCATGAATTTAATAGGAATTTATTAAAATTACAAGCCCATAGAGCCTGATAACTCTGATTCATTATGAGTCCACACAATCATCATGTAGTTTAGTGTAAGGAGTACAATAAACTGCAACATAAGGACTGCCAGTCACAACCATATTTGATGGTGTCTTGCTGTATAATTGAATGTAACATGTTTTGGCTTCTTTAGGGACCCAGAACTTGTCACAATTTAATTATAAAGCAAGACACCATCAAATATAGTTATGATTGTCTTTATATCTCTGTTTACTGCGTGTATTTCACAACAGGTTGTTCAGTGTTTAGGTGAGGAGTATAGTTACCCTTATTTCTGTTCCTAGGGTATCGCATTAGACTTGGTTCTAACACTGATGCTCCAAATACTGGTCGACTGCATGTGGATTATGCACAAGCACGTGATGATCTGTATGAGTGGGAGTGTCGGCAGCGTGCATTGCAGCGAGAACAAAGACATCGTGAACGAATGGAACAAGAACGTATGCGACCACCTTCACCTCCCCCAGTTGTTCATTACACAGATCATGAAGCTGTTGCAATTTCAGAAAAAATTAAAGGTTAGGATTTAAGTTCCATGTAGAATTTTCCCTGTAAGAAGCATTAAAATTTTATGAGGAGTGTTTAAGCATTTTTCTGTGTGGTTGTACAAGTGCCTAATGTTTGTGTGAATGAATTTCCATTAGTTGTAACATGAATATGTTCTGAATGTAGTCAGTAGGCAGTGTGGTTGTTGGTAGAAGACCATATTCTCATCATAACCACCGTGAAGATCCCTGGTTTTATGAAAGCATGATGTATGTATGTTAATGATATTATTGTGTTTTCTAAGCATGTGAATAATATAAGACTTTTAATAAGAGGAAAAGGTAAATTTGTCCCTGTGCACACCATGTGGGCGCACTGGGCAGTGTTGGTATAGCTCCACTCATTAAACTTGGTGCTAGATGCAGATGAGTGGTCAGCTTCTCACCCTATTTGATGTATTTGCAAGGAAAGAATCCATGATACCCATTGAAATGGAGGCTGGGTAGTCGCGCTCCTGATCTGGATGCTTTGGAGATGAGATAGTTCTTTTTTGCCCTGCTGGGAATCAAACCATGATTCCTCATGTCAAGCCCATAGCCTTGACACTATACTGCATGTACCACCCTCCTTCTCTTTCAGTTTAAGAAAATATATTACAGGTATAAATACTTTGCTTTTTAAATTCGACACATCCACGTTTCTTGCGGAGGTGAAGAAGTGAAATTTGTTTCTGTCTTGTGATATCCAGGGTGGTGAGTGGGAGAATTGTTTTATTTAATGGTATTATCAGTTGCAAAGATTATTTAGTGTTAGTTGTAGAGGAATGAAATATGTCTGTGTGAAACATTCTGTTCGGAGATTTTAATGGAAAAGTGGGGAGAGAGAACATTATCAAACCGACAATTGGGAATGAGAGTCTACATCAGGATAGTAATGATAATGGCATTAGAACAGTAACTTTTGCCGCATCAAAAAATCTGGTTATTAAGAGCGTGATATTCCAGCATCGAAACATTCATAAGTATACCTGGACCTCTCCTGATGGGAAGACTCAGCCAAATTGATCACATATTGATAGACAGGAGATGGCATTCCAGTGTACTAGATGTATTAAGTTTCAGGGGATCTGACTGTGATACTGATCATTATCTGGTGGTTGCCAAAGTTAGGGAAAGATGGGCAGGAAGTAAACAAACAGCACACAAGTTTGATGGGGGAAAGATTTAATCTTAGGAAGCTAAGTGAGCTGGAGGTTAGGAAACAGTATCAGATTGATATTACAAACAGGTTTGGAGGTTTGGAGAATGTGACAGCAAGGACATAAATAGGGCTTGGGAGAGCGTTAAAGAGCATCAAAACCTCAGCTAAAGAGAGGCTAGGTGTGCAAGAATTGGAGCAGCATAAACCATGGTTTGATAAATGTTTAGGTTTTTTAGATCAAAGGAAGCAGGCTAAAATGCAGTGGGTACAGGATCCATGCCAAAGCAATGTTGATAATCTAAACAACGTAAGATGTGAAGCTAGCAGACATTTTAAGAAAAAATGAAGGACTATCTGAAAGCTAAAATTAAGGAACTTGAAATTAACAGTAATATCAGAAATATTAGGGACTTGTATAGGGGCATCAGGGATTTTAAGAAGGGTTACCAGCCTAGAACTAATATAGTAAAGGATGATAAGAGTGATTTGATTGCAGACTTCTACAGTATTTTGGCTAGGTGAAGGAACCATTTCTCTAGTTATTGAATGTACAGGGGTTGATGATGCTAAGGCAGACAGAAATACACCCAGTAGAACCACTAGTGCCTGAGCCAGTGCCTTTGAGGTTGAGTTGGCTATTGAAAAGCTAAAAAGTCACAAATCACCAGGTATTGATCAAATCTGAGTAGAATTGATTCAAGTAGGGGTTAGAACAATTCACTGTGAGATCCATAAACTTATTATTTCTATTTGGAATAAGGAGGAATTGCCTGAGGAGTGGAAGGAGTCGATCACAGTACCTATTTATAAGAAGGGCGATAAAACAGATTGTAATAATTATAGGGGCATATCACTTTTGCCATCTACATACAAAATTTTACCCAACATCCTGCTCTGAAGGTTAACTTCATATGCAGAGGAAATTACTGGGGCTCATCAGTGTGGATTTCGATGCAGCATGTCAACTACTGATCGTATATTCTGCATTCATCAAATACTTGAGAAAAAATGGGAATACAAAGAAGCAGTGCATCAGCTTTTTATAGACTTCATGAAAGCGTATAATTCAGTAAGGAGGGAGGTCTTGTATAATATTCTCACTGAGTTTGGTATCCCCATGAAACTGGAAAGGCTAAGAAAAATGTGTCTGACTGAAATGTATAGCATAGTCCAGGTAGGCAAGAGTTTGACGTGTTTCCTATTAGGAATGGTTTGAAACAAGGGATGCCCTAGTGCCATTGCTTTTCATCTTTGCTTTAGAGTACACTATTAGGATGGTTCAGATAAACCAGGATGGCATGAAATTACATGGTACGTATAAGCTTCTGGTGTATGCTGATGATGTTAGTATATTGGGAGGAAGCATACCTACTTTAAAGGAAAACACAAAAGCTTTAGAAGTGGCTAGTTAAGGAGATTGGACTAGAAGTAAATACTGATAAAACTAAGTACATGGTCATGTCTTGATATCAGAATGCAGGATGAAATCACAGTACAAAGATTGAATATAGTTCCTTTGAAAGAGTGGAAGTTCAAATATTTGGGAACAACCGTAACAAATCAAAATTCTATTGGTGAAATTAAGAGCAAATTGAAGCCAGGGAATGCTTGCTCTCATACGGTGCAGAGTCTTTTGTCTTCCAGTTTATTATGGAAAAATTTAAAGATTAAGGTATACAGAACTATAATTTTGCCTCTTGTTTTGTATGGGTATGAAACATGATCACTCACATTGAGGGAGGAACATAGGCTGTGGCTAATTGAGAATAGGGTGTTGAGCGGAATATTTGGGCCGAAGATGGATGAGGTAACAAGGGAATGGCTACAACTGCATAATGAGGATCTTAATGACCTGTACTCCTCAGCCAATGTTGTTCGGGTAATAAAATCAAGAAGAATGAGATGGGTGTGACATGTAGCATGTATGGGGGAGGGAAGAGGCATGTGCAGGGTTTTGGTGGGGAAACCCGAGGGAAAGAGACAACTTGGGAGACCCAGGCAAGGATGGGCAGATAATATTAAGATGGATCTTCAGTAATTGGGATGTGGGGGTATAGACTGGATTGAGATAGCACAAGATAGGGACAGATTGCAGGCACTTGTGAATGTGGTAATGAACCTTTGGGTCCCATGAAGTGTGGGGAATTTCTTGACTAGCTGAAAACCAGTTAGCTGCTCAAGAAAGACTCTACTCCATGGAGTAAGTAAGTTGTAAGTATGCGGAGCATTGGTGGAACAATATTTGCAAGGGAAAATTAAAGTACATGGAGGAAACTTGTCCCAGTGCCACTATGGAAAATTCAGGAAGAAGTTGTAATAATCTACAGTCCCACCATGATTTTTAGGTACCTCATATTGGTACTCTGCACTGCACACCTCAAAAACTGTGTTGGCTGGCAGCCTAGTGTTTGCCACTGGCAGACTATATCACCTGTTCCTTCTGTTGCTCAATGTACTGGTGTGTACTCTTTATCGCTGCAAGTCTGCAACTCAGCATTTGAAACTGAAATTGCAACCTGACAACTGTGCTACATTGCTGCATCACATGGCCAGGGATCTTTAAACCACAGCGGAACTAACTACAGATACATTTGTATAAGAAGCATGAGTAACATCAAATTAGCCAAGCCTTATGTATCACCTGTGGACTGCCAGGATAATAATTGAATTAAGTAGTATGTGTATTTATGTTACAAGTTTGATAAGAACCTCATGTGTTCGTACATTCTTACAGTATATCAGAACAGAAAGGAGCAAAGTTTTTATTACTGTGTCAAGTCATGTTTTGTTGTCCAGTGCTTATACTTGTGTATGTTGGCATGGCAGTTACCACTAGTGGCATGCAAGAATTGATTAAAAATATGTTCATGTTATTACTATCATTTATATCCTTTGACATGACTTGCTTTAAATATTTCCTTCTAGCTGATGAGACATTCAGTAAAGCCGTTCAAGTTGTAATCACATGGCTGGAACGTGGAGATTGCAGCAAACGTAATGCCAACACCTTCTACACGATGATACAGTCAACAAATTCCCACGTTCGCCGCCTTCTGAGTGAAAAGGCACAGTATGAGGAGGAGCTACAACGGGCACGTGAGCTGATGAAGGGACGCATGCAGGGTATTCTTATCCAGTGTGAGTAACATTTTCACAGATTGTTTGGTACGTGTTCAAAACAAGGAACCATTTTCCTGGTCCAGTGTGGGTAGAATATTTGAAGAAACATAGTTCCTATGTAGTTCCCTTCATTCCTATTTTATCATGCTTAGGACTCCATATATGACCATGTCTTGTTAAGTGCAAGCTTTGTGATGGTCTTCAGTGTCAAGCTGATTAGTGAATGGAATTGACTGGCCTCTAGACAATCAGATATTTTTGGGGCAGTAGTTGTTTATAATATGACTTGCCATATTTTTGTTATTGTGAGATAAAGATGATTGGATAATAATGAAACAGTGCGTCGCCCCATAAGTTTTCTGGGGGTAGGTTTTATATGCAATGTGGGGTTCTTTCTAAATGTCTTGTGGTAGCTAGTTTCAGAATCTGTTTCGCTGTTGGTAATACTTTGTGTTATATCATTTGAAGGTACTTGAAAGGGTCCATCAAACACACGTTATACGTAAGTGAAGTCCGTCAATTTCTACCCTTTGCATTCCTGTTACTGGGGCTGGTCTCACATTCAGTGTTGTGTGATTGCACTGACCAATATAATACACTACTGCAACCAGATAGTTGAGCAAGAGAGCATATGAAACCTGTACATTGATTGATACATGACATTTTTGTGTAATGAGACCTGATATTGACTTCTAACTTCGTTGTAGTTGTTTCCTTTTATTGGGGTCAGTCTTGCATGCTTGGTTGTGTAGCCATGCTGGTCACACCATAATACCCTTGTGTGAGAATGGCTGCCAGGTATATGTTTGAGGTATTTTGAAGTTTTTCTGAAGGTCACTGGTGTGCACTCTACGATATATATAGCATAGCTGTCAGGTAAATGACTTTTAACTTTGATGACAGAGAATGTGTGCTTTTTGATTTTAACATACTTGTTCAAGTTCACTCGCTCACACTTCAAGAGATAACATTAATATTGAAAGCACTGTATTACTTTATTTCTTGATATTCATTAAGTAACAAAGCAAAAGTTGGGAAGTGTTAATACATATTTAAATCTGACCACGTATTATTTACTTACTTTCTTGGAGTGTGTGAATGATTCTGTATTTTAATTTCAAGGTTGTCTTCAGTAGTGATTGTTATTAAAAAAAGAGTATGCCTAACCATTTACTTTGCATCAGTAATTGTAATGTTTGCATATCATGCCTTCCCCCCCCCCTCCAAACTCCAACTGGCATTTGTTGTTGTTTTGCTGACCGTGCATCTCGGTATATTTATCTTAGTAATTAACCAACTTGATGCACAAAATTTTTGTTTTACAATAAGTTTATTATATGCCTGTACATGTTTCAGCACATGTGCTCATCATCAGGAGGTCAAAATTGTATTATACAGCCTCTGGTATCATCACACTTATAGGTGGCCGTTCCATGCACAGGTTGAGAGAGGAGAAGGAGGACTCCTCTCTCAACCTGTGCATGGGACGGCCACCTATAAGTGTGATGATACCAGAGGCTGTATAATACAATTTTGACCTCTTGATGATGAGCACGTGTGCTTGAAACATGTAGAGGCATGAAATAAACCTATTGTAAAAGAAGAATTTTGTGCATCAAGTTGGTTAATTACTAAGACAAATCCAACTGACATGTTCTCAAAAAGGAATGTAAAAGAAGTGGTGTATTAAGTTTGTTAAATAATGTATGCCTGTATTGTCTGCTTCAAGTGACTGAAGTGTGAGGACTGTTGTAGTCAAATTCCACAGTTTCATTCAAGACCATCACATTTGCTCTTTCTCTTTGCTGAATGTCTGTGTACGTCAGAAATCCTTTTCATGTTCAATAAGAGTATGTGTGAAATCCGTCTCATGCTCTGTCTTTTTTAAGATACAGTAGCAGCTGGAGGTGGGATAAGGATACAAACTTTCATCTCCATTATTATAGCAAAACAGTATATTTATCTCTTAGTGTGAAGGAGGCTATGCAGCATTAAACTACATTATTCTAAGTGACACGGCAAAGTTTATTTGAAAAAATAGTGCAAGAATTTTCTGTAGTGACTTGTGATTGGTGACATGAGGTGTTGCTGTTTTACTTCAAGATATAGGTGAGTATTGAAAGGAAAACTGTCAGTCTAGTTACCTGTGGAAAATGGAGACCAGAACTTAGTAAAGGATGTCATTAGATCATTGCATCTGTGGGCAGAGATTCTCAAACCTACTTTAAGAGCTGCACTGAAAAGAACCTGAAAGTAACTACTCACAAATTCTGGCAAGGCTTCTCTTTATTATATAATTCTTCCTCCTTGTGTAATTGTTTCTGTCATAGCATGAGCCTATTTATAATAAGTTACCAATATGTATTATATGATGGTGTTAGGTTCCTTTGATCATTTGTTGTCCGTTGATGTTGGAAGTAAAAGTTAGTAGTAACCGTGAGGTCACATTGTCTTTTAATTGTGTCAGCATACTGCTGTCGCTGCTGTTATAAGGGTGTGGTATAGGAAATTTACAAATATTGTTAAAATGAACAGTTTTCTCATTTCCACTGTTGTGTAATTACAGCTCAATTTTATAGAAGCCCAGAAATATTCTCATCAGTTGCCATTTTCATTTGTTTGAAATATGAAATCCTAGCACATGGCTCATAATCGTAAAACAGAAGGTCCCCGTTCTGTTCTGGTAAAGTGACACTCAAGACATTTTGTGTCTGTCATGATTGACTTGGTTTATTATTCAGTCATACTGAGAGAGAGTGTTGCTTTATAGGTGGTATTCACAAAGAGGAAGAAAATTATGCAGAATGATCAAATGTTTTGTTTCATTGCTGTCATCATTTTCATGTCTTGTGGGTCTGTTTTTATGAACATTTTGGTGGTTTGAGAACTCTGCTGTTAGAGATGGGAATGTTAACGACTGAGAAATCCTGGCTTGTTCTGAATGTACAGATTTAGGATGCCAAGCAGACATTGTCAGGTTTCTCTAAGCCTTTATGACCATTGGATTGCCAACCAGATTTGCACATGAAGGTAAGGATAAGTGGATTTCTAGTCGATAGCTTCCCAATTTCTGGTGCAGTTTGGAAAATGTAGGCCATTGTATGGATGTGTAAGAGTGTTACAATAAGAATATGTATGTGCACAGTGAAACCTCACTTGTAGTTGTTGTGCTTCCACTGTCCAGTTTATATGGGAAAAACTTCTTTAAAACAAACTTTTTGGCTTACAAACATTATTATCTGTTATTACAGTAGATTAGTAGTGAATTAATATGTGTACTGGTAATTCGTACGTTGCTTATTGAACGGTTTTTAAACTATTTTATCCCAGTTATTTCTTTTTCTGAAAATGAATGTATGTATGTTTCTTTACTAAATAATCATGAAGTTTTGTTGCTTGTACATTCAGAGTAACAGATCTTTTAAAGTAACATTAATTTTCAAATTCTCTGCATTTTGTAGTTCAATCAACAAGTGTGATTGTAAGAGTATCATGATAATGAGATGTTGTTTGGTTCTGTGTAAAAAAGGTTAGGTATCATCATCTCTCTTTTTAAGTGTTGGTATTAAGAAAATCAAGTAAGCTTTCAAAATTGAAATGTGCACTGAAAATCCAGCTGGATGGTTGTATGTAAATTTCACTTAGTATGTAAATTTGTTCCTGATCCCAGTGACCATGCAGTCTAAGGTGTAGGTGTGCAGCCACCCAATTGCTGGGATTGCAAGTTCAGATTCTGCCGAGAGCATTGATGTGCGTATCTTGTGCTTGTTGTGTATTGTACAAGTAGTGGCCTCTGCGACAGGTTGATCACTCGTTCAGAGACTCCGACTGGGGTCGTGTGTCCAATTGTATGTGATTTAGAAATCTCAAAATTAGGCAGCATAGGCCCAACCCCAGGGGCTGTAGTGTGACAAAAGAATGTAAATTTGTTTTTGTATTGAATTATGACAGTGAAAAATTGTGATTTGTGCAAGAAATCAGGAAGTAATTGGGCATTTCAGTAGGTCATACAGATTTTCAAGTAGTTTACTAATTTTCTGTGTATGTAGTTCCCATTATGTGGAAACTGAAGATTGAGTCAGTGGATATATCTGGAAAGGTTTGGTAGGGGGTAACAGAAATCATAAGCTTTCTGTTGATTCCATTTGGAAGTGCAGTTTATTTTTGCTGTTACCAAATTTCATGACAGAGACTGCAAGAAGCTGTCCAAGAGTTACTGTAAGAATTGCAGTTTCAAGCTAGGGTTGTGTAAAAGTGTAAGATTTTTAGGTGCATTCGCAAAATTGCGAAAAGTGACTATTATCTTCGTTAAACCAATTGCATGGAAGAGCTGGGCTCATGCTTAATGGATTTGCATGAAATTGGATATTTGAGTATTTTTTAAAAATGTAAAGGGAATTCAAGTTTCATTAAAATCTGACAGAAATAACCAGTACCGTACATGAAGACAATATACATTGTGGATCATGTCTTGCTCAGTTTTTCTTAGAATGAGAAGTGTTTCAGACAGGAGTTGTAGAGAAAATCAAAACTCACACTTTATGTTCAGTAATTTTTTTCAAAAATTGTGCCTTTTTGAGATTATGTTGAAAAATGTAGAGCCATACAGGCTGCAGATCAGAATATGGTACATTGCCATTGCCTGCTGGTTACCTAAGTCTACAGACATGCAGAAAATGTAATTCTTAATGCTTTTCCAGTGCAACAATAGTTGCATGAACACATCTCATTGTTACATAGCCTTGTCTTGTTCGGTATTGGGATAACGATATTTCAGTGCAAGCTTGTAATGGTATAGCATTGGGTTTGAGAGGAATGTGCTCTGATGAGCCATGCTTAGGACACAAAGTTCAGTGCCTGATTTGGACAGGAGAAGAAGCTGTTAAATTATGTGTATGTTACTGATGACATAATGGTAGAGTAGGAAGAAGTAAACTGAGATGAAACATTTAAACAGTCTGATCAGCAGTGAAACCTGTTTTCAACCATAACAAAATTTTTTGAATTGTTGATATTATTGCATTTTGTCCATTGGACTTTGCCACCCAATCATTTTACTGTCTCAACCCACACAACATTTGTAGAAGTGTCAGTACTATAATGTTCTGTCCATAGATTTCTTTCATGTGATTATTGTACCCTTATCAGCCCAAACAGTATTTGCAGCAGTGTTATAAGATGGCAGTTCTGTGATTGGTCTCTTAGTGTGTTCCTCGGTTTTAAAATTTGTTTGTCTCATTGTCAGTCAAGGATGGTTTTTATCATTTTGATCAGTTGTCTACAGATCTGTATGTGAAGTTTCATTGTGCAAAGTAATAGCTTTACCTTTGATAATTTTAGTTTCATCAGCTGTATAGTGGTGAGTAAATGGTACAGGCAGAAACCAATGCAACTTGAGTCACTCAACCTGTTCAACTGGCTACAGGTGCTCTCTGGATGGTTCAAACCAAGAGGATGCCAGTATACACCATTTGGTGGAGTAAGATCAAGCATTTCTAAGTCAGTCTCCCCCTGGACATGTTTGTGACGATGGTACAGTACCTGCAATGTGTGTGTGAGTGCTTCAGGACACTGGGCCTGTTTTCAGTGGCATTATCTATGACTTCAAATATTCTCTTGCTTTGGAAATGTGATGCTAACACTTCAGGTATTGCGATTTTAAAGGCATAAACTGGAATATTCCCATAATTATTTAATCAGATATTAATATTTTGTTTTGAACTTGCTGATACACTGCATTGATAAGTGTCATGAAATGTGGTACTGAAGATTTGTCAGACTGGTGGCTTAATCCTGTTTCATTGTATATTAGTTTGAACAGTTAATCTGGTTTCCTCCTTGTCATTCATGGGAAGAGCATAGGAGAATGACCACATTTTTATCAGATTAAAAAAAAATGTTGTCATTCATTGACGGCTGTGAAATAAAGTAATTTGTCAAAATTAGTGGAAATTAACTCTTTAGTTCTGACAGCCTTCTTAGTTTAAAACACATCTTCACTGATATGTGGAATTTTTATCAAGTTTAAATTATGTGATAAGCAAGGGGGTGAGCAGTTAAAATTTGTTATGTTTGCCTCAGTCATTTTAACTGCTGGCGGTGTGCCCTGCCACAGTGCGATTGCTAATTGCACACTTCTGTCTTTACTGTCATAAGACTGCAGTGCCAAAATGAAGCATTTGTTCTTGGATTAAATATAATCAGCAGTGAGTAAAAAGCAGTCCAAATTATATTTAATGCAAAAAATATACTTAAACAAGTGTGTTGAAATATACAGACGACAGGATTTTCGTGTTTATGAATCACACTAATATTTACATAATTTTATGTTACTTGCACAGTTGAATTTATTTTCATGCATACACAACACTTCCTCTGTGTTTAGCTTATTACATGGGTTAATGTTGTTATGAACAATGCCAAAGGGCTGTGTCTGTTGCATAAAACAAGCTCACAAGATGCATTACCTGTAGTACCAGTCAGCATTAAATCAGCACAATAAAACCTCTGGTTAATTCCAAATTACATATTATTATATGTTTTTACATAGATGTAACAAATATGCACTGAAAATAGCTAAGGAGAAATTTGATGCATTCACACATACTTACTTGATGCAATATGTCAATTGGTGAAGGGCTAGCAGGAAGGATCCACCCTATGCAGGGTGATTGTTATTTCTTCTAACTGTGCTTGTCTCTCCTCACTGGTCAGTCGGTCAGATCGAGAGGGTTTTCTCAGCTGCCAGTCACAAGAAGGTTTGGGACCATTTCACCAAAGCCCAGAGAAAGAACATAGAGATGTGGAAGAAGCAATGTGCGGTACGTACATGTTGGGTAGAAAGTGTTCAGATCTGGTTTTCAGTAAGGAGATGTAAGATGGAAGTATTGGTTCAGTGACTAACTGGTTGGTGATACATGAGATTCGAATTTCTCATTATGGTGAGTATTAGGGTGTGACACTGTGTAGTTACATACACAGGTATCAACATTGGAGAGGTTTGTGCTGCCTTCATTTTTAGGGTCCACTCTGAATAATGAGGCAGTATATTTCTTTGAAACATTGGTAGTTACCTGCCAAACTGCATTATGTCACATCCCATAAGACCGTGACTGTGCTTAGTGATTTGTTTTTTATTTAGCATAACTGTCATACATTGAGACTATTGAAGACTGTTTATATGTATGACAGTGAAGTAATTGAAGAGGTGAATGGCAGTATGTGTGGGCAATGACTGAGAAAATGTGTCATGTTTCAACCCAATATACAGTAACAAATTCCAGCTGACATCTCTGGTTGGAGAAGTCTTTTGACATCTCACAAAACAAATTGTATTGTGTAGATTGAAAGATATTAGAATTATATAAAATTGCTTCTCCTTTACTTACATCTCAGCATTTACTGATTATCATATCATTTTCATTTTTGAAAAGAGGGTATATGGAATAATGATCAGTGTGTAACATCCCGTGCATATGAAAGATTATCATGGCAGGTTAGTGGGTCTGTAGGGCTACTTAAATTGCAGTTTGGAAGGATGAGCATGTAGGCCACAAAAGGTTTTCCAGATCTCATAATCCACAAGTAGAGAAGTAATAAGAAGAATAAAGTTTTGTATGTATAAATGTGGAGGGTGAAGGTTCAAGGTTTATAACCTTCAGTTATTTTGTTCATCAGCTACTTTGCTTGTATACTGATAAGGAAACTGGCTGAAAGAGAGAAACCATAAGGTATATATGTTTTATGAACATTGTGCAAAGTGGCAGACCTCCTGTGAACATTCACTGTCTTAAGGAATGCAGTGTTTGAAACAAACAGAGAGAGTTATCTTAGTAATTAACCAACTTGATGCACAAAATTTTTGTTTTACAATACGTTTATTTCGTAGCCTCTACATGTTTTGAGCACATGTGCTGATCATCAGGAGGTCAAAATTGCATTACACAGCCTCTGGTATCATCACACTGAAACAAGGGAGTGGTCTAAAATTACTAAAATACAATTCTATAAATATGAGCAAATAGTAGTAAAACTTAAATGTGAATTTTTTGGTTGTGATTACTGTGTATTACTTACTATAAACATGTTATGTCATGTAGAGGTTATGTTCAGGTGGGTTATGACGTGTAGTCTTTGAATGAAGGAGGTCAAACGTAGGATTATGCTCGTTCAGATGTTGTTTCGGGATGAGTTCATTATTATGGTTGAACGACTGGATGTACATTTGTTCATATGGAAGCAAAAGGTTTGGTGTGTTGATCTCCTTGAGAAGAGTCATAGTGTCATCAATGTTACCATATTCATGTCTGCAGTTAAGTATATGCACACCAAACCTTTTGCTTCCATATGAACAAATGTACATAATAATGAACTCATCCCCAAAAAACATCTGAACGAGCATAATCCTATGTTTGACCTCCTTCATTCAAAGACTACACATCATAACCCACCTGATGCCTGACCCACAATCTCATGCGTTCCAACCAGTCTTCTCTTAATCTGTGCATGAGACGGCCACCTATAGGGTAAGCACGTTTTCACAACAGTCAAGTTGCATTTTCTGTAGATTCAACAATTCAGATAAAGTGAATAGACACCACACAATCTTAATAACTAGATAAACACAACTTTTTTAGATAGGTGATGTAAATAGACATTGTATTTTTAACAATTCTAACAACCGGACAAACATAACCTTATAGATACAACAACTAATCAGCAATTTATATGATTTTATAACTTAGATAGACTAAGCAAACATAAATGTAAATAGATGTAGTACCTTTCTAATAAGTTTAATAACTGGATGAACATAACCTCTACATGACATAACATGTTTATAGTAAGTAATACACAGTAATCACACCCAAAAAAAATTTAACACATAAGTTTTACTACTATTTGCTCATATTTATAGAATTGTATTTTAGTAATTTTAGACCACTCACTTGTTTCAGTGTGATGATACCAGAGGCTGTGTAATGCAATTTTGACCCCCTGATGATGAGCACATGTGCTTGAAACATGTAGAGGCTACAAAATAAACTTATTGTAAAACAAAAATTTTGTGTATCAAGTTGGTTAATTACTAAGATAAATATACTGAAATGCACGGTCAGCAAAACATCAAAACAGGGAGATGTTAATACATATCAACATACAAATACAATATTGGAATGCAGTATGGCAAATTCATCAGTTTCAAGTGCCACAACTGTAAATTAGGTATATATTTATGTTCTAAAATGTTGGTTCCAAAAATTATGCAAGTATTGTGTGAGATTTGAGGTTCTGATGGTGGTGACTGTGAAGACAGATGTTTTCTATGATGTTACAACATGTAGTCATGTAGAGGTGGACTAACATTTCAGAGGCTTTTTGTACACCCTTCATTCTGGTGGATAGAGAAATCACCCAGACAATGGAGATAGCAGGTCATTACATTGTACCAGGTGTTACATCACATCCCAGAAGACAGCAAATAGTCTTCAAGCTGTTATTTGATAAACCAGTGCAAGGTTCAAAATTTATCATAGTATTGTGTGACGTATTACTTCAGTAGAGTGGGCCAGGTAGCTCAGTGTGGTGACTGACTATGGGCTGGACAGTCCGGGATTGAATCCCGGTGAGGACGAGATTTTCCGCCTGTCCAGACCAGCTCTGGGACCCACCCAACCTCCTGTAAAATGGGTACCAGGTCTTTCCCGGGGGTAAAGTGCGGCTGGGGCATGCTGCTGACTACTCACCCCCTTCTAGTGCTGCTGTCATGGAAGAGTAGAGCTAGCTATACCTCTACACACCCTCTGGGCCACACCGGGCCGTAACAGGATCACTTAACCTTTTTTATTACTTCAGTAGGAGGGAGGTGGAATAGCATAGTGTAGTGACAAGACTGTGGACTAGATGATTTGGGATTTGATTTTTGGCAGGGATGTGAGGGTTTTCTCTTCTCCAAAAACATCCAGACTGGCGCTTTGGCCCCTCAGCCTTATATGCAGTGGCTGGAGGTCCTTTCTCTATATTTTGAAGCTGACCACTCACCTCCCTCAAGTGCCCAGTTAGGAATTTGTGGAACATGTACCTGTACTCCATACATGTGCTTTTATTGTGTGCATAGGCCAAACTTAATTTCACTTATTATTACTTTACTAGACTACATTAGTTAACTTTATCATCACAGTACTTACACATGGAGTATATTGAACATATGCACATGTGCATGGGCACTTGCTCATGTGAATATTCTTGAATTCATGTTTTCTTTCTCTAACCAAAATATTAAAAATATTATCTAAATTAAAACAAACTTAACATTCATGTGGATTTCATAAGTTTAATAATAATCTGATGTCATAGCATAGCACAACGTATGACTGAATAAATTCTACTATTCCAAATAGTGTACTGTATTATGACAAAAAAATATAGCTTATTATAGAATGGTTTGTTAACTGATAGCTGTCATTTTGCCGATGGGTTCATAAGAAATTACATGTTTCACAATATAAGATTTTTCTGCCATCAGAAACTGATCATTTTTCCATATCCCTCACAATCAATGTGTGTTGCATGCTGTATATACAGAATGACTTTTCAGTACATCAGTGGAACGAGGTGGCCTGTGTTAGGATGGATAGTTACCAAAAGCAGATCATAACAAAGCCAGTGAAAATCAAACCTGAGTAAACTAATGGTTGTACATGTTGTGTGTGTGTGGTGTCTAGTGTGTTGATGTTAGTGTTGGCTTTTTCACTGGCTTGTCTCTTGTCTACTTTCATATTAAAGCAATGTTCCTGATTATATTAAATAATTGCCCAATTTCTAATCAGTGTTCTTGTTAGTGTTATTTACATGGGTTTTAGGGAAAATAAGAACTAAACTAGGAACCATTGTGTTCACAGAAAGGAAATCATCATAAACAGTGAAGGTAGTGTCACCACATATACGGTTACAATAAGAACATTTTATTTGAAGAAGATTGTTCATTGTAGCATACAGTATTGTATTAAGCATTCTTAAAGCAGTAGTATTTTTTTTTAAGTGAATGTATTCATGCGTATAATATATGTATATATTGATACACCACTTCCAAATAATAGGCATGGAAATTAACTTACGGAAGTGGGCTCACTTCTTGTGCTGTTTGTGCTTGAGACAGTCCAACAGGTGAATTTTCTAAAGTGAACTTTAATACAACACATTGTATGGGCAACTGGACAGGGTACCAAAACGTAGTTTGAAAACAACTGTGAGTGCTTTCAAAGTGGGTTGGTCTCTTCAGCTAAGCAGCAGCAACATGTTTGTCAGTGAGGATTCAGACCTCTGGCAACACAATGTGGGTGCAAAACCAAAGGAAGAGATCAAGATGCATCCAGAATTCCTGTGGAGCCAAGAGTTAATGAACTGGCCCAGTCATTCCAAAGCCACATTTGTCAAAAACCCAAACACCATTGAAAAGTGACCCATTATGGCTAGAGTGCTATGTAATTGATGCTCATGAAGGACTTGTTGGAAATGCAGGTGTGCAGAAATTTATGATCACAGCTGCTAGTATTGTCAGTTTAATGAGGACCCTGAAAATACTTGTGCAGGAGACAAACAGTTGTCCCACAATAAATCACCGGCACTGTATCAGGATTGTAATGTACAACAATTCTGGGTCATATGTACTGCATGTAGAGAGCGTTATGATTAAACAACACAAGGTGAAATAGACCTTGTTTATTATATGCTGTCATATAAATAGCCAGTGTGTGGACCTCATAATGTGTACTTGTGAGGGTGGGGTGATTTCACAGACCCATCAAGAGCAGAACGTAGGCTGCGCTAGATGTGACTACCTGGAGAATGATAGTATGAAAGAATGACATGTTTCTTTGGTCGTGTGAATGAAAACACATTATGTAACAATTAAAGAATATTTAGCATATATGAGTGGTATATGTCAAGATCCAATCTTGGATTTTCCTGTTGATGTTTTGCCAGAAGAAGGGGTTGAGTCTCAGCCAGTTGATGAAGAACAGGAAGAAAAGTGGCTGTAGATCAAGGAGAAGATGTGGCATTACAAAAATGTGGACATGGGAGAGCCAGCCTACAATGAAACTAGTGAATGGCCAGCAATTCCTCAAGTCTTTGCTTTGTTGGGCACAGTAATGAATCTAACAACAGAGTAGTGCCGGATAATTGAAGGAAGTGGAATAAGCAGTGAATTTCTATGATTTGCAACAAATAAAGGTTTATGTGGGACAAACAGTGATCATGTTAGAATGACCCATATCAAGTGCAAAACAATGGGCTTATTACATGAACATGTCACTGGATCTGTAGAACAATTCCCTTCTCTAGAAATGGAAGGTTCAAACATTGATTTTGCATGAAATGGAATGTCAGAATGTTTTGTCAAGGAAACATAACTTTATTGAGTGTAAACCATATGGATGGAAGAGTGTCAATGGCCAGCATATTGTGGCATATGGAAATAAGAAGGAGACTGTTGCTGGAAGACATTGATGATGCTGTGATGATTTTGATATATGCAGACACATGTCACAGACCTGGATTGAAAAAGAAATTCTGTATTTAATTTGGACATGTATGTACATGTACTTGAACTGTGCATATAAATGTACAGCAATCAGACAGAAAGATACACTCATGACATTCCAAGTAACAGATGGGGTTGTCAAGAGAGCTTCCCTTTGAATTATGTATCCAGCATTGTGATGAAGCCCCACAAAAATTCTTTTTGTGTTGAATGGCTGAACTGATATGTGAACAGTATCATTGAAAAAGTGCTCTGGCAGAAATCATAGCCCAACAAGGTGCTGAATTTGTGGCATGCACCCTAGATCTTTCCACATTACTGTATTCCCTACACAGTATTCATGTAAACTACAGACACTGTTTACTGTGACTGGTTGGAAAATCTTAATTCTTGTCTCTGTCCTACTCAGATCTGCAGTGTTTACATTCATCTTATTCATACCAGAGCAGTCAGTACAAAGTGATATCAACTATGGTACTTTCATAATGAATCTTTGATGCTATAGGCCTACAGAATTAAAACACTATCAGGATCACATGCATGTATGATTTCAAGTTACAAGGAGGTTACATTTTGTGTAACATAAGGTGGAAACATGGCACACCATTTTGTTTTGAAGTTAACTTTGTGTGACACTTCATTGCCTGTTGAATTTAGAGTGTCAGATACTTTTATCTAGTTATGCAGAGTTCTACTTAAAATCTGAATATGAGTCTGACAGAAATAAATTTAGCACTACTGTGCTGCAGGAATTATTGTAAATTATTTAACTAGGCCGTGTTACAAAAGTGGGCTTTGGGGAGTTGTTATCTCTATGCGTATCATTTTTACAGTAGAAAAATAATGGAGACAGGTGTATGACAAACTTAGTTCCCATGTGGTGTTGGGTAGTTGGTGTCATGTGAGAGGTAGTAACAGGTAAAGCTTAAAAGGGAATAGTGTGTATACATATGTGCTCAGTGTTCAGGCATATACAGATGTGTTTTTTTCTTGTATCCCTGAGTGTGGCAGCTTTATCACATAGAAAGTATTGCATCACCTGGGACATCCTGTGACAGTTGCTATTCTCAGGGTCATGATAAAAGACACATTGTTTGAACAGATTTATAGTTTAAGAGAAATTAATGGTTGGATTGGTAATTTGTATGAGTAACAATTGAAGCTGCTTAATGAGGAGCACCAGTGTCAATAGAGGTAGGTAACACAAGGGACAGATGGAAAAGGAACAGAATCAAAGGCATACATGTAAGTTTTGTGTAGATATAAAGTAACATTATTTTATCTTTGTAAATTGTGGTAATGATGATTGGCATCCTCAAGTATTTCTGCAATCTTAGCCATTACCTTAGATGTTTGCAGTTCATTATGTAATGTGTATGAAGTTTAAAGTTCTTACATTGTATCCAAGTATTACTTGTGTCAGAATATTATATTCTGTGCACTCATGGCAGATTCTGTGGCTGTCTTGTTACGGTAACTTGTGTTGACATTTTCTTAGTCATGTAAGTTCTCACATTTTCATGGCAATAAGTGTTCATATTGTAGTCATTTGGGTTGTGATACCATGTAGTCTTCTGTAACAATGTTTGGAAGGAACATACTGCCACCATCTTCAGTGCTGAAGGGATTAGGGAGAGGATGTGTGTAGGTTATACAGGCAAGGTGCCAAGAACTAAGTGAGGAAGAGGATAGAGACAGAATGTTCCATGACATTGCTATCCACGTACCAGACTACACGGTGTCAAAACCTGATTCTTTCTTTTTGCTTTACGATAATAGTCTTGAGATTTACTATCTATATTTTAGAATGTTGCAGTCTTGGCCATTTTTTCTGCATAAGAAAAATGTGATGAAGTAAATTATTCATTCAAACACAACACATATATTTGTATTTGACAATAAATTACTTTATCATATTGTATAACACAACGGGATGGCTCTAAAAAAAAATAGATTACACACATGTATTGTCTCTGCATATTTATCATAGTAACTTTTTTAATCCAGCATGTTATTTTGAAATGGACAGATCAGCATGAGCAATAGATTTGTGATGTCTTTTATCATCACAAATCTTTAAAATGCAATTTGATATTATTCTCATCGAAATGAAATATGACAACTGTGTAGCTGCCCAAGTTTCACATATCATGCTTTTGACAGTGGGTATCAAGCCTTATAGTGTCTGAGAATATGCTTACACATTTTGTCAAGATATTTTTGTGTATACAACTTTGTCACTTTAATACATCTGTCATCTACTTCTAAAAACAAATTTGCATTAGAAAAAAATTATGAGATTTGGCACATTTTGCTCTGGTAGGTAAAAACTTTGATACAGTTTTATTCCTAGGCATTTGTTGTTTGATCTTTATTCATAATAACTTAACACAACCTCTTGATGCTTTTGTTTATTTAAAGTTGTGCCATTTTTAAATACGTGATTTTCACATGCTCAGAAAAGAACAAGAGAGCAGTAATTTGTGTTCACGGAATGAATAACGCTGTTACCAGCTCAGTCTACTGACAGTGATGCTAGATGAACAGGCTGGTTTTTGAGTTATAAATTTGAGTGCCTTTTAGTGCATGTTACAGGGGTGCTGATAAGTCCTTAGACCGAATTGATAATTCTTACATGAAAATTAAACATATAAGTTGCCTTTTATCCCTTGAAAGGTTCTTGAGAATCTGCAGCAAACATATATCAATTGATCTGAGCAGTAGATTACCTTCCAACGACACTATTGATTCCATCCTACGACATCAGGAAGTAGGTCGGGCTAAGGTCTTACCAGCACCCCGGTAGTTACAGTAGTCTTGGACCATAACGTTATAAAAATATTGAACATTCTGATAAATGATACCCAAGTTGATTTCAAAGACAGAAATATAACAAATTTTATGAGTGTCATTGAAGTTTAGAACTATTAGAATGCTTTATTTGAAGCATTTTGCTGTGTTGTATGAAAGTGGTAATGTGTCTCAGTGTTACCCCTAATAATTTTTAAAATGAGTAGTTGAAGTCAGCCATTATGTGGATGGCCTGTTTATTCACTTTTGCAGTTGCATGTAGATTCAGTTCCTTTGTTACTCAAATTTCTGGATAGAGATGCCATATTTCCCTGCTACTTGCTTACAGATTTGGAGTTTAGGACTTCATTGAATGCCAGTTTATGTTGCCAGAAAGTTGCTTCTTTGCGTAGCTTAATTAACAGAAACACAAACTTTCAATTCTGGAGGAACAGTTTCTTAAAATAACTGTGGTGCTGAAGTTCTTTCTGTATCTGATTGAAGATGCATTTATAAAGAACTGTTGAATTCTTTCACCATTGCTCTACACTTCAGATTAAAACAGGTGCTTAACATTCATATAATGTATGTAGATCTATGTTATACCTTAGATTATTTGTTTAACCTTCAGAAGACAGATGTAAATGCCTGAGTTTTTCTGGCTTAGTGTGCAGATTTAGATTGCTACCAAATAAACAGACAAAGACCAGCCTGTGGCATGTCTGGCCATTTGCCAGTACATTGTAGGGACCAGAATATGGTTTTGTAGGATGATAAAGGTTAATTTTTTATTAAGTGGACATTGTAAGGTCAAATCCTGATGGTGTCATTGGAATTTTTCATTAACATAATCCTTCTGACTGCACTATGGCCCTGGGGTTTACTCAGCCTTTAACAGAAATGAGAACCAGGATTATTTCCTGGGGTAGAGGTGGCCGATGCATAGGGCTGACAACCTTACCACCTTCATGTGCCAATTGTCTTGAAATCTGGGAGCCTCAACCTCCTGGAACCCTCAGGGCCTGTACAGGCCTGTAATGGGATTGCTTTACCTTTACTTCATAAGGTCAAAAGTAATAACAGTTTGTGAAATGAATACTGTCCAGAAGTAGGATGAAGAGAAAAAGGAGCAATATAGATGAAGCAAGTTGAGCAAGAAACCAATATTTTTAGAATCTTTTTAGACTCTTTACTTCTTTATTTTATGGTTTGTTTTTAATATGAAGATCTGGACAGGCCAACATAAGTGCATGAAGTTGATGGAGTCTTAGTGCTAGATCCCCACTTATACTGGTGCTACTTCTCCCCATTTTGTGGAAGTTGTTGTGTTCTGATGTGTCTGTTTCTAGTCAGTAGGTAATGTACGTAACTTCCTTTATAATGCCGCATCTGTGTAGTTTGGTTTTAGCAATAGAAATCCATGTGATTTGCAGATAAAATTGCATACATTTCATATAGTGCTTATGCCCCTTTTTTTATCTGATAAAACATGTATTCTTTTTCTAGCATTTTGTTTTTCTGTTCTTGGTAGTCATAATTTTTCTATGACCCCAGTTAAAGTTTTTGTATTATCTCTCATTAGTGTCACATTTATAGTGGTGTGAACATTTTTTATACCAGTTACATGTGTCTTTGCACATGATACTGAATATTAGGCTGGTCTACAAAAAAATGTATTTTTCCATTCTGCCGTGTTGGCTGTGGACCTATAAAGTATCTGCTTGAACAGTGTTTAACATACTTGTTGCAAATTTTACAATGTGCAAACAGAATACAGATTTCACAGTGATTGGTTGTTGATGTTTCTGTCCCCTTTGGCTTTTTCTGGTATTGGTAGTTTTATTTTATAATTTGCTCTCTTACTGTTGCAAAAGGGGTATTATCCAGTGCATGTATTTTGGGAATTTTTATTGATGTATTTTATTCTTATTACAATTCAGTGTGGAGAACTGATCAGACATAGTGAAATTCCTCATTTCTATTAAATTGTGGATCCTTAAATACAGGATTGATGTTTCAGTGAATGACAGTTTTTGTTTTTATTATACCAAGCACCATTTACCATTCCAAACTTACTTTCTTTCTTTTCCTGTTGCATTTTTGTAAAATGTGTTTGTGGTTAATGATTATCTGGACAGTAAGTATTAAGAGGACCAGTTGTGATCATCAGTCTTGTGGTTCATGTATTATAATATGAAATATCATTCCATTGTAGGAAGTAACATTTACTTATAAACTGGAAATTTTTCGTACTGTCACATGTTTAACGACCTACAGATTTGGGTGTATGTGTGTTTTTAAATAGAACAAAGGACATAGGTTTGTTGGATAACAAATCAACAGTTTTACTTGGAATTCATGAACATGGTCCATGCTATGAACTGGAGGAAGCACAATAGACCATAAATTGATAGTGGTGCAAGGGTTGATCAGCATCCATCCCTTCAGTCAGTGGAGTGTAACGCACAAACTATCTTGACAAAATTAATTGCTACTTTTATTTCATTAGACATACCTGACCATGGTACACTCAAAAAGAGAATATGCAGGCATAACTGCTGTGCTTGATTGAGGAGAACTGAGACAGTTGTTCTTCTTGCTTTCAATTTTTGCTTGCATGGAATATGCCAGTGTACATAAAATCCAAATGACCATGGGAGATAATCTGTGCTCCAGCCAAAGATTATATGATACCTGGCATGGCTTTTAAATTTTCATGGATTTGTTGACATTAGTAAAAAGTTAATAAAATTAATTTTCTGAGACAGATGACTGCATTTGAAAAGAAATATGTTACATACCACAATATGAAGGAAATAAATTTTCAGGAATTCTTAGATATTTCCTTTCATAAGACGTGAGGCTTTTATAGTCACAAAAAATGATAAAACATATTTAATTAACATTATTTCTTGATGTTGCAGACAGAACACATCTCTGAAATTTTGGACGTATTGACTGAATTGTCACAGCAGATAGCAGATGATGATTATATATACCTTCATTTTAAAGACCTCACTAGTGTGTAGCTCTCAGTTTGCTTGCATCCATAAATTATTCATCTACTGTACAACTTGTAGAATTTTTTATTACTGTATTATGGTTGTTTTGGAGAAATCATTTTTTTAAATTGTTATTATCATGTTCTTTGCATAATTAATGTTAAATTACATTGAAAATACATGTTCATTAATAGAAATAATGAGTTCTTGTAGCCTGATGCATCGGTAACTTGGAGGAAAGAAGACAATTCTTGCAGTATTTTTAACAACTTGCATTTAAAATTTAAGCAGAAATCTGTTTGTGACTGATGATCATGAAGCTGGAATGGAATTGGTGAAGATTGCAGGAGTAATAATATTGGGGAGTGCAATGGAATGTGGCAGGATTGTGATAGGTGATTGGGTGATGTTTACAGGAAATCAAGACGGTACAGCTGGAGGAGGTGCTGAATGAACGGGCTGATGAGGAGATGGAGGTATCAGACACTGAGGAGGATTACATGGGGAGTTTGAAGAAGAAAAGTCGCATCGATTCTTCGGAGGATAGAGCAAACCTTGCTGTGATTAAGGTAAGAGTGGGTTACACCTGTTTTTTAAGTGTGATATCCTTGTACTTGTTGTGATCTTGCCTAAAAATTGAATACTTAATGAATAGTCATTTGTCTGCTTGGTAGCCTGCAGCATGTTCTTTTGTATTGTATTTGAGTTGTTTGTAAGTTAACAGTCTTGTAATAATTTCTTAGTTATGTCATGCATTCTGAAAATCTAGGAACTTATCGTGATGTTTGGAACATTCCATCACATTGTTGCTTACCGTCAGGTAGCTGCAATGATGGGTTGTGTGCCGGATGTAATCATTTTGGACGGAAGTGTCTTTCCATGTGTTCAATATGAAAGCCCTTCCTGGCATACCTTCAGTAGAACTTTGGTTTTAGAAGTGTGTAGTCAATTTTTTAAACTTACATTACGGTAAGCATTAGTTTCTTACAAGTTTTATGTAGTCAGTGGTGTTCTGACAATGTATGAAGAATTTTATGTACTATTTTATTTTATAGCTGCACTACATTATGGATAAACATTTATTTTTGATCTCTTTGTTTGTAATTACTTCACTTGTCTTATGAACCAGTGGAAAATTGTTTTACAAGTGTTGCTGAATGTGATTCTTATAAGTAAATCTCAGTGCCAAGTTCTTCTAGAGCAGCTAATAGTCATTCAGCCTTCGGTGCTGAAGAACATTTGAAGGTTTATTCTTAATGGTCCCTATCATGAACCAAATGAATTCACTGTCCAAAGCCATTCTTTAATATCCATTTTAATTTAATCCTCCCATGTAAATGCAGGTTCTCCAAGTTACCTCTTCCTTGAACAAAGCATTATATGCATTTCTCATCTCTCCTGAATGTGCTGCATGCTCTGTCCGTCATGTTCTTCCCATTTTTTTCAGCTGGTGAAGAGAACACGTTATGAAGCTTCCCATATTGCGATTTTCTGCAGCCATATGTCACTCTCTCCCCTCCAAATATTGCCCTCAGTGCACCATTCTCAAAACCCAGAAGTTATCTAAAATGACAGAACTGGACAGTGCCAGTTTCACACTGACCACTTCAGTCACTTTGGAAAAGATTTCACTCTTCCAGAATTTTGTTTGTGGTACAGATTTCATTGTTCTATGTGCATTTGATTTATACTGTCATTGTCCCTATAGAGACAGATAACTACAACATTAATGTTAAGATGACTTTACAGAAGAAAAATGACTCTGAAAAAAATGGATGGAAACCATTCAAATAATGTATTCTGTGTTTTGTCTTCTTATGCATGGTTGATAAGGTAAAGGTAAAATTGTCTCTATAATGTACCATAAAGGCATATGCAGGTAAGCACTCCGCTTCATGTCCAGGCCTCTTTAGTTTCAGGGAAGAGCCCAAATACCCATAAATGTATTTTTAGTACAAAGTGCAAATAAAATTGTAAACAAGAGGTAGTCTTGTGTTTGTCATTGTATTCTATTTTGGAGAGCATGACACAAATTTTGATGAAGTTTGGAATCGGTGGTGTATGCTGATATTTGTCTGCAGATTTAATTCTAATTTGTACTGTTGCAGTGTAATTTATATGAACCTCAAATACTATTTTTTGAGAATTTATTGAGAATTCATATGTAATGTAAAATACAAATCTCATTAAGATTTACAGCTTTTGTTTGTAAGAGTGTTTTGAGTTATTTTAGATTTATAGAATAGAAGAAAAATGTTTGTATACACTTCATCTCTAGCACGGTTAGCATTGTTGATAATAGATTTATATCTGCAGTAACAAACAAGACCAAATGAGGTATGCAAAATTCTATGAGATTCATTTGGGAAATTGTGTACATCAAGCCAGAAGTTGCACCTGTAATTCCAGATCTTATCAAGAGCAGTGAAAGATCAAGATAGGTGAAAGTATTATTCCAGTCCATAACATTAAAGAAAGGTGTGAAATTTTTATCGCCGTGTTGGTATATTTTCAGGAAGAGAATGATAGTTTACGATGCCAATTGGAAGCTTACAAAAATGAAGTTGACTTGGTAAGATCTGATCTCAAGACTGAACTGGATCAGAAGGAGAAGCAAATGAAAATGTTGCAGCAAACTCTCCAAGGAATGCAGCAAGTAGGTTTGGAAAGCACATCATACTTAAATCTGTTCAGATACTGTGAGGAATGGAATGAGAACATTTCTTGCTATATAAATTTAAAGTGTGAAATTAATGTCAACCCTAAATATCTCTAAGAATTGTTTTTAAATGATATGTACAGTGACCAGAAGTCTGAACTCACAAACATTATTATTTTTGTATGTATTCACTACATGTTTCAAGGAGTGCAGATTCAACAGCATCATATATATTGGTGAACATGTGAACTACTAAATTTTGATCTCACAGATAATGTACATTACCATTCATATAATGTAAACTGGAAGCCAACATAGCCTCAGAAATTGAAGCTGTTTGGATTTAAAATAGGTAATATAAGAACCCATTTCACTGCTCCCCCTACCAATGTGTTATACTGGGAGCAGTGTCTTAACTAGTCAGTGATGAACTAGGAGTGCAGAGTGTGAAATGGTACCATCTTACATAAGTCATTCCAGTTTTCATCCAAGTTCATGAAATGCAGCACAAATAATGTTCTCCATCTATGGCAGGCACAGTAGGCACACTAGAAGCTGCAGAAACAAGAGATGCATTTTACATCCCTCCTAAAATTTTAAAAATACACAGTGTGCTAATTTGTATTTTGTAGCAACTTATGGAGGCCAAGCGACGGCAGTCAGAAGATGAAATTAAGGTACGAGAGTTACAGGCGCGACTGAAGTCAGCAGGTGAGGTACAGGTCCGTCTCCAACTGGCCAAGGCAGATCAGAGCGGGGATCTGATTGGAGACAGCAGTCAACAGTTGACAGATGCTGTAATTGATACAGAGGAAGAAGGCAAGGCAGATACGACAGAGTCACCTTCCAGGTTGTCAGATAGAGAAGCAAAACTCATAGGTAAGTAGAAGTCGCTATAAATTAAGGTAAAATGGTGGATGTACTAAAAACATCTGCATAATTTTAATCCATATTCACAGCAAGTCTAACACAAAACATGACAAATTTGACTTGGACTACCCTGAAGATGGCAGCTTCAGGTTCCTTCAAACCATTAGTATCCTTATACCATTCTACATATCATATTATAGTAGAATGGAACCTCCTTTGTGGTAGTTGTTAGTGTTATTTTTATTTGTTCTTTTGTGTCTGATACTTATACACATACCACACCCTACAAATCTGCTGTATGAAGTGTCTGTGGTATTTTAAAATGTACATTACAACACAGTTTTTGTCTCAAAAATTTAAGCAGGCAATGTTAACTAAAGAGTGAGCCCAGAGTGCTCAGAAAGCAATTTAAGAAGTAGTATTTTAATACATGTTTCCAATATAACATTGGAAATTTTATTGATTTACAAGGGTAGAGTTTAATCAACTTAATGAAATTTCTCTTTCTTTAACAGGTCTCCTTGCAACTTTTCTTCATGTCCATCCTTTTGGTGCAGGAGTGGACTATGTGTGGTCTTACCTACAGAAAATGGAGCCAACTTTACGACCTGGTGAAGTGGAGTCCCTTATGAGTCGGTTTCCAACTGTATTTCGCCAGGAATTGTCTGGTATTGGTGCCAACATGGAGAGAAGGTGGCAGTTTGCTGGTTTTAAAACAAGTCAGAGTATCTGAACTTTGTCAATTAAGCAACTGCAGAGCAGTACCTAATTTAATGTCAGGAAGTAAACTGTTGCATGATTGCTTGTGTGTACTTTACCTTTTAGTCGATCAGTGTGGAGATTCATGATTTGTAATGTAATTTATTTAATAAATGTTTATCTTTCATGAATACTTTATTTATATTACCTTTCACATCATTCTGACACCCCCCCCCCCCCCTTTTTTTTTTTTTTTTTTTTTACCTTTTATTTGTTTTTTTAAAAAAACAAAAATTATAAAAATAGGTAAATCCTTTCCCCCTTTTTTTGTAATTCATAAAAAAAATCGAAAG
>Ga0131853_10001722_pt1 | contig 39037 bp, 39 predicted proteins | sample TergutLab28metaG_FD_92764 | JGI IMG/M metagenome (GOLD analysis project Ga0131853, IMG submission 92764) | Labiotermes labralis P1 segment gut microbial communities from Petit-Saut dam, French Guiana - Lab288 P1 (version 2) (version 2) | ecosystem: Host-associated > Arthropoda: Insects >... | reverse complement strand
TGATCGAAAGGATACTGGTAACGGGAGGTCATGTGATCACCGACCCCGCCCTTAACTACCCGTTCGGCGGGTTGAACCATAGCCCGCCGCTGTTCGACTGGTCCGTCGCGATGCTCGCATACCCGCTGACCCTGTTCGGATACTCCGTATCCGAGGCAGCAAGCGCAGCGCTCGTCTTCTCCACGGCGATCGTAGGCGCGCTGACATGCATTCCGGTATATCTCCTGGCAAGGGAGATGTTCAGCCGCAGGATCGCGATCGTCGCAGCTGCGTTCTTCGCGATATCGGCCGTCGCCATAGTGCAGACGGTGTTCTCCAACGGTACCGAGAGTGCGTACTTCGTGTTCTTCTTCGTGTTGATGACGCTGTTCCTGCTGAGAGCGGTGAAAGCGTTCAAACCCGCGGACGAAGCATCGGTGAAGAAAGCGTTCCTCGCACCGTTCAAGGATAAGGCGGTGTTCAGGAACACGCTGTTCGCGACACTGTCGCTGACGGCGCTGATGCTCTCATGGATAGGATTCCTCTCCGTGATCACGATAATCTCGTTCATAATGCTGGTCCAGGCGGTCCTCGACCGCCTTAGGGGGAAGAGCGCGATGGGCATGGTGGCGGTGTACGGTTTCGTCATGGTGGTCGCGCTCCTGATAAGTTCGCTGTATTATGCGCTGGTAATGGGGATGTACACGCTTGTGGCAGGCCCGCTGGTACTGGCGCTCCTGATAATCATAATTTCGGTTCTGGTCTCATATCACCGCGTTTGGGTGATAACGTTCCCAGTGTCACTGGCGATCGCTATAGTCACGCTTACCGCGATAGCGTTCATGGCACCGTCGCTGTACGCCGCGATGACGTCCGGTTTCTATCCGTACGCAGACGGTAAGTTCGGTTCACTGGTCGGTGCATACTCGTCGGTCACACTGTCCACGCAGGCGATATACGCCGGCGTGGTGACGATGTGGTTCGCGTTCATCGTGGCCGCATACAGGCTGTTCGACCTTCCGAAGAATGCCGATTCGAAACCTTACATGTTCATAACGATGTGGTTCGTCGCCATGCTGTACATGAGCTGGAGGAACATCGACCTCGCATACCTGGCGGCGCCGATGTACGCTATCGGTGCCGGAGTGGTCATAGTATGGGTGCTCAGACGCGTCCATATAAAGGATTACGTGGCCGCGTTCAAAGGATGCTCGCTCAGGACGATCTGGAGGAAGATACTCCGTCCGGTGCCGCTGATAACCGTCCTGGCGACGGTGTTCGTGCTGCTGATGCCGAACATGCTGTACGCGGTCGACGCAAGCATACCCAGCAATGAGAAGGCGAACTACAATGCCGACATGCACCTCGGTTCCCCGGATTCCGACAGTATAAACTATCTCGGCGCAACCAACTATTACATAAAGGACAACAACTGGAACCTCTCCACAGCGTGGGACACCTACGCCGGAAAGGATAAGGACGGAGCCCTGGTCACATGGCTCGATTACGGTGCCGAAGCCGCCGCCAAAGGTAATTTCCAAGTGGTGGCCGATCATTTCGGTAACGGCGTGTCAGCAGCATCCAATATATTACTGGGGACGCCGTCGGAGGCGATAGCGTCGATGACGGTAAGACTGATGCTCGTTGAGAGCAGGCAGTTCTGGGCGACCGCGGGTGTGGATGAGAACCTGCTGAGGATAGTCTACGACGGAAAGGTCCCGACATCCTTTGAACCGGATGTATCGAACATCGATTATGTGAGGATGAACCCGGACACGTTCGGTCCGACCGATTATGACGTGTCGGAGGAGAATGCCATGTACTTCGTGGCGTCACACTACTTGACGTCGGCATTCACCGACGGAGAGATCGCCGCGCTGTACAACAAGGTCATAGACGAGACCGGGAATAAGATAGGATACGTGGGCGTGACAGGCAGCATGCTACCGCTGTACTTCGGTGACAACAGCTTGTTCAGCACCATGGCGTACCTTAACGACTACTATCTGGACAGCAACGCCGCCCCGTCGAAATATTTCTGGGCCGGCATCCCGTACTTCGGATATTACTACTACTACAACGACATAATGTACGAGACCATGCTGTGGCGCGCGCTGGTCGGGATGTCGCTTGAGGATTACAAGGCGCTGCATAACGACCCCTCCCTCTCGTTCAGCACGCTGATGAGAGGTCTGATGCTCAGCGACGGCACCTACAAGGCGTATCCCGGATTCGGGCTCAGCAACTTCACGGTGGACGAATGGTGGGTTATGTACAACCCCGAGAACGACGCGAGCGGGGACTGGGTGCTGCTGAACGGTACGGAGGCCCAGGCGAGACAGGCGGCGGACGGCGGTCTGATCAACTATCTCGGAGGGATATCGTTCCTCAAGTACGAGGCGGACTGCGAACTGTTCGAGGGAACGGTCGTGACGCCGGACTGCACCGTATGCGCCGGCTGTGTCGCCGGTACCGGTTGCACAGAGAACAAGGTGAACGGGATGACTGTGTCGTTCTACGACCCGAACGACCCCGATGAGGAGGGGAACCCGAAGCTCATAGGCATAACGATCACCGACGAGAACGGCAGATACAGCATGATGATCCCGGTGAACGACAGCAAGGGCGACCCGAGAGACATGACCGCACTTGAGATAAGACTCCACAGCGGCTCCGTCTATGCGATGGAGGTCGTGATAGGTTCGCTCTCCGATGTGCTTGACGCGAACCCGACGATAGAGATAGTGATGGCCGACCTGGTCGGCCTGATAGTCGGTCTTCCGAGCTACACACCCGTCGAGACGGTAAGGGAGATAGAGATAAAGATGGCCGGGAGCCGCTCCGGTAAGGAGTACTCGTTCAATCCGAACGATCTGTTCGAGTTCGAACATTCGCTGGTCCCTGATGTGTATACCGTAGTGATGTCACTCAAGGGGGCGGATATCTACACCGGAACGTTCACGCTCTATTCGGGCGATATGGACGTCGGCGAGATAAACGTCAGGACTGTGGCGGTGGCCGTGACGGTAAGGGACAGGTTCAGCGCGCTGATCCCGGATGCCAGTGTCGATATAATCGACAAGAACGGCGAGATAGTGGGCTCGGCGATAACGGATGACAGAGGAGTGGCCAGGACGAACGTGGCACCCGGTAACTACACGGTGCAGCTGACGGATTACGAGTACGGCGTACCGGCTCAGACATGGATGCTCGTCTCGTCGTCCTCGACGACAATGTCGACCGCATTCACGGCGAGGCTCGGATCGGCATCCAACCTCTCCGTGATAATGGTAGAGGCGGTTGAAGTGACGATAAACGGTGTCGAGGAGGGTGATGTTATAACACTCACCAACGGCGCATACTCATGGATGGGCGCGTACACCGCCGTGGTCGTAGCAGAGAGCACCACAGCGACCGTGCACGTACCGGTCGGTGACTACGGGGACGCATCCGGATACTCGGCGACGAGGATGATACCGGGCGACCTCGGCAGGGACACGACCCTTGATGTGGAAACCGTCGGATCCTCGGTGACATTCACGACAGTGATCGATGTTGAGGTCATCACATCCGTCACCGGTGCGGCGGAAATAGAGATAACGAACAATACCAGCGCCACGTTATATGTGTCGCTGACCTCGGACATAACGTTCGCTGACTCCACAGGTCCGATCAAAGGGCTGATAGCCGTACCCGGTTCTAGCTCCGTGGTGATAGATGCCACATGGGGCACCGGGACAGACCTGGAGATCGAGATAGCGGTGTTCGATGAGCCGCATTACTCTAAGGTCAGCAAGCTCAACACGGTGAGCACATGGCTCGCCGGAGAGCAGAGGATAGACATAACGATGGTCGACACCGCCGCCAAGGACAAGGCGGCCGCAGGTGTCGTATCATTCATAAGGAGCGACGGTCTGATCATAACCATTCCGATGGGAGTGCCGGAGGACAGCAGCGTGACGACGTTCACAACGTATCTGCCGGAAGGGGATTACACCGTGTACGCGTATGCGACATCACTGGTCAAGAAGGCGTACATAGGGACGCTGACCGTCGACGGCGGCGATGCGATATCGCTGAACATAGAACTGCTGGATGCGATAATCGGAAGAGGTGAGGTCAGATACGTGGCCACAACGACGACGTCGAAGGTGGCGTTCGTGCCGGTTGTCGTTACAACGACGATAGACGGCAAGGTGCACAAAGTGATCCTTTCGACGGATGCGCTCGGCGTCTACTACATGATGATACCGAGGAACGGCGGCACAACTGTCGGAAGCAGCTATAACTCCAATACGGAACGGCTGTTCGGCCACACGCCGACGATGGATGCCAGGTTCATGGCGCCGACGAACGCCGCTGTGCTGGCCAGCACAGCCAACGCCACTGACCAGACGGGCAGGAACATAACTGTCTGGCCGGTCGGTATCGAGGACACGTTCGTGATGCCCAAGACCAGTGCAGGGGGGTCGTTCGATGTGGACGATGACGGCACAACGGTGACAGTGGGCGATATGGACATCTCGATCAGTGTGGTCACCACGGGTACGGACGCGGTGTCGCAGATAGCGATAACGAACACGTCCACCGCAGACCTGTGGGTCGCGCTGCGCGCCCAGGACGACGATATGAAGCTCAGGGTGGGCGCCACGGGCACACCGGCAGGAGAGGTGATAACACGCATACTGCAGGGCGCCACGACGACCGTCAGCGCGTTCTACGATGACACCGTGTCATTCGATCCGGAGGTGCTCGTAACGGTCACGTTGCGCGTTGACGTCTCACAGATCGGTGACATATTCGACGTCACGGTGACGCAAACAGCCGAGGGAAGGGCGACGATAAACCTGGCGAACAAGACGGGCGCCACGCAGTACGTGGTCCTGCGCTCCTCGGATGTGGCATTCACGGACAGCACCGACTTCTCGAATGCGGTGAACGACTACACGAACTCCGTGCCGTCGTCCGGAAGGACGTTGCGCGCAGTGTTCGATCCGTTCGTGACAGACGTGACGATAGAGGTGACCGCATCCCCGCACGGGTCGGTCAAGGTGGACGGTATAACCGTGATAGATGACTTCGACGCGATATACAACGAGGTGGACACCTCCGAGACGGTATTGAACGCCGATCACAGCCGTGAATGGTTCATGGACCTTTACGGCACCAAGGACCTTGCCATAGACGTTAACGTGGTCATCGGTCCGGCGATGGAATTGAAGAATTACACGGACACCAAACTGTACGTGACACTCGAAGCGGAGTACGTATCGTTCAGCAACACCAGCTCCGGCGGATGGAAGGATAAATTCACAACCATCGTACCGGCGGCGAAGGATGGAGAACCGGGCACAAAGACAGTGCACTTCAGAACGGGCACGACCCCTCCGAACACTGATATAGACGTGACGGTAGTGGTCGCTGACGTAATAGTGACGGTGAACGGCGAACCCGTTAATCCGCTTGACCCGTACATGCTGATCAGGTCAGGCTCGCACGCGCTGGTCGTCGAACCGGCATCGTCCGTCGCAGGCACGGTCGGACCGTACTTCGGCGGTAATGTGACGCTGTTCGCCGGCCAGGTCGAGATAGACGCACTGGAGAAGGCGACGAATGTGATGGTATTGCACATCACGACCGAGGACAAGGACGATAAGGTCACGTTCAAGAACATGACGGTACGCGATTTCGACACGGCCAGGAACGCCACGTCCACCGATAAGAGGTACTACGTCGTTCTGGACGAGAATGATGAGTTCAGCGGTACGGTGATAGTTGAGAGCAAGGACGGGAAGCGGATAGCGTACGCAGATGTCGATGATATATCGGCGGCGTCCGAGATAGACATGTCCGAATACGGCGGAGAGAAGATAACGGTCTCCGGATACGTCGGAAGGATCGCGGACGGCGAGATGACGATAACCATGACCGCCGGTACGCTCACCGGAACGAGCGTAGTGCCGATATCGAAGGGAGAGTACGAGGCATCACTTCCAAAGATGATGGACGGCGTTGCCATTGTGTACGAGTTCAGCGCGAGGGTCAATGACCAGGCCAAGGGAGCGTTCACAGAGATATGGACGGTGCCCGACATCGAGGACATACTGAACGACGACGGCAAGGCGGTCGTGAACATGGAGGTCGGCCTTGAGCCGGTGACGTTCGCGGCGTTCGCCGTGGATGGCACCGTCTCTGCGTACGGTAAACCGCTCAGCGGTGTGACGATAACGTACACCGTTGACGGAAAGGAGTTCACAGTAACGACGAACTCCGGAGGTTACTACTTGATAACCACGACCGGAACGGAGATAGAGATAACCGATGTGACCATGGAGGGATACGAACTGACGACGGCATTGCCGGCACCGCCGATAACGACGTCCGCGACGTTCGATTTCGAGATGGACCCGAGTGTGGTCATTGATGTCACGGGAACGGTGTTCGAGGCCGGCGTCAACACGATGGCCAAAGTAACGTTCACGATGGACGTGACGAACAACCACGGTTCCACTGTCGTGCTTGTTCCGAACAAGAGCTGGTCCATGCCGATGTTCTCCGTCGGCGGCGCCGGAGCGACGAACTATGCGGTGATACCGAACGACGGCACGACGCACTCGGTCGTGATGGTCGCGTATTACGACACGAGCAAGGTCGGGGCAGGAAGCGATCAGCTCTCCCTGGCAGTGAGGGATCTCCTCGGAGATACGTTGCAGATGAAGGCACTCGATACCATGGACCCGGCCAAGGAAGGCTCGCTGACCGAGGATGACACATCCACGAACGGCAATCGCATAAGCAAGAACGAGTATGGATTCGCTGCGACGTTCAGCAACGACAAGGACGAATGGGTCGAGCTCGACCTGTGGGTGGACATACCTGCAGGAATGGACGATGACTGGTTCGTGTCCATAGTCGACGCAGACAACGTTGTACTGGCAAAGGGTACGGATGTCGCGACGATAACGATCCCCGGAAAGGCGGTCGTGACGTACTACGTGAGACTGATAAGCATCAACGAGGTGCAGTCGGACGCTCCGCAGCCGTCCGGGCTCGAGATGAACTTCTCCTCGACAACAGCGTCGGGAACCGTATCGGGAACGATACTTATGGAGGAGATAATGACGAACCTGTCGGTCACCAACCAGACCGCGAGCGGCAATAACCTGTTCAGCAGCCTGAACGGCATGCCGGACATAGTATGGGCACTCATAGCGCTGATATTACTCGCGGCGCTTCTTGTGTTCTGGCTTGGAATGAGAAGGGGGGTGTTCTCACGAAAAAGATGATCGCATTGATGAGCATCGTGCTCCTGGCGAGCATGGCCGTGTCCGTGTTCGCCGCGTCCGCGTCCGCTGATGAGGACGGTATAAACACGTACGCCGACATAAGGGCGGACTCGTACACCGTCGCCACGAGCAGGACCATAACGTACACCATATACGCCGAAGGCGGCACCGAGCCGGTGGGTTTCGTTGCAACTCTTAGGGATTCGAACGGCAGTACCGTAGGTTCTGTTTCAGCGGGAGGCAGGACCACCGTGGATATGGACGGCGTCACGCTTACCGTTACCGCACCGAGTACCGCAGGCACGTACACACTGAACGTCAGGTTCACGTACACCGATGTCGATGAGACGACGACGGTGACGAAGACCGCTCCGCTCACGGTGGTCACGCCGATAAGACTGTCGGCGACGATAGACAACTCGGCGGGCGGTGCGATCGTGAACATGGACGTATGGTTCGTCGTCAACGGGGAGCGGGTCGTCGGAAGTGACAGAATGGTCAACATCGATGCGGGTGCTAGGGAGACGATCACCTATGACTGGGCCACCGAAGGTCTGTCCAAGGGAGCGCACTGGATGATGCTTGAGGGTCAGGTGGGGCCGATCCCGCAGATGGCCCCCGGTCTGAATGAGATGACGACGTTCTATGTCGGACAGAACGACTACTCGCTGATAGAGACGATCCTGATAATACTGTTCATAGTGTTGCTGATCGTCCTCTTCATCGTGTACCGCAAACCGGTGAAGAACTTCGGCAAGCCCAAGTCAAGGCGTTAAACGGGGACAAGTCCCCTTAATTTCTTTTCATTATCAATGCGTGAGTTATATCCGTTCTCGTTCTCTCCATGACCGACCTCGCGACATCCTGCTTCCTTCGTATAGGCAGGATCGCATCCGGGATGTCGAACGACAGCACCGAATCGCAGACCGTTTCCATGACATCGAACACACGCCTCGCATCGTCCGTCCGATCGCACATCAGATGAGCCAGTAATATTCTTCTGAGCTCGCCCAAACAATCCGCGAGCCCCATCGCCCATGACTGCGGGGTCACGTTCAGCGTCTTGTGCGAAGGAACGTCCGTATCGGTTACGATCGAGGACAATATACAAGCTTCCGTCAGTTCCGCCATAGCATCCGATACAGGACCGGAGAACATGATCTCCGGTTCGTCCTGTATCGAATTTAGAAGCTCTTTGAACTCCGATACGGCATCGTTCAGCGGTCCCTTGTGCTCGCCGTCCGTGTGTATCGCATGAATCGCCCTCTTCGTCAGCCGGATGATCGAACGGGACGCGGCTATCGATATCTCGCGTTTCTTCTCCAGCATGTCCATTCTTTCGTTGACCTCTGCCACGATGTCGGGGATGTCAGCCATGGTACGTCAATGACGCTGAACAGATAAAACAATATCAGAGCGAATTGAAGAACGCGTTCCTGAGGGACCACCTGAATGTTTCCTCTGAGACGCGGCCATCGAACATGTCCGCCGCCGGCTGGATGAATTCGATGCCGTTGTAGATAACGTCAGTCAGCGTGAGCGCGTCCGGTCTCGCTATCCCGAACGATATGGCCTCGCCGTTCAGCGCCCTCTCCACATCGCCGATCACCGCGTCCCCGCGCCCTACCGCGGTTATCGCGGCCGTGATCCTTCTTATAAGGTTCCATAGGAAGTACTCCGATCTGAACTCGATCATGATGATGCCGTTCTTCTTCGTCAGAGTGACGGAACGCATGTTCATCCTCGTACCTCTGTCGTCGGGCTTGCAGAACCGCACGAAATCATGTTCTCCCTCGAACAGTGCCGCGCATCTCTCTGCAGCCGGCACATCCATGCCGGCGGAGGGTAGGACGTAACGGTAGACGCGTTCGTTAGCATGTCTCGGATTAAAATCGTCACCGACCGTCGCCGACGATCTGTAGAAGATACCTTTCGACACTGCGTTCAGTGCTTTCAGGAGAACCGCGTCATCATCGAAGCGTGTGTTGAACACCATCACATTATTGAGGGCGTTCACCCCCTTATCGGTACGGCTGGCACACTTCAGGCAGGCATCCTCTTCGCTGCAGCCGATCGCCGCGAGGTTGGAGATGACCTCTCCTTCGACCGTCCTCAGACCCGGCTGTATCTGGGAGCCGGAGAACTCGTCACCGAGGTATGCGATCTTGACAGCGATCCGTCTCATCTCACACCGCGTATCTCTTTCATGTGGTCGACCCGGCGCTGCACCAGCTCTCTTTTCCCTATGTCATGGCGGACGAATATCGCCTCGCCGTTCACATGTCTGAGCGCATCCTCGCAGTTCGATTCCGCTTTTTCGATCGATTCCGCCATACCGACGACGCCCACGGAACGGGACGTCCCCGTTACGAGTTTCGCGTCGACGATGTCGACGTTAGCATAGTATGCGATCGCCCCGCATCTCAGGACGGCGTCCTCGTCCACGGATATCGGAAGGCCTGCTTTCGATCTTACGCCGTATCCCTCCGGGACGACGTATTTGCAGACGGTCGCCTTGTTCTCGAACTCCACGTCATTCCTGAGCGTTCCCGTTGCCATTGCCATGCACACGTCCGCGAAACTCGTCTTGAGGATGGGAAGGACGTTCATCGCCTCCGGGTCCCCGAACCTTGCGTTTATCTCTATGATCCTCGGTCCGTCCGCGGTCAGCATGAACTGTCCGTACATCGGACCTCGGTACGTGCATCCTTCGCTCCTCAGAGCATCGACGATCCTTTGAATGATGTCCAGCGCCTCCGCCCTCTCGGCAGCGGTGACGAACGGAAGAAGGTGATCCGCGTCCGTGTAGGAACCCATCCCTCCGGTGTTGGGTCCGACATCCCCCTCATGCGCTCTCTTGTGGTCCTGGACCAGCGGCATCGGGGATATCGTCACGCCGTCGCAAAATACCATCTGCGTGAACTCCTCTCCCACCGCCTTTTCCTCAATTATGACGCCGGCGCCGCCGATGTTGTTCTCGAATATCTCGTTGACATATTCCATGATGTCGTCAAATGAATGCAGGTGCTCTCCCTGTACCTTCACTCCCTTCCCGCCGGTCAGACCGACCGGTTTCACGACTATCTCGTGATCCACCGTTCTGATGTATGCTGACGTGTCCTTCGCGTTATCGAACGAGGCGAACCCGAGGTTCCCTTTTATTTTGTGGTTCTCGAGGAGCTCGCGCATGAACGTCTTCGACGTTTCGATCCTCGCGGCGGCCTTGGTGGGTGAGGCGCACATGACGCCGATCTTCTCCAACGAGTCAACGATACCACTTTCCAGCGGAGCCTCCGGGCCGATGAACGCCAATTCGACGCCACATTCCGCGGCGTAACCGCAGACAGCGTCCACGTTCCTCTCGTCGATCAGCCGGTATCCCTTAGACCTCTTTATTATCCCGGGGTTCGCGTTCTTCATCACCGCATATATCTCCGCACCGGAACGATAGAGCGCCTCCACGGCCGCATGCTCCCTTCCGCCTCCTCCTACTGTGAGTACCTTCATGAGATCACCAAAGTTTCATAGCATCTATCAGCTCATCGACGCCGATATCTTTCTTCACGCTGCACTCCATCATTTTGAGCACACCGCCGGTGAGCTTGGAATAATCGTTCTTTATGATGTTCACGTCAACGTCCACGTACTCGGCGATGTCCGTTTTGTTCACGACCGCTATATCGGAATGCAGGAAGATGTCAGGATGTTTCCTTACCATGTCATCCCCTTCCGTCGTCGATATGACGACGGCCCTTAGGTCGGCACCAAGCGGAAAGTCCGCCGGGCAGACGAGATTACCGACGTTCTCGATGAACAGTACGTCAATAGAATGAAGGTCCATCTTTTTGAGGACCTTTCTCACCATGTTGGCGTCGAGATGGCATTCATGCCCGGTGTTGCAGTTCATGACCGATATGCCGGCATCCCGCATTCTTTTGAAATCGTCATCCCCGGTGACGTCACCCGCGATAGCGCCGACACGTAATCCTTTTTTCACAAGTTTCTCGGCCATCTTTATGATGAGTGATGTCTTCCCGGACCCGATGGAACCCATGATGTCCACCGATCGGACCTTGTGGTCGCCGAGCAGATGATGGTTCGCGTGAGCTATCTTGTTGTTCTCTTTCAGAACATCATATTCCATTCCTATCTCCGTTATATTGTGCACGCCACTGAGAATATGTCGAGAGTAATAACGGTTACCATAGCGCGCACGGAAAAGAATGATAAACATCGAACGGTTACAGAGGGACGGAAACATGAGATATTCCAAAGAATTATCAAAAATGCTCGATGCCGCCGGAGCGAAGGACGGATGTAAGATATCGCTGACGACGGACGGCAGGGAGCATATCGGTGTGCTGATGCCGAACGCATCCGCCGATCCGGACGTGATAGTCATTAAGCTAAAGAACGGATATCACGTCGGACTCAGGGTATCCGCCGGCGCATCGGTGAAGGTGCTCGAACAGCCGATCGTCAGAACAGCCGAGAGGAAGGCACGCGTGCCGAAGAAAGGGCTGCCTGACCTGGTGCTGATAGGCACCGGGGGGACGATAGGTTCGCAGGCGAACACCGAGACGGGCGCGATGGCCGCCGGTATGGCGACCGAGCTTCTGCTGGATGTCGCGCCGGAGGCGGCGGGGATCGCCAATATAAGAACAAGGGATGCGGCATCCGTCTTTTCGGAGAACATGAGCGTCGAACATTGGCAGGAGCTGGCGAAGACGGTCGCGGAGGAACTGAACGGCGGCGCTGCCGGTGTGATCATTTCACACGGAACGGATACGATAGGATACACCGCCGCGGCGCTGTCCTTCATGCTCACGGAGCTCAGCGCCCCGGTCGTGCTGGTCGGTTCGCAGAGGTCCACGGACAGGCCGTCGTCAGATGCCCCCGGGAATCTGATGGCTTCAGTGAGGTTCTGTCTGTCGGGGACGCCCGGCGTGTACGTGATAATGCAGGACACGATGAGCGATGACTCGTTCGCCGTCCATCGCGGGACGCGCGTGAGGAAGATGCACACATCCCGGAGGGATGCGTTCCGCAGCATCAACGCGGTCCCAGTGGCTCATATCGATGCCCCCGGGAACATAACATTCAAGGACGAGGTCCCGGCACCGTCGAAGGTAACGAAGGCGGTGACGAAGATGTGTCAGGAGGTGGTCCTTCTGCAGTTCTACCCGGGCATGGAACCATCATTGTTCAGGGACGTGATAATGAGATCGAAGGGTGCGGTCATAGCAGGCTCCGGTCTCGGTCACGTGAGCGAGGGCATGGAGACGTTACTCAAAGAGGCCGCGGCCAATGGGACGATAGTCGTGATGACGTCGCAATGCCTGAACGGCCCGACCGGGATGAATGTTTACGATACAGGCAGGAGACTTCAGGAGGCGGGTGTGATACCGGTGATGGATATGCTTCCGGAGACCGCTTACGTCAAACTGATGTGGGCGCTGGCGAATTCGAAGAACGTTGCGGAGACGATGAGAACGAAACTATCGTTCGAAATGGGCGAGAGGAGGACGGTCGATGTCGTCTGGTGACAGGTTCATCTGCGGTATAGAGATACACCAACAGCTGAACACCAAGAAGCTCTTCTGCTCATGCGACAGCGAACTCTCCGATGAGGGAGAGGAGATATGCCGCAGAAAGTTGAGACCAACGGCCGGGGAGTCCGGCGCGCTCGACAGGGCGGCGGTGGCAGAATCCAAGAAACGGTTGGTCTACGGATATCAGGCGCCGCCAGGGTCCAGCTGCCTCATCGATCTGGACGAGGAGCCACCGAACGGTGTCGACAGGGACGCATTGGACATTGCGTTAACGTTCTCGGCGATGGTCAACGCCAAGATAATCGACGAGATACATTACATGAGGAAGATAGTCGTCGACGGATCGGGACCGGGAGGGTACCAGAGGACGGCCATGGTGGGGATGGACGGGCACATAGAGGTGAACGGTAAAAGGATCGTGATCGAGTCGATATGCCTGGAAGAGGATTCGGCCAGAAAGGTCGCCGAGGACGATGGTTCGATAACCTATCGTCTTGACAGGCTTTCCATACCCCTGATCGAGATAGCGACGGGCCCTGACATCAGGACGCCGGAGGAGGCGATGGAGGTCGCGCTCAGGATCGGAACCATACTCAGGGCCACGAAGAGGGTGAAACGAGGAATAGGCACGATACGTGAGGACATCAACATATCGATACCCGGATCGAGGAGGACGGAGATCAAAGGCGCCCAGGAACTGAGGCTCCTGCCGACGTACGTCGAGAATGAGGTGCAGAGGCACCTGATGCTGATACGCATCAGCGACATACTTTCGAAACGTGAGATATCCGTGGACGATGACATAACGGACATCACGGATGTGTTCAAGGACTGTCAATCAAAAGTGATAAAGAGCGCCCTGTCCGAGAAAGGGAAGATACTGGCGGTCAGGCTCCGCGGTTTTGCCGGCGTCCTCAACGGGGACGACGGAAAACTGCGATTGGGCGCCGAACTGGCGCAGCGTGCCCGCACGAAGGGCGTGAAAGGGATATTCCATTCGGATGAGCTGCCGGCGTACGGGATCGAACAGGGTCACATGGACTCTGTGATGAAAAGACTCGGCCTTACAGAAAAGGATGCGTTCGTCCTCTGCGCCGAAAAGGAGAAGAAGGCGAGAGCGGCGCTCGAAGCGGTGATCGAAAGAGCAAAAGAAGCGCCGAACGGCGTCGTCGAGGAGACGAGGGACCCGCTGCCAGACGGAACGTCCAGGTTCTCGCGCCCGCTTCCGGGCGCGGCGAGGATGTACCCGGAGACGGACGTGCCGCCCATATTGATAACGAAGGAGAGGCTGACGGAAGTGTACGGGAATCTTCCAGAGCTTCCCGAACAGATAGAGAAGAGACTCGTTTCGGCATACGGACTGAACGAGCAGCAGGCCCGTCAGATGGTCCGCGAGGGATATGAGGACATATTCGAGAGAACGGCGAAGGATAAGGAAACGGCATCCGCCGCCGCAACAACGTTCCTGAGCACGTTCACGGAGATGCAGAGGGAGGGAACAGACCCGGAGAACATCCCGGAAAAGATGATACTGGCTGTTTTCGAGTACCTGAAGGACGGAAAGTTCGCGAAGGAGGCATTGTCGTCCCTGTTCAGGGAGATCGCCAAAGGCACGACGATCGATGATGCGGTGTCGAAGCTCGGTCTTGGCGCTATGAGCGAGGCCGAGGCATCCGATATGATCGCGGGTATCGTGAAGGAACGGGAGCAGTTCGTCAGAGAGAAGGGAATGGCGTCCGTCGGCCCGCTCATGGGACCGGTGATGGAGGCGCTCCGCGGCAAGATAGACGGGAAGAGGATGAACGATCTCCTCACCAAGGAGATCAAAAAGCTGATCTGACGTCAGGACCTGATGTCCAGCACCCTCAGCGTCTCGAAGAACAGTTTCTTCTCGCCCAGTACCTTCACGTCATATCCGGTCAATACATCATTCAGTCGATCCTGGTCCATGAGCGACGAGACGACGACCACGAATCTCCCTCTCGGGAGAAGACGGCCTCTCACATCGTTCAGAAGCTTAGGGAGCGGCCCCATGCCGTCCGCACCGCCCGACCACGCCTTCTCAAGCATACCCTTGTCGTCCACCGGAAGGTACGGAAGGTTGAACACTATCGTATCGTAATGCGAGTCGATGTCCTCGTAAAGGTCCGAGAGACGGATGTCCATATACGCACCGTTGGCCGCGGCGTTCCTTCTCGTCAGCTCAACGGCCGCCGGGTTTATATCCACCGCCGTCACCGTTGCACCGTTCTTGGCGCAGTGTATGGCGACGATGCCGGTGCCGCAACCTATCTCCAGTACTTTTTCTCCGTGATCTATGTCCAGCGACTCTATCAGAAGTATGCTGTCCTCGCCCGGAGGGTACACGTCGTCACGCACCTCTATCAGCTTTTCCGGGTCGTACAACATGTTACCTTTATTCAATCCACGGCTTAAATATTTGCAGGTAATCATGTTGCCATGGAAGCGGCGTCATGGGCGGTGATCGCGATCGTTGCGGTCACGCTGATCGTTATGACGGGACGCAGATACAACGCGACGATGGTCCTGGCGATGTCGAACATCGTGATATTCGCGGTCATAGAGATAGCGTACCGCGGCACGTTCAACGTGACACTGCTGGAATTAGGTCTAAAATTCTCGATGGTGACGCAGGAGCCGTGGACGCTGATAACATCGATGTTCATACATGCGGACTTCTTCCATCTGATATTCAACATGCTGTTCCTGATCGCGATAGGCATCCCGTTGGAGTCGCGCATCGGTAAGCGTAGATTCCTGACAGTGTACATCGCAGGAGGGATCATCGGAAGCCTGGTGTTCGCGTTCGCGGAATGGGGGACATCGTTATCAGTGGTGCTGGTGGGCGCCTCCGGTGCGATATCCGCACTGATGGGCGCGATGATAATGCTGTATCCGCGGGAGAAGATAATGTTCTTCCTCGGACCGCTGCTTACGAACAGGTTCAGCGTATACGTCCCGATACTCGTGTGGTTCGGTCTGCAGTTCTTTCTGTTCATGTTCGACAGTTCACCAGTGGCCTACGCCGCACATATCGGCGGATTCGCCGGCGGTGCGGTCATAGCGTGGGTCATCCGTCCGTCAAACCCCGCATCCCCGCGGAAGGGAAGGATGCGCGACATATCGCCGCTGAAGGAACTATGCACAACATCCGCCCTGAGGGAGATGTACGGATACGCGGAGAGCGCATCCGACGACGAGACGAGGACGATATGGACGGAACGCATACTGCGGGATGTCAAATGTCCGTTATGCGGCTCTCCGATAAGGATGAGGAGGAACGGGTTCAAATGCAGGGAGGGTCACGAACAATGAGACTGGATGTACTGGCAGTCGGTAATCTTGTGAGGAGTGCGACCACGATACTCGAGGCGCACTCGACATCCACGCTCATACGGACGGAAGAGACGAACATAGTGGTGGACACGAGCAGTAAGTATCTGTTACCGTCGCTGAAGATATCATTGAAGCAGATAGGCATCCTACCGAAGGACGTCGGCATTGTCGTTCTTACGCATTCACATCACGATCACTGCGAGAACAACGGTCTTTTCGGGAAAGCGAAGATATACATACGCGCCGAGGAGGAGTTCGAGGGAAAGAACGTGATCGCCGTCGACAGGGACATCGAGATCGTAAAGGGCGTCAGATTGGTGCACACTCCGGGGCATACGCACGGGTCGATGAGCGTGTTCGCGGACGCCGACAGAAAGTATGCGATCACAGGGGATGCGATACCTCTTGAGGACAACGTCAGAAGGATGGTCCCGCCTGGAATAAACTATGATGCGGAGACGGCCATGAAAAGTATAAAATCTATAATAGGATACGCTGATGTGATAGTACCGGGTCACGGGTACCCGTTCATCAAGGACACGAGGGATATACGATGAAAGGCGTTCCAGGCGAGATATATTTCGAATGTCCGGATTGTGACGATACGACGTTACACGATGTTCTGAAAGGGAAGATGGGAAAGAGCTCCATGGACGCCACGATAAAGTGTCAGGACTGCGGTCTCATCAGGACGACGACCGTTCAGTTCCCTAAGCAGATAGAGGTCAAGGTCATAGTAAGCGACGGTTCCGAATCGTCTGTCACCATGATCATGTTGGAGGATGACGACCTTTTGAAGGTGGGCGACGAGTTCCACATGGATGCCGGGAACCTCGTGAGGATATCCGCCCTGGAACTGCCGGGCGACAAGCGCGTCAAGACTGCAAGGGCAACGGAGATCTCTGCGATATGGGCGATCGAGTTCGATATGATCGATGTGAAAGTGTCAATAAACGATGACCGTAAAACGTATTCAAAAACGGTCACGTCGTCCCCGGATGACGAGTTCACCGTCGGGAACATACTGAGTTTCGACGACATGGATTGCACCATACACTCGATAAAGATACAGGGCCGCATGATCAGAAGGGGATCGGCGGAGGCCAGGAACATCACCAGGGTGTACGGCAAGTACAGGAAGAGATCATACGCGATCCTCGACCTCGAGGACGGCGTCTAGTATATCGGCGATGTTATCGCTCCTTATGACGATATGTGCGGCATTGATAACAGCGTCATCTATGGGATTGAACGCTATCGCCAACCCGGCGGCCTGAAGCATCTTCACGTCTGTATATGAATTACCGACCGCGACCGTCTCTTCTTTTGACACGCCGAACCTTTCCATGAACTCCCTGGTGACGATGCCTTTGTCCGTAAGGTCGACATTCACCTTCCCATCACCCGTGAGCCTGCCGTCCTCGTGAGCGAGTACGCTGTTAGCCGCATGTCCGTCAAAGCGGAACTCATCCGCTATCATCTTAGCCGCCAGATCTATGCCGCCGCTGACTATGATGCTCCTTATTCCGTTGTGCGATAACGTGGCTATGGTCTCCTGTATCCCATGTATCAGCGGCACGTCCTGCAGCGCGTTGATGATGTCCGCCAATCTTACGTTCTTGTCCTTGGCGGTCCACAGTCCTATGTCACGCCGTATGAACTCTATCTCGGTTATCTTACCGGCCTTGAACAGCTCGAACGCCTCTTCATTGTCCGTATCCATCTTATCATGGACCCACGTCCATGAGCTGACGTAGTTTATCAGAACGCCGTCCATGTCGAAAACAACGAGTTTATATTTCCCCACGTCTGCGCCAGCGCAACGCTTAATAAAAAGGTGTTGCCTATGACGCCCGATGATAACACTTCTGGGCACGGGGCACGTCTTCAAGATAGCCGAGCCGGTGTCGTTCATTGTGAAACATATATGGCCGGATGCGGTGCTCGTCGAACTGGACGAGGCAAGATATAACGCATTGTCATCGCCGTATGAGCGCGGCAACTCGGACCAGCCGTGGGCGTACAGAAGGATGGCCGAATATCAGAAGAGTGTCGCAGAGGAATACGGATCGAAGGTGGGTGCCGAGTTCGTCGCAGCCGTAGAGACGGGAAGGACCATAGGCGCGGCGATCGAGTTCATCGACACCGATGCCGCCGAGACGATGGACAGTGTGTGGAAGGAGATGCCGTTCTTCGAAAGGATGAGGTTCACGTTCTCGATGATAGGCGACAGATTCAGACGAAAGGACAAGGCGGACAAAGTGGTCATGGACATGGCTGAGAATGAAGAAGAATACTTCGCAGCCATGAGAAAGAAGTACCCGACGCTGGTAAGGAAGCTCATAGACGAGAGGGACGCCCATATGGCCGAGAGGATAAAGGAAATGTCCCCGAGATACGGTAATATGATAGTGGTCGTGGGCGACGGACACGTAGAAGGGATATCGAAACTGCTCGATGGGGAGAGCATAAGAAAGATAAGGCTGAAAACGCTAATGTCCTCAGAGGAGATGAGCGTGCTGCGAAACGAACTGTGGTCCGGGAGACCGCCGGAGGAAGGAATGTGATAGTAAGACTTCTGGCGCACACGCCGGACGCGGACAGGATATGCGCGTCCGCCGGTAATTCGTGTTATTCAGAGAAGGCGTCGTACGAATTGATGGACGAGATCGACGATCCTGAGCGCATATTGTCGAAGATAGTCGGAATGGGACACCACTCCGTCGTCGAGCATGCAGTTTTCACGTTCTCAGTGGAAGGCGTCTCCAGGGCGCTGACCCACCAACTCGTCAGACACAGGATAGCGTCATTCTCGCAACAGAGTCAGAGGTATGTTCCTTTGAACGATCCAACGTACGTGGTGCCTGACACGATCAAAGCCGATCCCGATTCCCTGAAAGTGTACACGGAGATGATGGACACGATATGGGATGCGTACAGGAAACTCAGTGACCGCGTTCCCGCAGAGGATGCCCGCTATGTGCTGCCGAACGGATGCACCACGAACATAACGATAACGATGAATGCACGTGAGCTGCTGCACTTCTTCTCGCTCAGGTGCTGTGAACGCGCACAGTGGGAGATACGGGAGATGGCGGATCGCATGCTCACGATATGCACGGAGATATCACCGGCAATATTCCGCGACGCAGGGCCGCCGTGCACACGCGGACCGTGCCCTGAGGGTAAACTGTCATGCGGAAGACCCCGTTCAAAATAGTTCAGTGGTCCCCATGATAATCTACGAGAACACCAAAAAGGGTTTTTCTCATGATATTCTGGAAGGCATGATCGAAAAAAGGATAACCGAGGCCATCTACGAAAAGACGGGAAGGACGACCGCGAGGAGCGAGATCAGGTCATGGATGAACTCACTCGAGTACATGGACAACGTCCTGAACGATGACGATATACCTAATAATTCAGGCATCGCCATAGAGTACAACATCCCGTTCTCGTCGAAAAGAGTGGATATGATAATCTCCGGCCTCGATGAGAGGGAGAAACCGGTAGCCGTGATAGTCGAACTGAAACAATGGGAGTCCGCGGACAAAGTAGAGGGAGAGGACGGTATCGTAAGGACATTCCTCGGCGGAGGACTGAACAGGACCACGCACCCGTCGTACCAAGCATGGTCCTACGCAAAGACGATATCCAATTTCAACAGGAATGTCCAGGAGATACCGATAACGTTGAGCCCGTGTGCGTTCCTCCATAATTATGTGGTCATCGACGGTAACGACCCGCTCACTGATCCGCAGTACAGGGAGTACACGGATCAGGCGCCTGTTTTCACAAGAAGGGACAAGGTCAAGCTCAGGGAGTTCATCAAAAGATACATACGACACGGGGACAACAAAGGGACCCTTTACCTGATAGATAACGGAGAGCTCCGCCCGTCCAAGTCGCTTCAGGACTCCCTTGTCAGGATGCTCGAAGGGAACGAGGAGTTCGTGATGCTCGACTCGCAGAAGGTCGTGCTCGAGAAGATACTGAGAGCAGCCAAAGATTCAAAGAGGGACGGTAGTAAGCGCGTCCTGATCGTAGAGGGCGGCCCGGGTACTGGTAAATCGGTATTAGCGGTCAACGCACTCGTGAAGATGACGGCCGAAGGCCTCGTCGCAACGTATGTCACGAAGAACCAGGCACCAAGGCACGTATACAGCACCAAGCTCAAAGGAACGAGGATCCCGGGCGCCACAGACAACATGTTCCGCGGTTCGGGAGGATTCTACAAGGCCGAAGAGAACGTATTCGATGCGATACTCGCTGACGAGGCGCACAGGCTGAACGAGAAGAGCGGTCTGTACCAGAACCTGGGAGAGAACCAGATAAAGGAAATAATCAATGCGTCCAAGTTCACGGTATTCTTCATAGATGAGTCGCAGCGAGTGACGCTCAAGGACATAGGAACGATAGACAACATCCTGAGCGCAGCCGGGGAGGCGGGCGCGGAGGTCATAGGGATCGATGAACTCGACTCCCAATTCAGATGCGGCGGCTCGGACGGATACATGGCGTGGCTCGACGACGTTCTTGGAATAAAGGAGACGGCAAACTTCGACAGGATAGACAATTCGTACGACATAAGGATATTCAGGGACCCGAACGAGCTTCTCATGGCGATAAAGGAGAAGAATATCGTAAGGAACCGCTCGAGGATGGTCGCCGGCTACTGTTGGAACTGGATATCCGAAGGCAAGAACAGAAGCGACGTCCATGACATAACGATCCCGGAGTTCGGTTTCGGAATGAGCTGGAACCTCGGATCGACGAACACCTGGGCCATAGACCCGGACTCGGTGAAGGAGGCAGGATGCATACACACATGCCAAGGACTGGAGTTCGACTACGTTGGCGTGATAATGGGCGACGACCTGCGCTATGAGAACGGGGAGATCGTGACCGACCATATGAAAAGGGCCAGGACCGACCAGTCCCTCCGCGGTCTGAGGACCGAATATCCAAATTCGAAAGAAGCCGCCGTCGCGGCGGACAGCATAATAAAGAACACGTACAGGACGCTGATGTCGCGCGGCATGGAAGGTTGTTACGTATTTTGCACGGACGAACGATTGGGCGAATATCTTGAAGAAAGAATTGCAATGTTCAGAAAAGGAGTGATCTGATATGAGGTCACTCCGCAGCCTTAATTAAAAAAGGTTATATAGGGTATCTACTTAATCCGCCTTACTCGGTGAACAAAATGGGAAGGATAAGGCCCACCTACATCAAGAGAGTCTCAATAGAACTCGTCCACAAATATCCGGAGATATTCACGGAGGACTTCGAGAACAACAAAGCACTCGTGTCCTCGTTAACTGATGTTTCCTCAGTTGTCATGAGGAACCGCATAGCCGGATACATAACGAGATACCGCTCTCAAGTGGAACTGTAAAATTATTAGCAAATTCTAATGCCCGCGTGGGGTAGTCTGGATATCCTGAGAGGTTGCGGACCTCTTGACTCGAGTTCGAATCTCGGCGCGGGCACCATCTTCTTGGATGCCTTTGCGAAAGTGGTCTGTCACGGATACCGGAAGCACTTAGCGTCTGCCGCGAGGATCGACGTCGGATCGGCGTATCGGTTCGTGCTAGGCAATTATAAGTATAACATAAAGTATACTTGCACACGGTGTCAAAATGCCGCAGGTGTCCCTCTATATCGATCAGGCCCTTTACATGGAGCTGAGGTCCAAGGCGAAGGAGAAAGGAACGTCGTTATCGAGTTTCGTGAGCGATGTGCTGAAGGAGCATCTCGATAACAGTTGGCCCGAGGGATTCTTTGATATTCTCGGTTCGTGGGAGGGCGAGACCATAGAGCTGCCGGAAGATCTGCCATGGTCACCGAATGAGGGGGAAACGCTGTGACGTACTATCTGGACACGAACGTCATAGTGTCCATGTTCAGGGTCAAAGACCCGAGGATCGAAGAGAAGCTGAAAGCCGTTTCCCACAAGGACATCAAGATACCGTCAATGGTCATAGCGGAACTTATCGCAGGAGTGCATAACGACCGCGGCAGTAAAGAGAAGATGGGATCGATAACGACATTGCTCACCACATTCGAGACCGTACCGTTCGATGTCGAAGCAGCCAAGATATACGGTAAGATATGGGCGGAACTGAAGGCGGAAGGGAACATGATAGGCTCGGCCGATCTGACGACCGCGGCAACGGTCCTGTCATGCGGCGGTATATTGGTGACGAACAACATCAAAGATTTCAGTCGTATCAAAGGTCTGCGGACAGAGGATTGGATCGGGTGACCGGCGGTGATAAAATGTCACGTGTGCCAGCATACATGCACGACGAACCTCGTGAGAGGTCGAGGACCGAATCAAAGAACAAAGAAAAATCATTCAGATCTCCCAGCGATACTCTGGAATGTTCAGATGACGGCCTTCCGGAAGGTCACATAGAGAAGTACTTCGGTTCGATAAAGGACGAAACCTTCGATGTTCCGGAAGATCTTCCATGGCCCTCTGATGAGGACGAGTTATTCAATTAAACAGGCTCTTCCGGCCACACTTTGCTGACGATCTCGATATCTCCGGGAGGGATTATCCTTGATATCTCCTCCTCAGGCACATTGAACAGCTTCGCGAGCTCTGCGTTCCTCCTCGCCTTCACTTTGGTGGGTGTGATTATGACGTATCTCTGCGACGATCTCGAAACAGCCTCCACCGGTCCGCACATGACCTTCCTTGTGTTCTCGTAAGTTATCTCACCGATCGCCAGCCGCATCGGCAGGTGATATTCGTAGTTCCTCTTCCCGCGGATGACGAATGCGCCTCTCGGAAGGAACTCCCCTGCCTGCGGTGTCTTGCTCACCTGATCGGGATATGCCCAGAATGCGGAACCCTCCGGGATGCTGGACATCCACGCCTTCGACTGTGTCACGGCGAACATGCACGCTTCCCTCAGGTCATCCTCCTTCGCGGCAGCACCGTTCTTGATGATCACGGACGGAGCACCGTGTACGTCCGCATGAACGTATACATCCTTTTCCTTCATGTGCTTCTTGACCACCTGGTCGTTCGTGTGCGCGTCCCTTCCTGACAGCACAAGCATCCCGCCGGAGGTGACGAACCATTTGTACCTTTCGAACCAGAACTGCTTGGTGGGCTGTGCTCTCGTTGCGGCCAATGCCTTCGCCTTCGCAAACCCTTTCACCTTACGTTCAAGCTGCTCTTCACTCTCCTTCAGCGCAACGGATGCCCTGTTGGCCTTCTCGTTGACATCCTTGCTCCTCTGGTAGATGTCGGATGCATTGGCGTCTATCCCTTTCGTATAATCGAGCGTGACCTTCAGCCCGTCGAGTTCCGCGGACACTTTGTTCTTTGACGGATCTATATCACTGACGAACGGTATCTTCATAGCGCCCTCTTTGAGTTTATCCCATCCGAGTTTCTTGGACTGCGTTGAAAGGACATCGAGCAGTTCATTCACTTTCTGATAATTCGCGTATATGGAATCCGCACGCGTCCTGAGGTCCGCGGATTCCATTCTGTATTCCTCTATGGTCTCCTTCTGACGGTCCACTCTCCTCTGCAGTTTCTCGACCTCAGGATCGACGAACTCCTCAGTTTCCGTGTCCTTCAATGCGGCGAGCATGCTCGCTATCGCAGCGGACACGGAACCGAACGTCTCTTTCTCGTGACCATCATATATCTGGAGCTCCGCAGGCGTTATATCGGTGATGGTGTCGCCATCCCTGTACATGAACGCGCCCGATGATGATAACGACGCTGATACGATATCATTCATCACGGAATGGATGCTCTTGACGTGATCCTCACCGAGTTCCGCCGGTTTGGAGTTCTTTGGGATGCCCGTACGTTTGCATATCTCCTCCGCATACTGTCCTCCGAGGTTCGCGTCCATCGCCAATGTTCGTACGAGGTCCGTACCGGAGTTCGTAAGCAACTGACGGAAATGATCGTATGTCGATCCCGTGGGATCGAAACGGGAGGCCGGCATAACGTAATCCTCTCCAGGTCTGACCGTACGGTCTCTTCTCACTTTGTGTATCAGACAGTTCAGTATCTTCCCGTCCAGCACCAGAAGTACGTTACCGCCGCCGAACATCTCGAAGATCAATTTATACGAACCTTCCGATTTCAGTAATTCCATGATGACGACACGGTCGAACCCGGCCTGCGTTATCTTCCCGACCCTGGCGTTATCGACGTATTTCCTGAGGAACGATGCGAAGGACGTAGGTGATGCCGGGGTCTCAGGCTTCACCTCCGGAAGATATAACCATTTCTTGTCGCTGAAGAACAGTTCCTTCTTCCCCTGACCCTGAACGTTCAGCCTGAACAGGACGTTCCCGGCGCCCCAATGGAATATCTTGTCCATATGTGCATCTTCGAGGACGGCCATCTCATTGACCACGGAACGCACGTCGAACGCACTCATCTCCTTCTTCATCGCATACGGTTAGGGGCGAATTGAAAATAAAGCTTATCACAACCTTTACGAATTCCGATTATCAGAAACTATATCAATGAGAGTTTGATTAGACGGGATACACGCCGCTGTGGCTAAGGGGTATAGCGACGCCTTGGTAAGGCGTAGGTCGCGGGTTCAATTCCCGTCAGCGGCTCCATATCAATTTTTCCTAAGGTCTTTGAAAAGTTCATCCGCCGAGATCATGTTCTTGGATATTTCTTCTCTGATCATGGCCTCGACCTCCTTTATCGCTGCCACGGTCTCGGCATCGAGGTTGCCGCTCGCGCCCATGATTGTCGCATGTGCGTCGGACCATAAAACCTTACTGATATTGTTAGGAAACACAGTTCCTGCCATGTAACGTTAAATATTGTGCAAAAACATCCCATACCGAGGTTCGAGGACATGGGGAACGAGTTCATAGGTTATTGCGGCATCTATTGCGAGAACTGTGCGTTCAAAGCGAAGGTGATACCGATAGCGTCGGAGTTGTACGATGAGATGAAGAAGGCATGCTTTGATGATGTGGTGAATTACATGCCCGACGGGCCGGAGTTCTGGAGATTCCTGAAGGTCACGGCAGACAGCGGCGGCGTATCGTGCAAGAACGGATGCGGCACCCCCGGATGTAAGGTGCGCGAGTGCGCCGAGGGACGAGGCGTGGAGATATGCGTATCATGCACCGAATATCCGTGCGGCATCTTCGAAGAGATGTTCAAAGGATTCCCGATACTGAGGGATGACAACGAGTTCATGCGTGCGAACGGCATCGAAAAATGGAAGGAGATGCAGATCGAACGCAGATCGAAAGGTCTCACGTACACGGACATCAAGTAATTCGCGTTGCGGTCAGAACAGTGTCGTCTGTTTCGTTTCCGATGTGAATTGGTTCAGATATGCGAACACTTCGTTCGTCCCATGAATGATGTCGTGACGTTCGCATTCCGCTCTGAATATCTTCATAAGCCGCCCGTTGTTCGGACTTCTGCATTCGTATGCGTCCCCGTACATTTCCATGTACTTTTCCTTCATTCCGGGAAAGTGTCTGTCAAGCTTCCCGTAAAGGTATTCTCTGCTTCCATCTCTCATCGTGACGCCGAACCCGAAGCAAAGTATCCCTTTCACTCCTGCATCAACGCATTGGCCCAGCAGTCCGCGGATATTCTCCTCCGTGTCGTTTATCAATGGCAGCGTAGGACATAACCACACGACCGTCGGTATTCCGCGATCCCTCATCGTTCCGAGCATGCGCACCCGTTCCGACGTTACTGATACGTCAGGCTCGAGTATCTTGCACAACTCGTCGTCATACGTCGTCAGCGTCGTCTGCACGACACACCTGGTCTTGGAGTTGATCGACGTCAGTATGTCAATATCCCTGAGGATGCGGCATGATTTCGTCAGTATCGCCAATCCGAAATCATATTTGTCTATGAGCGAGAGACACTGTCTCGTCATCTGTAACTCATCCTCGATGTGCATGTACGGGTCACACATGGCGCCCGTGAAGATCATGCCCTTCTTTCTCTTCCGTCTGAGTTGTTCCTCCAAGATCCGTGGCGCGTCACGTTTGACCTCTATATCCTCAAAGTCGTGGTCCATCCCGTAACATTTGCTGCGGCTGTCACAATAGATGCAGCCGTGCGAACATCCGCGGTAGATGTTCATCCCGTTCTTCGGAGACAGTATGGTCTTACGATCGACGAGATGCATTCTCTATACCATCTTGCAGAGGACGAACCCGGACCATATCTTGGGATAGAAGAACGTCGTCTTCTTGGGCATCCTTCTGCCCTTTGCACAGAGGTCCCATATCTTCTTCAGCTGAGGGGGATTGAGGACGATCGCAAGATCGTGCTTCCCGGCGGCCATCCTTCTCCTTACCGATTCGAATCCGGCATCGAACGTTACGACCACTTCCCCGTTCTCGTAGCCGTACACCTTCTTTATGATGAGCTCCTGGGCGATGTACGTGTCGAGGTCCATTGAAGGATCATCAGATCTCGCAAGGAATGTCCTTCCGCCTTTGAACATGAGGCCCATATGCCAGTCCGGGAGCTTCTCGTACATCTCGTCCGCCGAGGCGGTCTCTTGGATCGTAAGATCACTGCCGATCTTTTCGACGGCCGTCCTCTCAGAGACGCACTCCGAGTTCAGCAGCCTGTGTGTCGGCCAAATGACGAGTCCCGGGTCATCGGCCGGCACGATGGTCGCGAGAACGTATCCCTTCAGTTCGTCGTCCGGGTTCTCAAGCGAATAGTTGAATGCAGTTTCATACCGATGATGGCCGTCAGCGATGAGCATCCGCTGTCCTTTCATCTCGTTCGTTATCATATCAGTGACGGTTCCGTCCGATATTCCGAGGAACATGTGCTCCGTCCCGTTCTCGTCGGTGTACGAATACAACGGCACCGCCGATGATTCGATCTGTCGGTTCAGTTCCTCGCTGAACCCTTCGGATATCCCGAATATGGATTCAAGATGTGTTTCCATGTCTCGCAGGAGATTCAGTCGGTCCTCCTTTACCTTGGAGAACGTCTCCTCATGAGGTATTATGTTTCCGTTGTCATATGATTCCGTCCTTAGCGCTCCGACGATACCGGTCCGTGTGAACGTGTTCCCGTCGATGGTGAACCGCTGCCTGTAAAGGTAGAACGAATCCTCGTCCCGTACGAGGGAGCCGTCCGCGATCCAGGAATCAAGTTTTTTTCTCGATTCAACGTACCTTCCGTTCTTCGGGTCCAGCGTCAGGTGGGTGATATTGTGTCCGTCGGCCTTAAGGCGCTCCAGGTACTCGGCATCTATGACATCATAGGGCGGCGATATGCGACCGCCGATGTCCTCGTCCTTTCTCAATGCCGGTCTGTATCCCGGGAACGGGACGAATGTTACCACCTGATCACCATGGTGACGCTCATACTTTGTACGTAGAAATACTTTGCACCGTCAGCATATCCTGGGTACGGGATCGCCTATCGGAGGCTCAATGATCCTTTTTCCTCCGACGGATGTCCTCATGGTTACGCGTTTCGTTCCGGATGCGGCGTATCCGATGATGCTTGCATCCTTACCCAACGGATGGGACCTCAGGACCTTCAGGATATCTTCCGCCGACCCGGGGACGCATGCTATGACCACCTTACCTTCGTTGCCGATGCTCAGCGGGTCTATTCCCAGAAGATCGCATGCGTTCACGACGGCATCCTTCAGCGGTATGTCGCGTTCTTCTAACATCATGCCTACGCCGGATTTGGAGGACCATTCGTTGAGCGTGTTGGCGAGACCGCCCCGTGTAGGGTCTTTCATCGCCACCGCCCCGCCGACCTTGAGGACGTTCTCAATGAGCCCGTTCAGCGGGGCGACGTCGCTCTGAACGGCGCTCTCGAATCCGTAGCCCTCGCGGAACGACAGCAACGAGACGCCGTGATCACCGAGTGTACCCGAGACTATGATCGCATCCCCGTCCCTCACATTATCGTCGGTAAGCCATCGCGAGTCCACCTTCCTGTGTGCGGACGCGACGGAAATGTTATGATCCAGGTACTCGGATCTCTTGCCTATGCCGGACGTCACGACGACCATGTTGTCCACCGCCCCGGACTCCACTACTTTGGTGTCCCCGGTCACGACCGGGACGCCGCACATCTCCGATGTTCTTCCGATCGACCCCATCACGCGATCGACAACATTGATATCCAGGCCTTCCTCAAGTATCAGCGCACAGGACAGCGCGAGCGGTCTTGCGCCCATAACGGATATGTCGTTCACCGTACCAGCGACCGAAAGCGAACCTATGTCGCCTCCGGGAAAGAACAACGGTTTCACGGTATGACCGTCCGTAGTGAACACTATACCGTCGACAACAGCGGAATCGTCCAATGAGCTCAGCGGGACATCAGAACTCATCCTAGGAAGATGGGAGACGATGTGCTTGGAAAGGAAGTCCTGCATGGTCTCCCCTCCCGCACCGTGATTCATGACGACCTTGGCCATGGACGCAACATGGCAAGGTGACCAATAAAACCTTTGTTCGTTCAGATAATATTATCAACGGCACATTCCTACGGAGAACGGGGCCCGTGGGGTAGAGGATCATCCTTTTGGCCTTCGAAGCCGATGACCCGGGTTCGAATCCCGGCGGGCCCGCCATAATATAACATCATTCACGCCAATTCGCTGTTCTCAGACCGGGGACACGGCTGAATTCTTCTGTATTGTTCGTTACCAATATGCCCCCGTTCGAAAGTACCGTTGCTGCGATGATCATGTCGTTCGGACCTATCAATTCTCCCTTGGACATCATCTCATACCTTATCTTAGCGTATTCCTCAGCAACATCCGAGTCGAAAGGCACTATCTCATACGTTGAAAAGAGAACCCTCAGATCATCCGCCTTTTTGGAATGCGGATTGTTCTGTATCCCGTGAAGGAGTTCTCCTTTGACAAGTGCGGGTATCTTGATGTCCTTGGCAGGCGTATAACGGATTTTATCTGCGAGACGCTGGTCCCTGGTGTTGAACATGTCGATTATCACATTCGTGTCGAGAAAATATTTCATAATGTCTTCCTCTCGATGTCCATTGACCAGGGCAGTTCCTCCGGTTCCTTCATCGGATCGCTCTCCCATGACCCAAGACGTTTGATAAGTTCTTCGGGTGCCCTGTTCTCATTGTCCCTCCTGAGTACCTCGTTAACATAGCTTGACACGGACGAACCTCTCTCTTTGGCTCTGATCTTCGTCATCTCTTGGACCTCGTCATCCAGGTATAGGCATACTTGCGGCATGTTATCAGTATTTTATAGTATATTATATCATATATTATAATTTGTCGAATCCCTTCAATGTCTCTTCAGCGATCTTCTCACAACTCCGTCATCATGGCCGCCGAACTGGGTTCGGATCCGGGCGGGTCCACTCCTCACCACTGTTCCATGAGGAATTCGATATAATTCTGCTCCCGTATCCCATCCTGGCCATCCGATACGTTCCGGTCTGCCGTTATGACCGTTTTCGGATAATTATCCTTGATCCTTTTCAGACTTCCGAATTCCCGTTCTGACGTTCCTGCCAGTGTCCATGTGACCTGATAATATCTTATGTCGGAACCTTTGACCGCAATAAAATCCCCTTCTTTGCCGTCTATGTCGCCGGTGGTAACGTCGTATCCTCTGCGGATAAGTTCCAGGAATACGACGTTCTCAAGAACACGTCCGATGTTCTTCCTTTCGTATCCGATCAATGCCGTCCTCATCCCCGGATCGATGCAATAGTATTTTGCGTTGGTCTTCAGAAGTTTCTTCCCTGCGATATCGTAACGCGGTACGGCACACAACAGATACGCTTGTTCAAGCAGCGAAAGGTACGATGAGACAAGTTTGTGATTGGACATTCCGAGTTCACGCGCTATGGATGCGGGATTTGTGATGTTCCCTATGTTATCGAACATGAATCTCAATATCCTGTTCAATGCGCCGATATCCCGTATCTCCGACCTCGGAGCGATGTCGTTGGTGATGACCCTGCTTATCAATCCCAATAACGTTTCCCTGACTATCGTTTGATCTAGATCCGTAGTTATCATGGGCATGGATCCCATTCGGACGTACTGATCGTATCGTTGTTCCAGATCGGGATAGGTCCCATCCGAAGGATTCATCTCAAGGAACTCTCTGAACGAGAACGGCATAACGTATATGTCGAACGTCCTGCCGCTCAGAAGGCTCGAAAGTTCCGATGACAGTAAAAAAGCATTCGATCCCGTAATGTATATGTCGCAGTCATATCCCGCACGCAAAGAATTGACCGCTTTCTCCCATTTCGGGACGATCTGCACCTCATCAAGGAATATGTACTTACGCCGTCCGTCGAGTTTTTTGATTATTGTTTCATAAAATTCCTTGTAGTTTGGAAAATCATTCTCAAGCAATTCGAAATTCATGTAGATGATGTCATCCTCGGATATTCCCTCGGAACGTATGAGATCGATGAATTGTTTCATCAATACCGTTTTACCGCATCTCCTTACTCCGGTTATCACTTTCACGGTATCGGTATCTTTTACGCTCTGAAGGCGTTCGAGGTATTTTGTTCTCAGGATCGGTTTGTTCATTGTGCGATCTCCTGATCTGACATATAGGTCATCTTTCTCAACTTATTAAAAGTTATGGAGTTATAAGTCCAAATTTACTGATTATTTGAAAGTTATGGAGTTATGGGCCCATATTTTAACATCCTTTCTTTCTACTTCCGAAACAGAGGCTCGAAGTAGCTTGGTATCCTTGTAGCTAGGGTGCTATTGACTCCGGTTCAAATCCGGCGGGCCCACCATCACTATACTGGCTTACCTGTTTTTTGAAGCTATTGAACCTGGCCTCGACAGTTGAGCAATAGGGTCAAGTTCCATTCCTTTTACGATGTCTCACATAGGCCGCATAACCTGCATACTCTTTAATGGCCAGTAACGCGACATCGGATCATCCGCGAATCATCACTGTGTCCTCACAATATAAGATCGAGCAGTTCCGCGAATTCAACGGCGGCATCGTATGCTTCAGCAGCCTCTTCCTCCATATACGAGATATCGGAGACCGCTGCCGAATATCTGATGTCCACGGCAAAAGGGGTGAGGATGGCCGCCCTGATCAGTAGTTTTTCACGTGCATCGGAGGGCGGAAGCATTTTCTACAACGCTAAAAGATCATGTATCTTCGGCGGCTGCGTTCCCATATCCAGCAGTTTTGCCTTTACTATCTTCTCTGCATACTGCTGGGCGTGAAAGCACGCAGGCCCGTAAGGTGCATATCCGTTCGCTTAGCACATATCCATTATTGCCAAATCTTCGGCCGCCCTTTTTCTGAACGTTTCCGCATCCACTTTCGTATCAGACTGCATAGACGACCTTTCCGTTGCTTAGGATCTCGGACATGAATGACGTTTCATTATCCTTATTGGCTTCGTACTCTTCCGGCGTTACCGCTATTATGTCCATCGGCAAAGGAATGTCCAGAAGTTTCATGTGTATGGCGGTTGCCCTGCGGTGATACGAAAGTTCTGTATCCATGACAACGAAAATATCAATATCGCTGTTATCGCCGGCCGTTCGATTCGCAACGGAACCGAAGACGACCACCATTCTCGGATTGAAATCGCTGACTATACGGTCAACGACCTTATCGACAACGGCATAATCGAACAATTGATCACCATGGCCGCATTGTTTTAAGATTTAATAATATTCTCTCACATCGTACTGTAAGAATAACCTCTTTTCAAAACAGTATCAAAGTGGATATCACAACAATAATAACAATGATTGTCGTTATGTCTATGGTTACTGGTCAGACCGAAAACAGACCATCTTCGGGGTATGCTGCCATGAAAACAAGACAGAAGTTCGTCGTGACCGTGTTCGCTGCTATATTCATATTATCCGCGGTGTCAATGAGTGCTGTTGAAGAAGGGAACGAAGAGAGAGGGCCTTTGGCCAGCGGACCGTTCGTCTCCGTGACCGGCATATCCGGAGTACCAAATACTGCAATAGCCGGAACACCGCTCACGCTCATCGGTACGGTATCTCCATCCGATGCCACCATCAAGGCGATATCATGGAGCGTCAAGGACGCAGGTACCACGGGTGCATCCATCAGCGGGAATGTTTTGAACACCACCGGAACCGGAACAGTGACGGTCACAGCGACGATATATGACAGCATACTCAATGAGACGAAAATGATCTCGTCCGGTTCCGGTCACACGGTGGCCATCAGGGCGGACGGAACTCTGTGGGCCTGGGGCTTCAACCTTTCCGGTCAGATCGGTGACGGCACGAACTTAGACAGAAATTTACCTGTCAATATAGGAACGGACACATGGCTCGAGGCGTCGGCCGGCCTAACCCACACCGTGGCCATCAGGGCGGACGGAACTCTGTGGGCCTGGGGCAACAACGACAATGGTCAGTTCGGTAACGGGAACAACACATCAAGCAACTCTCCGGTGCAGGTAGGAACGGCCACGGACTGGAGCTCTGTATCCGCTGGCGCAAATCATACGATGGCGATCAAGGACGACGGGAGTCTCTGGGCATGGGGCAACAACTCCCAGGGTCAGTTCGGTAACGGGAACAACACATCAAGCAATTCTCCTGTGCAGGTAGGAACGGCCACGGACTGGAGTTCGGTATCGACCGGTCAAAGTCACACTTTGGCGATCAAGGATGACGGGAGTCTCTGGGCATGGGGCTCCAACGGCAGCGGCCAGCTCGGTAACGGGAACAACACATCAAGCAACTCTCCGGTGCAGGCAGGATCGAGCACAGATGAGTGGATTGCGGTGTCGGTCGGCGAAAGCCACACAGTGGCGATAAAAAATGACGGAAGTCTATGGACCTGGGGCAACAATCAGTTCGGTCAGCTCGGTAACGGAACGGTAGGGAACTCCAATGCCCCGGTACCGATCGGAACGGATACAGACTGGCATCTGGTGTCGGCGGGCAGCGGTTATACGACGGCGATCAAGGATGACGGAACCCTTTGGACATGGGGTAACAACCAGTTCGGTCAGCTCGGTAACGGAACGACAGGTAACACCAACACACCGGGGCAGGTCGGAACGGATACAGACTGGTATATCGTGTCGGCGGGCAGCGGTTATACGACGGCGATCAAGGATGACGGGAGCATATGGTGGTGCGGAGACAACAGCGTGGTATACCTTGCTCCCTTGCAGGTCGGAATTGATACCGACTGGAGCTTCATATCAGCAGGCAATGATTATACCGTGGCCATCAGAAAGGACGGGACCCTGTGGGCATGGGGCAACAACGGCAGCGGTCAGCTCGGTAACGGGAACAACACATCAACCAATCATCCGATCCAGGTCGGAACGGACACGGATTGGGATATGGTATCGGCCAGCCAGACCCACACTTTGGCGATCAAGAAGGATGGGACCCTGTGGGCCTGGGGTGCCAACAATGACGGTCAGCTCGGTAACGGGAACAACACATCAACCAATTCACCGATCCAGGTCGGAACGGACACGGACTGGAGTTCGGTATCGGCCGGATACCGTTATTCCATGGCTATCAAGAAGAACGATACCCTATGGGCATGGGGCAACAACAGCAGCGGTCAGTTCGGTAAAGGAGACAAGATATCAACCAATTCTCCGACGCAGGTCGGAATATCTGCAGACTGGAGTTCGGTATCGGCCGGCGAAAGTCACACACTGGCGATCAAGAAGGACGGAAGGCTATTGGCCACCGGCCATAATTTCTTCGGCCAGGTCGGTAACGGAAATGACGGAAGTGGCGCAGATATCGACATCTTTGTCCAGATTGGACCGTCCGCAGATAAGTGGGTCGCGGTATCGGCCGGCGAAAGTCACAGCTTGGCGATCAGGGATGACGGGACCCTGTGGGCCTGGGGTTCCAATCAGTACGGCCAGTTAGGTGACGGAAGCGGCTCCCACCAAAACGCTCCCACCCAGGTCGGAACGGATACGGATTGGAACATGGTATCGGCCGGCAGGAATCATTCGATGGCCATCAAGGATGACGAGAGCCTGTGGGCCTGGGGCCATAATTATTCGCGTGGCCGGTTAGGTGACGGCACCAACGACAATCGTTACACTCCGGTCCAGATCGGAACGGATACGGATTGGAAAATAGTATCGGCAGGTTACGAACATACCGTGGCGATCAAAGATGACGGTACGCGGTGGTCATGGGGATTCTACGGCAGCGGTGCGCTCGGTACCGCTTCCTACGTAATGACGGGGCCGTTCCTATCCAATTACATGGATTTCTAGGAGGATTTCATCATCAACGTGTACTCTTTACCGTCGATATCGACCACTTCCTTGACAGGCGGTGTTGTCGGTACGGCGTACAATCAGACCCTGACTGCCACCGGGCATCCGGCGGCGACATGGTCGATCACGTCCGGAAGTCTGCCCGCCGGTCTGAATCTCTCATCGGGCGGGACGATATCCGGAACTCCCTCAGTATCCGGGATATTCAATTTCACGGTGAACGCGGTGAACGCCGCCGGCAGTGACAACAAGGCGCTTTCCATAACCATCAACGAAGTGCCGTCGATATCCACGGCCTCTTTGGCAGGTGGCGTTGTAGGCGTAGGCTATAATCAGACCCTGACGGCCACCGGATACCCGGCAGCGACCTGGTCCATCGCATCAGGAAGCCTTCCCAGTGGCCTTACTCTCTCGTCCGCAGGAGTGATATCCGGTACGCCTTCGGCATCCGGAACGTTCAATTTCACCGTCGAAGCGACGAACAGCGCCGGCAGTGACACTAAGGCGCTTTCCATGATCATCAATCCTGCTCCGGTATCCCCGACCATCACAACGATGTCGCCGCCGGGCGGTTCCTTGGGAGTGGCGTACAATCAGACCCTGACGGCCACAGGCGATCCGACGATCACTTGGTCCGTATCAGCCGGCAGTCTACCGGGAGGATTGAGTCTCTCGTCCGCAGGAGTGATATCCGGAACGCCCTCGGTATCTGGCATATTCAATTTCACGGTGAATGCGGTGAACGCTGCCGGCAATGACAGCAAAGCGCTTTCCATAACTATCGATGAAGTACCGTCGATATCTACCGCCTCCTTGACGGGAGGCGTTGTCGGTACGACGTACAGTCAGCAGTTGGCTGCCGCCGGTTATCCTGCGGTAACCTGGTCGATCGCATCGGGAAGCCTCCCCGGCGGTCTGAATCTCTCATCGGACGGGGCAATATCCGGAACGCCTACGGCGTCCGGAACATTCAATTTCACGGTGAGTGCGGTGAACAGTGCCGGCAGCGACAGCAAGGCGCTTTCCATAACAGTCGATGAAGTACCGTCGATAACAACAGCCTCATTGACAGGGGGCGTTGTAGGTACGGCGTACAATCAGGTCTTGACGGCCACCGGGCATCCGGCAGCGACATGGTCGATCGCATCAGGAAGCCTTCCCGGCGGTCTGAGCCTCTCATCGGACGGAACCATATCCGGAACACCTTCGACAGCAGGAACATTCAATTTCACGGTGAGTGCGGCGAACAGTGTTGGGAGTGACACAAAAGCACTTTCCATCGTCATCAGTCCGGCCCCGGTGCCTCCGACCATCACGACGACAACGTTACCGGGAAGCTCCTTGGGAGTGGCGTACAGTCAGACCCTGATGGCCACCGGTGATCCGACGATCGCCTGGTCCATAACAGCTGGCAGTCTGCCGGGAGGATTGAGTCTCTCGTCGAACGGGACGATATCCGGAACGCCTACGACAGATGGGATGTTCACCTTTACCGTAAGAGCAACTAACGATGCGGGGAACGATACAAAGGTGCTTTCAATATTCATAAGCACGGTACCATTGCCGCCGGCCATCGTAACGCCGTCATTGCCGAACAGCACCATAGGAACAGTGTATTTCCAGGCCCTCACAGCGAGCGGAGATGCGGCAACTTGGAATGTCGTCGTCGGCAGTCTGCCGGGCGGCCTTACCCTTTCGTCCGCAGGAGTGATGTCCGGTACATCTTCGGCATCCGGGACATTCAGTTTCACCGTCGAAGCGACGAACGCCGCCGGCAGTGACACTAAGGCATTTTCCATAATCGTCGTACAGCAGCCGTCGATATCGACCGCTTCTTTAACGGGCGGTGTTGTCGGTACCGCGTACAGTCAACAACTGTCCGCCACCGGTTATCCAACGATCACCTGGTCGATCGCATCAGGAAGCCTTCCCGGCGGTCTGAGCCTTTCATCGGACGGAACGATATCCGGAACGCCTTCGGCAGCAGGAACATTCAATTTCACAGTGACTGCGGGGAACAGTGCCGGCAATGAAACGGTGGGTCTGTCGATCACCATCGCTCCTGTGACCACACCCGGCGGCGGATCGTCGCCCACGACCCTGTTAATCGTATTGGCAGCGGTCGCGGCCGTGGCACTGGTGTCTGTGTATATGTTCGTCATACGCCCGCGGCAGTGAATATGATGATGGCGTGAGCACGTCGAACAAACTCCTTCCCCATAGGGGTCGCTCCAGCTAGGCTGCGGACGGCGGTCTCACCAGAAAAAGCTCACAAACACCAGCCTTGCGTTCGTCATACCCGTTAAGTACTGTGAAGACGATGAGAATGCGAGGGAAACAGATCATGGTAAGGTATGAGAGCGAAGTGGTCAGAGTATCATTCAAATTGATCAAGGCATCGATCAAAGAGGAAGAGATAGCGCTGTTGGACGACATCATCAACAGAAGGGCATCCGATGGATGGGAACTGGTCACATATGCGTTCATGGGCAGCGGCGGAGACGGAGGAAGAGGCGTTCTGATAACGTTCAGGAAGGACTGATCATTATGCCCGACGATGTGACACGCTGCCCGTGGGCGCTAGGCGACGAGAAGATGATGAAGTATCACGACGAGGTCTGGGGAGTCCCGGAGCACGACGACCGGAAACTTTTTGCGAAACTATGTCTGGACATAATGCAGGCGGGTCTGAGCTGGCGCACGATCCTCTACAAGCAGGAGAATTTCGAGAAAGCATTCGACGGTTTTCACATAGGGACGGTCGCCGGTTACGATGAGGACAAGATGAACGAGCTCATGCAGGATGCCGGTATAGTCCGTAACAGGCTGAAGATCGTATCCATAGTCAACAACGCCGCCCGGGTGCTCGAAATTCAGAAAGAATTCGGAAGTTTCGACGCCTATCTGTGGGGTTTCACGAGCGGGAAGACCATCAGAGGCCATCCGAACGTGATGACCGATATCCCGGCCTCCTGCCCGCTCAGCGACACCATCAGCAAGGACATGAAGAAACGCGGGTTCAGGTTCGTCGGTACTACCGTGATATATGCGTTCCTGCAGGCCGTCGGCATCGCGGACGATCACATGACGTGCTGTTTCCGCTATCAGGGGAAGTGACGTCAGACCTTCATTATGTTCCCTATGGGTCCCTTCCACGCGGCCTTCATGTCCTTGACGGCGAGATCGGCGATGTTCTTCACGGTAAGGCGGGAGCCTCCGGTCCTTCCGATGCGCACCGCCTTCCTGCCTAACAACGTACTGAACTCGTCCGCGTGCTCCTTAGCGACCTCGACGATCCATCTGCTGTTGCTCTCTGAATACATCTTCACGATGTCCGTCCCTGCGATCTTGGAAAGGTCCACGTCCGCGCCGACGTTGCCGGCGATGCACATCTCCGCCATCGCGACGGCGAAGCCGCCGTCCGAGCAGTCATGACAGCTCAGCACAAGACCCAGATCCATCGCCTTCAGGAGTTTGTCCATCAGTTTCCTCAGGTTAGCGGGATCGACATCGGGGACATCCCCTCCGGTGCCGCCGAACTTCCTGTACAGCAGCGAACCTCCCATCTCGTCCTTCGTCGCGCCGACGAGGAACAGCGACGTCCCCTTTCCTTTCAGGTCGGCCGTTACAGCCTTATTGCTGTCAGCTATCAGTCCGGTGCCGATGACCATAGGCGTCGGCAGTATGAAGACGCCGTTCGATGACTCGTTATAAAGGCTAACGTTACCGGAAGGTATCGGTATACCGAGCGCCTTGGCGGTCTCTCCCAATCCCCTTATCGATTCTCTGATCTCTCCCATGCGCTCCGGCTTCTCCGGATTGCCGAAGTTCAGGCAATCAGTGAGCGCATGCGGTCTCGCGCCAACGGCGACCAGGTTACGGCACGTCTCGTCAATACACCCCTTGCTTCCGCGGTACGGGGCCGCGTCCACATGCCACGGGTTGCACCCGACCGTCACGGCGAGTCCCTTCGGGCTTCCCTCCACCGGTGTTATCACACTTGCGTCGCCCGGGCCATCGCCGGCAGTCGGACCGATAACGGTCCTACTGCCGCCTCTTTCGAACTGTTTGATGGCCCATTCCCTGGACGCTGTGTTCAGATCGGACAGCATCGAAAGAAGCGTTTCATTACCGTCAGGCAGCCTTCTCGGCGCCTTCTCGTCCTCTTTAGAGGAGACCTTCGGGAGGACGAACGGTCTGTCGTAGACAGGACCGCCGGTAAGGAACTCCAGGTCCATGTCGAATATTAATTCATTTTTCCAGAATATCTTCGATCTTTTGCCCTCGGTGCTGTTCCCAACGACCACGGCGGGGACCTTGTGTTTCTCGAATATCTTGAGAACTTTATCGACATTCTTCTCCTTCACGGCGAGCATCATCCTCTCCTGCGTCTCGGACACCCATATCTCCCAAGGTTCCAGGTCCTTGTCCCTGAGCAGGACCTTGTCCAATTGTATCTCGTTACCGCAGTTCGCCCCGAGTGCCATCTCACCGAGCACACAACTCAACCCACCGCCGCCGAGGTCCTTCATGCCTGTCACGAGACCGGCCTTGTTGGCCTCGAGCGTGGCCGCGAGCACGAATCTCTTCGGG
>Ga0131853_10001721_pt1 | contig 39061 bp, 21 predicted proteins | sample TergutLab28metaG_FD_92764 | JGI IMG/M metagenome (GOLD analysis project Ga0131853, IMG submission 92764) | Labiotermes labralis P1 segment gut microbial communities from Petit-Saut dam, French Guiana - Lab288 P1 (version 2) (version 2) | ecosystem: Host-associated > Arthropoda: Insects >... | reverse complement strand
CTGCTGTCGTCTACCCACCTCCCACTGCCCACCCACAACCCCCTCCCATTCGAATGAGCCTTTCCCCTTGCCCTCATTCACCGCCCCATAGAAAAACACACAAACAAATCCAGAGTTGCCCCCCCCCCCAAAAAAAAAAAAAAAACCTGCTCAGATCCCTGCCTGAGCCCTCACTTAGCACAGCCAACCTGCTCACACACAGCCTGCATCCTCTACCAAGCAGTAAAACTCAGCCCACACATGCTAAGACCCCTGTCCTGACCCAACTGTCTACAGTAATGGATATAACCTCTGCCTGGCCCACCATATACACCAATACCCTGTTTGTGCCCCTACCTGATGTCTTGCTATGGTGAAAACTGACATCACACATACCTTTAACACTGGGACTCCTCATAGATGGTGCACAGCTGATAACATGGACAGCAAGGAAGTCAGTGCTTGATCTTTCTTCACATAGGAATCAGACACTGTTCGTCACTGGTAACAGCATTTCTTTTTTCCTGACTGGACATTAATATCTGCAACAGTTTACAATATGCAGCTAGAAGCAAGGCACTGAAATTAAACTCCCTTTCTTCAGGGTGTATTACCCAAACTCTATGCCAGTTCAAGCCGACATTATTTAAAACTCCCAAACAATGGAGATGTACCCCGTAATTTTGACATGACACATAACTTTACTACAGGACACCCTTGTAGTTGGTACATACTGATGTGAAAGGAGTCTCTTTGTGCCCTTCTTTCTACTCTAAAACTGACAGGTATTCTTTGCTATTGGCAACAGCAGCTCTCTTACTGATACCTCTACTGAATTCTTAGCAAACAGGAACAGTTACTGCATCAGCTCATAATATGGCAAGTGTTGATTATTGTCATGCCTCGTGTACAACACAAGCCGTACAAAGCTTTTAATGATCACTGTCATTTTTCCACTATTATACAGTATTTATTCTACTATTCTTTTTTTTATTTGTTACATTCTGGTTTTGTACCTTCATTTTGTATTATTGTTATTGTTTGGTTTGATGCTATTTCTCTGTGTAGTTCCAAACAAAATTATTCAAAAATAAACAAACAAATTAATGCGATGCAATTCTGAGTGAGATAACTCTCTTAAATGAACAAAGGTATATTTATTACTACTAGCTTTTGCATGCAAAGACTAAAACCAAACAATATCAGTGAATAACAAACAACAACAGAAGAATGGCTTAATCTGACATACAATCCTGACATCTGCCTTTGGTTATGAGGAACACCACACACATCCTGTCAGGATCACCAACCTCCAGGCTGAGATATGAACTCAGAACCTTGTGAATATAAGGCAGGAATTATGGCCACTAAATCATGACATTCAGTCCTGAACAGAATGAAAATGAAATTTTTATTTAAAGAGACAAACTTTATAAGCCAAGACACTCTTCAAGCCAGGAAAAAGACTGAGTGGCATCTTCTGATCACTTGATGATAAACATAACAATAAGCCTTATGTTCTGTATACAGTGTCATCTGTATTTAATGAATCACCAAGCAAATGGTTCTTCTTATACCAAACTAAGGTTTTAATTGTGTGAGGATTATGCAAAATCACATCAAGAAACTGTTCAGGTTATTATAAGACTCCTGTATAAAATTCTTATAAAGTAATTTAATTACAAAGCAGTTTGTTTACATTACTCGCCAACTGTGCCACAAAATGTAACACCGTTCTTTCAACCACACCAAGTCAAGGTAAGACATTCTGGAAGGTCAAAAATTTTTCACACTAAATGTGTGTTATTTATTAAATTCAAATTCACTAAATATGGGAATTCACGGCACACCATCAACTTTCTATTTTGGCCCCACTATTTGACCCTTGTACGACCATCCAATGGTAAAGTGTCACAGTTCAGTGCCCATGCCACACCATTACATACTTCATACATGCTCCTTTGTAACAATGAGAAGATAATATCACATATTTCAGAAGTTTCATTCTGATGTCTGAAAGATGATGGTCACAAGTGACAGATGAGACACATTCTGTGTATGAATTGTTGGGTTATGCACAAGAAGTGTGATGGGCCTGACATGAAACCTGTCTGTAACTTTGAGGTTTCACTTTCTTAGTAAGTCATTATTTACGGTGTGTAACAAGAGCATGTTATAAAGTACAGTATAATGAAGCTTTGCAAGTACAAGAAACATCTGACTCCCGATGATGGACAGTAAATCTGTCCGAAACATGTAGAGTTCTTTACCAAATAAAGTTGAGAAATAGTGCATCTTGTTGGCTTTTATTATAAGAATATATCACGATGCACGGTCATCTGAATGTCAAATTCATCTATTAATGTTTGCAACTTCAGCACCAAGTATCCTGAACTGAAGTGTTTAATACAAATATGTTAACTAATTGGTATTAAAATTCAAGATGCATCTGTTTTTAATTTCCACAATCATGCCCCATACTAATCACTTTACATGATACTCACCTTCGTTACAGGGAAACTTCATACTTGGGTGAGCAATTTGTGTAAAGTGGAGGGAATCTTGGGCGCTCATTTCCCAGTCTAAGTCCAGTGCCTTGCAGATGACATGCAGAGTGTAGATGAGGAACTCCTAGATTATCCTTGCTCCATCTGTACTCCTTCACCAACTGTAACAGAATTCCCTCAATTGTGCCACCTCATCCCAGAAAAAGAAGAACAATAAAGTAATCATTACCAAGTTCACCTCCTTGTCTTTGCAGTATTTTGCTATGCAGTTGATACAACTCAGTAAAATAAGCAACTTAAATGCATTACTCTATCAGTATATTAATTCAAGAACTGGTAAATAAAGTGCCTGTCAGTGCAGATTACTGTCTCTAGGACACGATGTCATGCAGCTGGCAGGAAGCTGGTAGCACGGACACGCTGCTTCCATGCAGAGCAGTGCAGGATGTAGGGTCAGCAGTCCTCAGCTGCTCCTCTCACTGGTTACAGTCGGAAAGGTTCAACACCAAACACACCTGTCTTCACTGGCACCAATGAAATCCTGTCAACAAGAGCCACCCATCTGTAAGAACACTCAATCTTTCCCATACATTAAAGTATCTTCGTTTTGGTGGCAGCCTCCTACAGTGTCAAAAGAACACAATCTCCTTTGGGAGGAGGGATGGTAGTTCAAAACTGCATTTCTTTTCAAGACATTCTTGCAGTCTATATATAATTACAGTTAAGATTTTGTTTGGAGCTGCTGTCTGCTAAAGACACCCTAACAGTACACACATTTCCTCCCAGCCACACGTCCTTCCACAACCTGAACATACCTTTAAGCTACATTTTCAGACGACACCAGTGAATCCAAAGTAGGTGTGCTATGATTCCCAATGAAGGAAATTTCTTTTTCATTACTGTGTGTATGGCATAACTCTGACTAGTAAGTTTGCACTGATTTTAATTCCATTTTCAAACTGGTTTATAACTTGTGTATATTTTCCATTTGATAAGGAATTCCACAAATTTTGTTCACTAAAAGCTTCTTGGAAAGTCTATTCTCCACTCCTCAAACTCAACACACCTCTATGAGAAGTGCTGCAGTGCAGACTCCCAAGATCATATGGCTACTGTGACACTACATCATTATCACTAAAAGATTTTATTAAACACAAATGTATACCTCCATTCATTCTTAACCTTGGCACTTCATGGAAGTAAGTCACGGCATTAGTATACTTGTTTAAATGCAAAATCAAAGTTTATCAGCTGTGAAAATTGCTGGACTGTTTACCTGGCTGGCAGGAAGAATATAAATCTGACTGAAGGAATGGGAAAGATGTTACAGTTTTTGAACTGCCAATCAGGCCCAAAACCTCTGTGCAGCAGAACACACCTAATACACTCTTGAGATGAAAGGGAAGGTAAGTTCTGGGCAACGGCTTGGGATTATCCAGCAGAGGAATATATAGCTGTCATTGGGTCCATCCAGTGCACACACAAATTATACCACAACATGCATTCTGAACAACTGTTACATTTGCAATACCACCTATTTTTGCCTCTTGCATTTGTAACTAGCAACAATGCACTGAAAGGGGTGAAACTGTACCATGCAGGAATGTGGCTGGGTCTGTGCACCATACCAAACAAACAGTGCACCTGTGGCTGTAGAACTAGTGATGCTCTGACTGTGGAGATGGACAGACCAGGGCGCCTTAACAAGGACACCTGGTTGTGGTGGTTCTCCTTGGCTTATGTACAATCACCAAGTACTTGCCTACATATATAGTAACACCAAATTAATTTCTCTAAGGATTGGTGCCTTGTTTATGTTACAACAGTTAGTCCATCTTAGTAGCAATGATAAACATACAATGGTCCAAAACATTAGAACATTGTACAGAGATAACAGGTTTATTACAGAACATTTTTTTTTGGTACTGCTTTATCTATAGACTCTAACCTACAAATCTTACCCACCTAACTTACTTCACACTACCGAATTTCTTGGGTATCAACACTGATGGTTCTCTGTCAGCCAAAAATGCATACATAACACACACCAGTCAACTACATTACAAAATTACTGTTTTTGATTTCAAATGGTATGTTCTGTGCCATGCAGCAAATCTTGCAATCTATGTACTGTTGGGAATGGCAACAAATCTGAGACTTTATACCTGGTATTATCTCCCACCCCATGCCGTACATTACTATATTACTACTAAAGGGTGGAGGTGGAGCCTTGTTCTGTACTGAAGCAATGCCCCAGTCGCTTTTGTCGTGGTTTGGACAATCTTTTTCTACCCCCAGACCATCAACAATGTGATATTCTACACTAAAAGGCTTAAGGTCTTCATTTTGACACGTGATTTGACATATAACAACATACACAACATGGACAGTGGTATTTTCTTTCATTACAGATCCAGAAAGAGACAGAAAAACAAGCCTCACACATTATTGCGTAACATCCAAACCGAGTGTCTTGCTGCAATAATTTGCATGTTGTTCCACATTTGGTACATACTGCCATATCTGAAAATGTCAGGCGAGGGGCATGTACCCTTACTTTTGTGTTGTGCGAAGCAGGGCTTATGACACACATTTGCAGGTCTGAGAGTAACTGACCATTACCTCTGCCATCCCACTTGTACAAAACTCCCTACCACATTCAAACAAAGCTCATAACAATTCTATGTTTGTGCACTTTACCCATGTTAAAGACAAACCAGATGATACACTAACTTGAAGTTGACTAACAAGACAAAATGCAACTGAACATTACACAAACCTTTATTAGCAGTCCCCTGTGGACGATGTGCATCATGGAGGGAACTTATGCATCTGGTGAGACCTGAAGTTCTTCTGAAGATTAGTGTCTTCTGGTGTATGACGCTGTGTAGTCTGGTATAACAGTACCAATGTGTCAGACAAACCTTCTGCCTTCATCAGGACTGAAGATGAAGACAGCAGGCTCCTCTAGGACCATGATCTGTCATTATCAGACTACACTGTGCTACTGCCCACGTGACAGTAAGACTCCCTCTTCCTCAATCTGAAGTCACCAAGGTCCCAGACATCAGTATGTACAGGCAATGACCACATTCTCATTCTTCATCACTTGAAGCGGCATTTCATCACTGCCACCTGTCAACAAGAAGTACATCATTTTAAATTATAATCCACCTCCTATAGTTCACAATAGTTTGTTCTGTGAACAGCACAACTCACTAAAATGAAAATATTTCATGTTAGGTACTACTGCCACCATGCTTGCTTAAGCACCATACCATGAAGGTACACAAACAGTGGAGGTATATCTGCACACATTCTTAACCCTGGCACTGGATAGACATGAGTGGTTGTCTTCATGGCCCTGACACTTTACCCAAATCACCAAATGAGCAGGTGGTTGGGGAGCCTCACATGTGATCTAAGATGCTGTGGAGAGGACAGAAATCCCCTTCCCTTGCCAGAAACTAAACCACAAGTTTTTGTTCATGCATCCTATAGCCCTGTCACTAATCTCACCAAGCTATTCCAGCTCCCTCTCATGTAAGTTACCTTACCCAACATATGGCACAGCCCTCTTGTAAATATAGCAGTTGTTCAGCAAGACCAGAAGTCTACCACTTTTAATAAACATGAAGTTCATTTTGTGATCACAAAAACCTGCAGCTGTTCTCTAACTTAAGCCTGAATAATCCCACCAGCAACAGCATATCTTATGTAAGATTCACGAATGCACTGACAGAAGATTCCAATACTTCTCTACTAATGATGTACTGATCCATGTCATTATATGAATTTTATGTAACCTCAAAGAAGCTCAAAAAGTTATGCAACTATTTTGTCTATTTTAAATTCCCTTTTTATCAGTTCCTGCACTGCCTCAAGCAATTTTGTTATTCCATCATGTCAAATTCCAACAGTCATCAACTACTCAAATTGGTCTGCAAACATATTAGCTACAGGCTTTCAAGCTACAGTACTGCACAAAATCTACTTCTTGAGTTCCCACTTATCAGTGTCATAATTAGATGCATTTCTGCTGCCAGTGAGTTAGCATGATGTACACAATGAAGTAAAGCCTCCGACACAATATTCTGTCCAGTTACAAGAACATAACCACGAACAAAAATTTATAATAAATTAATTCCAGGTTAGATGATAAGAGCAGAATAATTATATTTACAATAATGAAATATTAAACACATGACTGTTGTACACATCAGGTGAAGATAGCTGTAATGGACAGAACATCTTGCATCATGCGTTTTAACTTGCTGGATACACCACATTCATTCCAAAGTAAATGAGGTCCTGGCCTCACTGTGTATATCAAGTTCACTGCCACACCACACCGAACACGGTGTAACAGCCTCGATTATCCAATTACAATCTGAAGCTTCAAGTATTATGGAATACGACGATGTGTCGTTAGGAAGGTAGTTCCAAGCACTTTGAGTGGTCACAGTGCCTTCATCTTCTGGGTCAGTCATTCTAAGAAGGTAACTAGATCTTGAAGATTACTACACTTTGAATTATCATGAACTATTCATCCAACGACACAGTGTCACGTCCCAGAAAACTTAAATCTTTGGCAACACCACTTGGAGAACCTCAAAACTTGCGTAAGTATAACTTACTTACAAGCACTTAGAGCAAACTATGCTCTGCACAGAATAACTCCATAAAATACAAACATTAATGGAAATGTGTGCATCACCACATATACATATGTATAAATTCAATGTCATTATGACTTGTATTACTTAATATCATACCCTGCAAGTAGCTGATGATATCAGTTACATGTTGACTACAGTCAGTGCAGATCAGAAGTCTTCAGGTCCAAAGCTGGACAGCAGCTTTTATACTGATATTATTCCACCCCTAAAACACCAATATGTACCAGAAAGATTCTGAATTGTGCAACAACAGAACAAATTCCCAATTCCCTCTGTCATGTAATAGTAAAGAACATATTAAAGTCTAGCACAGCTGAAGTGAAGCCTTTAAGGCTACCTTTGGTGTACACACAAATGCAACCACACACACACGTACATTTGCATTCCTTAGATGCGAAAGGTAGTTAAAACAAAACTGCAGGTGGAATAGGTCATACAACCACAAAGAGGTCAGACAAGTACATTTTTAGAAATGCATTACCCACCAAGTATGATATTCAACAGTAACCTAACTTGACTTACTTACTTACTCCATGGTGCAGAGTCCTTCTTGAGAAGCTAACTGTTTTGCAGCTAGTCAAGAAATTCCCTGCATTTCACGGAACCCGAAGGTTCATCACCGCACTCATAAGCGTCAGCCACATATCTCTATCCTGGGCCAGCCCAATCCAGTCCATATACCCACATCCTACCTCCTGAAGATCCATCCCAATATTATCCATCCATCTAAGCCTAGGCCTCCCCAGTGGTATCTTTCCCTCCGGCTTCCCCACCAAGACCCTATACACCCCCCTATCCTCACCCATATGTGCCACATGCCCAGCCCATCTCATTCTTCTCGATTTTATCACCCGCACAATATTGTGTGAGGAGTACAGATCACTTAGCTCCTCGTTATGCAGTCTCCTCCATTCCCCTGTCACCTCGTCCCTCCTAGGTCCAAATATTCTCCTCAACACCATGTTCTGTTCTCAAACACCCTCAGCTGAGGACGCGCCATGCCGTGGTGACAGGGACCCACTACATGGAACCTAACTTGACATTATCCCAAAATTACCTTCACATCCTAGTCACATATGCAGCTAATTATATTGCATAATCTGAAATTTTATGATACACTGCACACTTCAAACAAATGTTTCTTTCTTGCTTCATGTCCCACGTAGCAACCCTCGTCGAACGAAACCATCTAATAAGACTCCAGTTTTGGCAGCATGACACTAATCGTCTTCTAACTTCCTGGTAAAGATATTAATGTCGACACTCGTTTGTTTGTAATACTTAATTACATGTTCCTTGTTCTTTGCTGTTAGTTCGTAAGTTATATAAACTGGAGTTTTACTATATCCTTTTAGAATTAGCTGCCATGACGTACACCACAGCAAAATAACCTATCGTAAACAGACCGGTTGAACAACAAACCCGCGTGGCATTATACAGTGTAGTGTTAAATGGGTGGCCAAAACCGTATTCTACACTTACGCCTGATAACACACCTCTAACAAAACTGTATACATTTATGGTTCAAAAAGTCAATAGGCAAACGTAACGCTACCTCAAATATTAGGCGCATCACATTAAACATACCAGTTTCAAATACACTACAGACCGGACCTAATAACCTAGCCTTATCAGAACAAATCATCATACGCGAATTGACGCCGTACTCTAGATTTTGACCGAACATGTTTCTTTCACAACATACACACTTCACTTGGGTTTGCCTGCAACAAGGTTAACACATGCGGGCCATTCAGTTATTGACACTCTGACCATTTAAGGGTTACCGTAACAACTTTCAGTTCCCTCGTACCTGCAAAAGCTTAAGTACTCATTCTTTTCAAACGTACCTATATTATTTTAAACAACAAGACTTCCTAATTTTATACCGTTTTCTATTACAAAACTCACACATAACCTACTAACACACTTCTAAATAGCTAAACTGTGTCAATGTGACCACGGGTCTGACAACATAGCTACCTACCACGGATGTTGGGCGCAAGCAGCCCTAGTTGACGGTAGCCATTTTGGGGAGTGATCACCCCATTGCACCCCTCACAGGTGGCAGCAGCAGTAAATTTTTGTGACAAGAAGGGTAAAAAAGATTATCGACATTGAGCAAATTATGAATACATAAGTTCTCAGCAGCCGAATAAACCGTCCTAACCATGGATTTAAAGGGAAAAGTTGCGCTTGTGACAGGCGGTGCAGCAGGTATTGGTAGAGCTTACTGTGAAGAACTTCTGAAACATGGGGCCAAGGTAAGGGTACAAACCCACCCTTCAGAATATCTTAATAGCAATTTACATGCAATACATGTTGAGTTTAATTAAATGTGTTAACGTGCATAGTTTTAAGTCATATTGCTGTTCAGTAACGTAAACTTACTTACGTTCCAGACAAAATTCATAGCTGTTATTTTATCTAGTTGCAAATTTTGGCATAATTCAAATTAATGGATATAGCCTGCAGCCACCTCCTGATCATATGATTTAAAGTTTAATGATCCCCATTACTGTAGTTAGTTTATTTTTTTCTTGTATCCATCACATTGGAGTATATTTTGTTACTTGACCACACCCCTTTACATTGCAGGTTTCAATTTGTGATATAAATACAGAGGTTGGGGAGCAGTTAGTTCAGCAGTTCTCAGCAAAATATGGCAAAGACAAGGTAATCTTTTGCCAGTGTGATGTCACAGATTACCCACAATATGAAGGTATGCCCTCTCTACAATAAATGTACTGGCATAAAAATAGAAAAATACAGAAAATGTTGACAAATTTAAATGATATTGTTTGCAGAATCATTCCAAACAACAGTGTCAGTGTTTGGTAACCTTGATATTGTTATCAACAATGCTGGAATTATGAATGACCGCTTCTGGGAGCTTGAAGTAGACATTAACTTGGTGAGCACAAACATAATTTCGGTAAACAAAATCGTGTTGTTTCATTGCCCTTTTTGCATGCTTCTGTGTTGTGCACATTAGTATGAGTAAACCTGCCACTTTGTTTGGGTTGGTAGGTATATATGGTCACACCTCTGCTGGACTGTTAACAAAGGTGTTTGTACTGTGTCTTATACAGGCTGAGGAAATTGCCCATTTGTTATTACGAAATTGTATGCCTGTTATACATTGATTTCCCAGGTTAAGTTCAGCATCCCCAGGTTCCTACAACACAAAGGTGACCTCTCTGTGGGCACACTGTAAAGGTTTACCCCCCTAATGTTGTTATTATGTTCTACACTCCAGAATAGTGTTAATCCAGATATGAATGCTGTGTTCCTCTTCATGCCAATCAACAGCTTTTGCTACTGAAGACTTTTATACTCTGGTGTATGACACCATGTAGTTTGGTGTGTAGATATCAGTGTTCAGGAGAAGCCCAGAAGATGGAGAAATCAAGTGTTTCTGTAATGGTGGTATCAGTGTACCAGTCTATGTGGCATGATATCCCAGATGGTGTGCATCTTCATTTGCCCCACTGTGAGAACCTCAGATCATGCACATCTCTCATTATTGCTTCAAATGAGTTCCTGTAGTGAGATTTCTGTAGAGTGTTACTCAAGTATGCTAGCCATTTAGGTGACTCAGGTAGCCTGAGCAGCTTTTCAATTTGCATAACATATTACAAAAAAATCCATGCCATGTCACCAGTCTGTAAGGCACTTCACTGTGTCTTGCCATGCTGTGAATGCATTGTAAAGCACAATTTCAACAGATTAACCAATCTGGTAGACAAATTGGTTTTGATGTATGGGTAATCCCTCAATAAATTGTCTTTTATATGCCTATTTACGTATTTGTTCACTGTCTTCGATAAAAGTTGCGACAGACTGAAGGGACAATATTACTTGGTACAAACATCACTTATGTGTGCTCCTTCAGACCTGAGAAAAATGTCCTATACCAGGTGAAGGTACAAAAGGTAACATTGTCCCCATCCACACCATGAGAGCATAAAAGGGAGGAGAAGTGTAGCTCCACTCACTCTTAACCTCAGCACTAGATGGAACTGAGTGGTAAACTTCATGCCACAGCTGCTTTACCATCAGGGAAAGCATCCCCAGTACCCATTGAATAGGATTCTAGGTGGGTCCCAGAGCCAGTCTGGACATTTTGGTGGAGAAAAAAAATCTCTTGCCTCATCCAGCCTGTAGCTGTGTAACTAAAATGACTACCCTATCCCATGTTTTGTCCTGTACCAAACAGGTATTAAACATCTAACACAAAACTTCAGTTAAATGCTGCTGTATTCCATATTGCAGCAGGTGCAGTATGATCTATCCCTTCTGTTTTAAATTGCACTGATCAATCATCCAACTGGGCAGGTTCCATTTGTCATTTTGCGTGTGTGTACGTACAGATGTCTTTTGCATATCCATCCATTGGTTCATCAGCTGATTTGAAATCTGGAAAATGGGCTGAATATAAATTCTTCATGGTTCCCTTTCTTGTCACACGGTATTAATCATTGACAGTTTGCTAGTGCTTTCCCTTTTGGTTGCCTGTTTTAACTTACTGTCATGGGTCAGGCAGTGCTCTGTATGTTTGATACACTGACATGACCTCCTCCATGAAGATCCATTGTCCTGCCTCTGTGCAGAGTATCAGTAGCCTGTCCTTTCCATCCTGTTAATAGCATTGTTTGGGCCCTTCAGTTTACTAACCTGATTAGCAGCTAGTTATGCATCCTGCATCTAGTGGGTGTTTTGATACAGCATCAGTACTTGGGGATTCAGGTCTTCTGAGTTGTTACACTAATTGGCAGGGTTATTGACTCTTGATGGTTTGAAGGAGTTAAGTTGAAGTTGCACTTCTCTGACAAAGTGAGAGCTTGTCAGTTGCTCACTATGAATGTCTTGATGTATTGCTTACAGAATGGTGTAATTCGCGGCACACTACTTGCACTGAGATTTATAGGAAAGGACAGAGGTGGTCGTGGAGGAACTGTCATTAACATGGGTTCCAATGTCAGTTTACGGCCATATGTCAGCATTCCCATCTATACTGCCACTAAGCATGCAATTGTTGGTTTCACACGGGCCTATGGAGTAAGTTTGTTACTTATATCCTTTGTATTCTTAATTTGAAGATGTTGGGGGGGCACCATATTCAGTATACCCTTCCAGGTGTTCCTTTGCCTTCTGAAGTATTTTTTTCTTTTTTTTACACACCTACCAGTATTTTGTCCTGTGCAAGTCTAGTGATGATCCACAAGCATGTTGTTGGCCTCACCTGCTGGTACAGCTTTGTTGTACTGAAATCAAGACAGTATGGAAATCACGAATGAATATGTTTCCCATATACAATTTATGGAGCAGGGTTTTTCTTGTTACTCTTAGTTGCTTTGCTGGTCAATAAATCCCTACTTTTTATGGAACATGAAGGTTCACTATTATGTTCACAAGAGCTCATATTCTACAGATCATAAAATACCAAATTTTTGGAAATTCCAAATTCATATTCGTCCTGTGTTTCAACTCTGTGTGATGTGTGTTGTTGACAAAACCTTTAAGTAAGCAAAAAAACAAACAGAAGGAATATATATTAAGAGCAAAGAGTCTCATGGGATTTAGTGCCACACAGTGTGGTAGATAGGTAACAACATTTCACGGGAACCATCTGTCTCCATTTTTAGTTACCCTGATGATGGAGGTGGCCAGGTTCTCTGCAATGTTGGTATCTCTTTATCTAATCACATGGTGTCACATGCCAGCAGGCCATTCCCAATATTAGAACCTCCAATATCAAGAAATATGAATGCTTACATGTTTATGAATACTGTTAGTATAAGAAATAATACCCAAAATAAATAATTCTTAACATTAAACACATCAAATTTTAAAAGATGTTATGACCCTTTCACAGGACTCATATCATGTGAATATGACAGGAGTACGTGTGATTGCACTCTGCCCTGCTGCAACAGAAACAGGCTTTGTTCAGGATGTGAAAAAGCAGCTTCTGTCATCGGAATACGAGAAGGCTTGGCAGCGTGACACAGCCAACAGCATCACACAAAAGTCAGTATTGAAAGATGCTGCCAAATATTACTCATTCATTTAAATATGATCCAGCTGGATTTACTTTTATATTCCTGTAATAATGCTGTACTGAAAGTGCTATATTTTAATGTGTAGTAATTCAGATTTTTGTTTGTATTTTACTTCAACTTCAAGCTTTACAAATGGTTTGAAATTTTTAGAAAAAGTAATATACTTCTCTTAAGGTAAGTTCTTTTAATATACAGGGTGATTCAAAAAGATGGACTCAGTTGAACAGTAAACAGCGCCTCAACACATGCCAGACAGATGGTTGCAGTATTCCAAGTTCTCTGCTCGCTCTATGGGTTGACTTGCATGGGCTACGCTCAAAACTCTTTTGAATTCATCTCACGTTCTCCTCTGGTACACGTGGTCGGCCGGAGCTTTTGCCTTTACACAGACAGCCTATTTGCTCAAAATGGTGATTCCAGTGACAAATGCTCTTCCTCGTTGGAGGTTGAAGGTTGAAACGAAGACAAAACGCATGCTGCACAGCAGTTGCCAACTCAGTTTTAATGAACTCACAAACGCAAAAAATCTTGTGCTGCATAGTAGCCACATTGCTCTCTACTGACGCTGCTGCACAGCTGTGCACTAGGCGAGCACTCTAGCGCTCTAATGGTGGTATTTGAAAATTTAGGACCTCCTCATTTAAATGTTATGTAGATCATTCACATATTGTGTATAGTTCAGGAATATAGATGTACAAAATTGAGTCCATCTTTTTGAATCACGCTGTACTTATATGTGTGATTTTTAACAGCTGTATTGAGTATACATACAGCTGAGTGTTATAGGATTTGACTCTATTAATTTCAAGTTCTTGTTTGATTGGTACCAGAAAAAGAAGTTTGGTACTACCCATGTAGTCTGTAGCTGTGATCTGAATGAGAAAACAGGTACATCTGCATTGTAACTTTACCACCAAAACATTTGATTATTTTCCTTCTACAGACCAGAACATGTGGCCAGGGCAATGATACACATTCTGCACAAAGCTTCGAGTGGCTCAGTGTGGTTAGTTGAGAACAGTCAGCCTCCTCGGGAAATCAACTTTCCAAGTCAGTAGAATGTATCATTCATCTTTCAGCTTGTCTGACTTGCCATGCTCACACTCTTCTAGTCAGCTGAACTCATCAAGAGCACTTAAGTTCATCATGACAGTACATTGCATGTAATACTCTGTGACTGCATAAGTTATGCCAAGGTGTGTTTTCTGCTGTTATGTGAAATCATCTTACAGTAATTTGATGCATATTTCATAGTGTCAGAGGATATTAAAATTGTAACAGTGGGTAACTACATCTCCTTCTTCATTTTTATTGCTGGGACTCTTGTGGTCTTGTTGAGTAAAATGCCGTATGATTCATAACTTGACCCCATACACACACACACACACACACACACACACACATATATCTGATAGTGAACACTGTCTCATGTGCTTCTCAGAGTTTTGGAATGAAAAGGTTTGAGTGTGTCCTGGTGTTAATGAATCCAACCTTGCGAGAAAATTTCTGTTGCCTGTTGAAAGTTCAAATAGTTCATTCTGTGTAAGCTGACAGCTTGCATGGGATATGTGACACTCATGCCTTTATCCAGGTTGTCCTCTCTACTGTCCTAAAATAGTTTTCTGTATTTTTATTACACTTAAGATGCACACCTCAAGCTGCTAGAAATGTATTTTATACAATCATGGTTTTATTTTTGAGAAATGTGCAGACACAAATTAACAGAAAGTTGTGAAAATAAATTGTGACATACGCTTTCTGTTAATTGAACTGTTGAAGATAAAGAACTATAAAGTAATAATTTTACTGTTTAGTGGTCCAGTTCTGTTACAGTGGAGCCAGAGATAGCTCATTTTTTACAGTGACTAGACTACAGGCTGGATGACTGAGGAATTAAGTTTCAGTATGAATGTTTCTCATATCTGCAGCATTGTGAATACCTCTGGGGTCCACATAGCATGCTGTGTAACAGATACTACAGGTCTGTCTTCTGAGACAAAAATCTCTTGCCCCTACCAGGAATTCAACATTTCATTGGTTGTCCAGCCTTTCGCGTAGTTACTATACTGTCAGAAACCCAGTAATAATAAGTATAACACACCATCCTCATAACCCTCAAAACTGACTGTATTTGCTGTTTCTTATGAATTTGTGTGTAACTGAATTCCAGTACCGTAAGAGTATGACTTTCGTCCCAGCATATTCAATCACACTTTCAATGTACAGTCAAGATGTACACATCATTTCTACATTTCATGTTTATGAGACTGTACAACAGTGTTTTAGACTATGAACACAGTGGGTAAAATGATTAGTACTAAAATAAAATCTTATGGAATTTGACTTTTAGTCTATGATGTGCATTATGTTCAAACCAATACAGTATTTAGAAGAATTTTTTTTAATGAGAAAAAAATTGTGCCTTCCCTAAAAGGGGGATGGATTACCTCAAAATGTAAAATGCAGAATAAGCGGAAAAATGAGAGTAGTATTTCATTTTAACACTCTCCATTTCAAAAAGTTACTCCGGAAAAACTGAAATACTAGTCTAGCCAGACAAGGGAGTGAAAATGGGTAACCCCATCGTGAGTATAGCTAATATTATTCAAGTCCGTTTTTGTGTGTGTCAGTGACAGTGTTATTGTATCATGTGCACTTCATGTGCAGTACTCTTCAAACGCTTTTTAAGTGTACATGCATTTGCATGCTGCACACATGACTTAAATGTTTCTTGTGACCCTTATAGTATTGAAGTACAATGATGTTCAGACTTTTAACATTTAAAACATAATATATAGTGTTTCTAGTTGTTGTAATACATTACATGATATGGGACTGTCCATAAATCAAACTGGCAACTAGAAATTATTTCATATTTAACCCGGTATGTTAAAACACAGTTTCAAAAATAAGGTTCTAAGTGTTGAAACTTTCATGCACCTTTGGGCCAAGCCTTAAATTGCAGGCAGTTGATTCCTACAACTTTTCATTACAGTTTTTTGGGCTCAGCAACTTGACTCAAGAGGTAATGCTTCTGTTTCCAGTCTTAGCCAGGACACTGACTGTCCTTAGTGAGATTCAGTCATTCAGTACTGTGTAATCCAAATGAATGATTATCATTAAATGGGCTACAGATAAGAAAACCTGTACTTTTGGTGCTAGAATTGACAGAGTTAATTATAGTTCCCCAACACCACTGCTGGGGACTGTATGAATAACACAGTTTTGAAGGCATATGCATCACCATGGAAGGAATTTTGTAACAGTATGCCACATACTGGTACTAGCTGTCACAGGCAGGAGGTAAATCGTTACACAGCTTAGGACAGTAAATATCAAAGACACTTATTAATTAAGAAAAGTAACTGTAGTTAATTAAAACATTAAATGTTTGAAACCTCTGGATTACACATCAAGACATCTGCATCGTTCTGTACCTCATTTGCAACCGAGAGGGGTATACAAAAACTTGTTCGATGATCCAGAAGACACACAACATTGGTAACAGTACTGGAATGCTAACAGTTCAAGTCTTCAGGGATGTGATCCTGTATTCCTGGTTTAGTGCTTTGTGATGTTTTGAATAAACATTGTGCCATCAAGGGTTAAGGGGTCTCAGACCTCTCAACCCTTGATGATGAAGACATTACATACGTCTAAAATGTCAGGAAACTTCAACCCAACAACAGAGTGTCACATCCCAGAAGATGTGAAACCTCAAGTGCACTGCTGTGAGAATCTCAAATGTTGCATACAGGGATGTTGCTGCAAGGAAATAATTTTTAGACTAAAAGGTAACAACTAGCCTTGTAGCCTTGTCCTCCCCTATCGAATAACACCAACTGCACTTACTGTTACTATAAATAGACAACATTTTTTTATCAACAAGACAACACAGTGAATTATCCATTCCTGAGCAGTCTGCCATGTGGCATCAGGAGCATTTGGTCTACACTGGTATTTATTGTATTGAGAGCCACATGTTAGTTCAGACTGATTTTATACAGTGCTGTATTCAGTGGCTTATGTAAAAGTTTTGTGTCTTTTATGATTAACAAGATGTTTGTACTGCATGAAGATTGTGTCATGTCTGGTGAGCATAAAGAATCTTTTCTGTGAGCATCTGTTGTCTTCTGTGTGACAAATTTCCAACCCAGCACTATTCCCATAAAAGTTAAGTGCAGTATTTATTACATACAGACTCTTTTGGTTGCCATTATTGATTGGTGGATGATTCTCAGACTTGCTTTTGTTAAGCACTGTTATTAATTAAAGAAGTAGATACTATGCAATTTATTTTTAATAAATTGCTTGCAAATTTGTATTCTGATATTCTGTAGGCGTTGATCCTAATTATGTATAAAATGTGTTGCATTATTACTAATGGTGACGTCAGTGTCTGTTTTGACAAAACAGAACATTATCAAACATATTATTTATTGACCCTTTGAAGTACGTACAGTTCACACTCCCCCTAATTGAGAATTCCATGATATGACACCTCCTGTGGTCTGGCACAATTTAATGAAAACCACAAAAAATCTGATAATCACAGTCAAAGTTCCACATTTGTGTCTTACTTTGCGTTAGAAGTTTTTTTTTTTTTTTTAATTTGTTTCTCTGAGTTGCATGTTTATTGTAACTTTCATAAATCTTAATATGTCTTGGTCATGCTCAGTGCTTCTGGGGGTGAATAGATTGGCATCAATGATTTCATCTGTTTATGCTGTGTTGCTTTGTGTCAGCGTATTGAAATTCTGTACAGCATTAACACTTTACTTTAAGCAGTCATGTGTAAGGTGTTTTGATACCATAATATGATGAGTTAGTTAGTGACCACCCATGGTTCAGAAAATTCCCTGGTCCTCTGCGGGTGAGGGGAGGTGAGGTGAATCCTGTATCACCAATTTAAATTTTTAAAAAAATTTAAAAAGTCTGTATGAGACATAGGAGGTTTTGGAAGAATTTATAAGTTTATGAAAAATTCCAGATTATCAACTGGAGCACAAAATACTATGAAGTTTATCCTGCATGAAAACTGAATATTATAGAAACTGCACTTTACATTATCTTCAAAGGTGTGAAGAAGTGTTACTGTTTTGTCAGAACAGGGTTGATAAACTGTGAAACTGTAATCCATTACAATGGCAGCTGTCATCAGATAGTTACATACAAATCTTTCAGTACTTGTTACTGAAATGTGAAAGCAGAATATCATAGACATTTTTAAGAACAAATATTAAGTAAATGGATATTAGTCCGCAATATGAGATTTAGCACTACTGATGAAGATTCAAGTCATCCGGAACAGAGTATTTCTGTTCGAAAAGACTTGTGTATCTTCTAGCTACAGCATTAAGGTTATATATATATATATATAGAATCACATGCCAAATATTAATTAAAATTTTTAAATTATATAATATTATTAAGAATTCTACATTTTAAAGATGTATTAGATTATATGGCATTTTGTATATTGAATGTCTTTATGGAGGTTATAATTAGACTTCATATATGGGATTGATAATTCATTATATTGCATGACTGTTGTAAGTAATGAATTTTTTAAGAGAAACATGGTTAACCTGTACAGTTTGTCTTGTAATGTACGGTTCCTCTGCTTCGCATTAAAGTAGCTGCATTATATGAGTCTTTGTCATCAGTGGATGCAGTTGTCTTTAGGGTTTAGTGAATGAGTTTTCCTTCATAAGTATGTTATTCTCTTTTGTCTCAAGATATGAAGGTGTTACATGTATAACTACAGTTTTCTAAATGAATTTTATACTTGAATAAGTCGATATGAGAGACTAATCTCAAAATTATGTGGTAAGATGTTATTTTTAAGCATAACATTTTTAAAGTTGAAGCTTGTAGATACATAATACATGCATGCACATGAAGTTGCATGACGCTAATGTGATAACTGCAGTATGTTTTTGTAGCTTATGTTCCAGAAATTTAAGAATCATATGTGCAGTAGATATGAATGAAGACTTTTGGTGAGATCTGAGGTTCTCATGGCAGTAAATATAAAGAATACCATCATCTGGGATGTGACACCATGCGGTTGGTGCCAGAATTTCAAAGGGACCCGTCACCGCCATCTTTTGGACAATGTCCCTCCTAAACAGTGGTAGGTTCATACCAGACTACAAACCATGCGGCCTACACTCTGCTGGGATTATTATGAGCCACAGATTGGCAGCCAGTTACTGGCTTTTGGGATAGCGTGTCAGTCCCATTTACAAGGGTGAAGCAGTCCTGGAACTTTGGTAACCAGCTGCCAACCGAAGCTACATAACATCCCAGAAAAGTGAAGATCTCAATACACTGCAGCAAAAGCCTAAAATCTCTCTCTCTCTCTCTTACACACACACATACACACAGCATCATATCCCAGATTCATACAAAATAGCAATAAATTCCTCATCATTCTGCAGTTAAATAGGACATGGTACAAAATGTTCTCCATTTATGTGTCAACAGAATTTGTTTTTCCTTTAACAAAATCATTGAAAATCTGTTTATTTTGTAAGGGGGCCTCTGGCCTGACATTTCACATAATTTGATTGGGAGGAGGGGAGGGGGAGAGTATACAGGAGAACTCCAGACTTGACAGTAGTACAATTTTGAGTTTGTAGACATGACAATGTGTGTCTGAATATTACTTCCAGGTTCATTAGCTGAGGTAAAACTTATCCTAGTATTTGAGTGTGATGACTGACCATTGATTTTATAAAGGAAGCAGCTCTACTTGAAAAATAACATACGAAGGAAGTTGAACATGGCATACCACTTATTAAAAACAAGGTTTTAGTTCCCTAACCATTTTTTCTTGTAAATGGAACACAGTATAACTGCTCTGCCCCTTCTACATAGTGAAATGTGGTAAAGTCTCACTAAAATTATATTTAAAGGAAATAATGGGCTGACATGACTACATGCTAGTTTTTTTAATGGAACAGCTAGAGGCTTAAATTTTTAAAGTTCTCAAAATCTCACTGCAAAAACTAAAATTCCCATGATTCCACTCTTAGTTCTAGGATTCTCTTGAATCATATTTTAATAAGTTCCCATATGCAGCTTTTAGCCCTCTTGAATTTGATGCCATATATTTTGACATGCAGGTGCTACCATTCAACAGGAAATATCTGGTGCCTCTGTCTTGGTGGCTGGAGATGGAGGCAGGATATTCCTTTGAAATGTTGCTACGTTTGCCCCAGACTGCATAGCACCACATTCATGTTCACTGTTGTGAGAACCTAAAGTCTTGGAAAATTTTGGAAACTGGATTTAGAACACCGCCGGTAAAAAATGGAATACTCATGTTGCATTACATTCATGTGTATATAAAGTAATAGTACAATCACAGAATGGATGGTCCTGGTAGGAAGCTGTGTTGTCCGAGTAGAACACAATTTGAGGGTTGTTTGACCATGCATCTTCATGAAATAAAGTGAAATGCCAACTTGATGCAACTAGTTAATTTTATTGGTGTATTCTTAGCTCGACATGTTTCGGGCGCATACGCCCATCATCAGGAGCATTAGATGTTGAGTTGCAGCATATGGTTTTCTGCACCGAGTTTGAAGGTGGGTGGTTGTTCTGAGACCCGCACCGTAAACACAACCTACGCAGCAGCTCTCAAGACCACCACCCATCCAAAAACTCAGTGCAGAAAACTGTATGCTACAACTCAACATCTAATGTCGAGCTAAGAATACATCAATAAAATTACCTAGTTGCATCAAGTTGGCATTTCACTTGATTTCATAAGTACACAATCTTAGACCACTGGAACAGTGGTTCCCAACCTGTAAGTCATGGACCCCAGGGGTGGGCTGTGGATGTTACTCCAAACAGACCTCCTGTCTAAACAATGCACCACACTACTATTTGTCAAATGCTTGTATTTGTTGTTGTGATGAATAAAATGTGAATTCATTTATAGTGGTTACTGAATTCATATTACGTTTGTGTTGTCATGTAGTTTGTCAATTGATGGAGCCTAAGATTGAAATATTATCTGCAGGTTTCTGCAAAATTTTTTGAAGAATGGGTCTTTGTAGTTAAGAAGGGTGGGAACCATAATGTTAGACAAATTTCTTTTGTATAGGAAGTTTTCTGTGGTGCAGCTCCTATTGGTATGAAATCTACTGAATACTTTGCTGTCCATTATAGTTAAAAACTGTGGTAGCAGCATTTTGATAATAAGTATATAAAGATAGGTTTTTATAACTTTTTATATCACGCGTAAAATACATTGTGATATTATTTACAGGTACTAGTTTTTAGTATCACTTTAATAAGCATTAAACACATTATTTGTACCTCATTTCAAACATGACATGTATCTGTAATGAGTGTATTCAATAAGCATGTTTTGTAACTTCAGCAAAAAATGTGTCCCTCTTCTTTTATATATAAAGAAAACCTCTTTAAGAACAAGATGTCATTCATAAATTAAGAAAAAGATATGTATACATATATATTCTCTGTCGATACTGACAGCACTGCATAAACCACAGCCTGTATGTTTAAACAATAATATTAAATCTAAAGCAGCTATGAAATTAGATACATAAGTAGTATTGGCATGGCAGTGGAAGTCAATTATATTATGATTTGAACATTGTCAATATATGCAGTTATGCTGACCATAATCTTGTATGTGCTATAGAATTACTTAGTTCATTATATTTTATGTCATTACCTCCTGCTTTCACATTTGACAAATTGTACTGTGTATTTTAGTATGCTAAATTATTTTACTTCTAATTATTCGCAGATTTCTTATGAATCACTGTGAGCCTGTGACTCAGTGAACACAGAGCGCTAATTCCTAAATTATCAGAAATCTGGCAAGTTAAATCAAAAGGACATATCCCATGTATCAAAATCTAATAGGATATGCATTCTGAAAGGAGAATATAATCTCAGAAGATGACACAGTGCAATTAAATAATAATAACAAATTATGTATGAATAGATAATTAAATAGCTGTCTGAATAAATATACCACTTAATTAAATAACTGCTTAATCATTCCACCTGACAAACATCAAAATTGTTTTCACTGTGATGAATAAACTGTACTTGATCAAAGCTTGTAGTGCCGTGGGTGTAGCTGGAAACACAATGGTACAGCAAGACCAAGAACCTGTGGTTGATGTGCAGACACACTTGCTACTTAAAAATGAATCTGTCTAAAACGTGCTGTTAGAGGCAGCATGTCAGGTAAGTTTTCTATGGTCCAGTTGGTCACAGAAGTGCAATAAAACACTTATCAGTGGGATCCTTTTGGCTATAATTTCTTCCGTATATTATTTTTCTTGAGTAGGGTGCTAAGTCAGTTGTGAATGGCAAGACAGGCAATGTAAATGTAACATAACATTTAGGCATGCTCGTGCAACCACTGTTGCAGTGGAAAAGCATTTACTATTACATGTTCTGAGTATGTGTTTGTAGCCTTAGGTGTCCAGCATGCAATGCTGATATGACATAGTGTCATCTGTGACCTGCTTGGCTGTACAACATTTTTCAACATTATCTCGTAAATGGCATGATTTAAAAAAAAAAAAAAAAAAACAAGTTTTGATTTTCTCCGCAACTTGTGTCTGAAACGTTCTTCATTATAAGCATCATTGAGCAATATCAAAATGTACCTTGGTCTTCATGTGAAGTACTTGTCATTCTTGTCAAGTTTTAAGGCAACTTGAATATTCTTGACAGATTTTCAAAAAATACTCAAATAACAAGTTTCATGAAAATCTTTCCAGTGGGGGCCAAGTTGTTCTAAGTGTATGGTTGGACAGGCGGATGGACAGACAGCTTTTTGCAATTTTGCGAATGCATCTAATGAAAAGAGTTTTCTGAATAAGGTCTCTGTCCTTGTGATCTGGTGCCATCACTGGATAACTGGTGCCTGACAGTTTGAAGCCACCTAATGGTCTCACTTTCAAGGGTCAAAATGTCCAAGAATATCCCACAAGAATGGAAACATCAACTACATGGCTGTGATAGCCTGGAAACTCACAACCATCTGTTCCACAGGCTTGACATCCCACCACCGTGTAACATATCCTTAATACTTGAAGGGAAGGCTACAAAGTAAAGTAAAAATTTAAGTGAATTATGAAACAAGTAGCCATTATTATTGAATCCATCTTATTGCTGTGACAGAAAGTACTGGCTGGCTGGACTCCACTGCATAATACACAACACTATAAAAGGTTAGTTCTCTATCCATGTTTCAATCAAAATACAATAATTTACATAATCAAGCATTACTAATTTCCACTTTGAAAAGTAGTTGGCATTATTATTATTATATAATAGTTATAATAATGATTATATTTACATATGTCTTATTACTGGCAATAATTTGCAAACCTGAACCACATAACAACCTTTTCCCCTACTAATTCCACATAATATTGAGCTGCATGGTAACTTTCAGTGTTACAATATTCTTTACTTGTTTTGAAGCAAGCTGGGGCAATATCTTGTCATCAAGAGCCCACACCATAATACAGACAACATGACTACACATGTACACATGCACAATAAACACTTAGAGCCTTACTCCAAGGATTCTGAGATTGATCAACCTCTAATGGTACTGACATGACATCATGTTCAGTTCAGATGGCATTTTAAACTTTCCACGGGTATCATTAATGCAGGTACATTATTTCTGTATCTAGGCTTACATTACATTTCATAAATAATATTTTTAATCCCAAACATAAGACAGTTTTGCTTTATACAAATTTTGTGTCAATGCAATTTCAATTGAATTCTCTTTGTTTCATTCTTTTTAACATGTTATATGTTTAAAACAAGAAAGTATGTGGCAAAAATGAATGGTATTAAAGCTAGTGAATTGCAGTGAAACAAAAGAACAAAACTTCTGAGTTATGCAACCACTCTTTTGAACACAAATATCATGTATGTCAAGAGAAAATTTTACAGGCATGTACTGGTGAATTCATTTAATGTGTGACACCAACATTTAGCTCACATATTAGAAGTCCTACATCTATAACAGTATAAAATAAATATTCCCAAACTTTTTCAGTTCATAGAACATCTAGACATCATGTTGCTGCCTACAGAATACCACTCTACACTGAGTAACATCCCAGAACAGCACAGATCTGAATATCAAGCAAGTTTAATCTTATATTCCATCACTCAAACTAGGTACAGTATTACTAACGGAAAACATAAAGTGATCTATTATGCACTTTGTTGAAGGGGTGGCATTTAAATAAGATTGCAAGAAAGATGTAAGACTAAGAAAACTGTGTTCCTTGAGTTCATTAATTTTCTATGAACGAGGAGAAGAATATCATTATTCAGTTCCAGCACTAACACTTCTGTTCAACATATGGAACATCAGTGTTTACAGAACACTGTTTAGGAACCAGTACCACAAAATGTGGCTATGTGAAATGTCAGTTTCAGACGCACACCACTACCATCAGTGACCAGGAAGTCAATGTATATGAGAAATAAAGGGAATACGTGACAGTGCTGTTCTCAGTTCACGAAAATGAAGCATTTATATGTATAGGAAGTGAGAAAGAACCACTGAATAATAACACAGAACTCACTATAAATGAATTCCTGTCATCAGATTGTGTCCCCCTCCCAACTCCTTTTTTGCCAGTGCAGTGTAAAAAATTGGAAGTCTTCCCCAAAAAGTAATGTGGACTTCAGAAATGTCAGTATCCACATAGCGGGAAAGTACATAATAATGTAGTCTTAGCGTGCGGACACACCGAAGCAGAACAGACCAGACTGAACCACACAAGTTACAGAGATCAGTCTAATACTGGGTTTCTGCCATCATGGACATGTACTTGACTGCATTCTAAGCCCAGGACTGTTTCACTAGACTGCAGGCATTAACCGCACTGTTCCAATTTTCCATGAATCAGGGTCCACAAATTTTAATTAAATGCATTACATTTCCTATTAGGTTGTGTACTGGCCATATTTAGAAATGGTTTCCTTCAATTCACAGAGATGTGTCACATTCAACAAAAATGTTGCTCATTGAATGTCAAAGTTCTGCTGGTGAAGCTGAAAACACTACATCCTGAATGTTTTCTTTCAGACCACCTTTAGTGTGAAAACTATTCCTGTACAGTTTCTCCTTCAACATGTACCACCAGGAGAAATTACATGGATTTAGATATGATGAATGATGAGGCCACATTCCTCTGCTTATTACTGTCACCAAACATATTATGTAAAGGATGAACACAACTGTAGTCAAATGTTGCACTGTCTTGCTCAAAAAAAGCATAGGTTCTCCCATTATCATCATCTGGCGTTCAAAAAATATCAGAACACGTTACATATCAGTATGAAATAGAGCCTCAGACAAAAAATGACCCCAATAATCCTCAGTGCACTCATAGCACACCACACACCAAACATAACAGCACATAATGGCATGCTGTGAATGATTTCAATTCCCTTGTTGGGACAATTCAATGGCAGAATACTGGTAAGTATGTGCATTTTTGTTATGTCTTGTCACTTTAATTTACGTTAAGTTACATTACCACCAAAATTTGCAATGTTCTGCACTATTATCACTCTAAATGTATTGTAGTAAATTCGTGTTATGCATATTAAAATTAGAACCATGAAAATATGAATTTTTACCTTCACATCCTATCTCTCCTTCCGCTTACTTTTCCACATCTTCTGGCCAATCCTTGTTTCTACGAATTTTATCCTTCCCATTATACAGGAATGATACCTCCCACACTCACTCAACAAAACATTCAGACTTAAAATCAGTCACACTTCCAGTTAAGTTGCTGTTCTGACTGGCAAGAAATGGCACATGAGGTGTCATGCTCCAGGTAAACCAACATGGGGCTTGTCACATCTGGGTGTGATTGATGCAGTTGCATCGCTACTTTTTAGTCTGTTATTAGAACTGCAAATAGTTGGTCCGGTCTTGTCTCATGTGCTTCGGTGTCTCTGTGCCCATAGTTGACCATTATTCCTTCGAGGCACCATTTAAATGAATAACGTGCCAATGCTACCACACTGATTCAATAATTTTACTACACTGGACAATACAAATGATTAATAATTAGCATGAATGGAATTGACAATTTTGAGCAACAGAATAGTGACAATATTAGAGCAGTCCTCCATAAATCAATCTGGGACAACCAAAATCAAATCCAAATTCATCCACGTTCATTTCTGTGCATCACACATGACATGCTGACAGACAGGGGCATAAAACATTTTTACCCAGTCATTTCCAGTTTCACTGAAGGTACTTCTGCTTCTACTTGCACCCAGCTACAACTGGTGGCATGTCATGGCGATTGGTCCTAATTGTGTACGCCACACACACACACTGTTAAACTCGATTAATATGGTTCTCACTGGGACATTTTAATTTTCATTGTCTCATGCATTTAAAGTAGGTAGGTAATTATCTTACTGTTCTGCAAAAAGTGAAGCTACCCTACAAAAGAGTTAAGTATGTTCTGATACCTGCAATCAATCATACATGCTCAAAATACTCAGTCATGACAATGCTAGGGAGAGGGGACAACAGTTGAGCTGCTGAAGTGAATCAATGGAATGTAAATAATATCCACTCAATGTGAACAACCTACTTCAGTATCCTATCACCTAACTAGACTTTATTGGAGGAAAGAAATACAAAAATCCATTTTACTCTGCCTCCACCATATCGTTTGCCAGGACCTACTGTTCTGTCTCATGACAAACAAACTCTCCCTGAACTTTATAACTGGCTAATCGAGATTAAGACATTTGTTTATTCCCTAATCAACAGAATCTTATCTCACAATATGACTTAGCAAACTACACATCTCTCAACAATGCCTCCACCCCACAAAAAAAAAAAAACTCCCCAACCTTAAAACACATCTCATTTCTAAAACCAACACCTTGGAACCCAGCAACCCAAGTGCAAGTTACTGTTAATCAATGATGGCTTTGGAAGACTGGAGCACTGGTTGGTTGAGATACTAATGTTGGTCGTCAATATATGAGGTAAACAGCGGATTGGGACAGGGTATATAACAATGAAACTTAAGATTCTGTGAACAAAGATAATATTTCAACCAGATCAACAACTAACAATTACTCAAGAAGGCTCTGTACCACACACAAGATTTTTTTTAGCAACATCGCTACTCCTTCATCTGGTACAGATAAATCTAACCTCATTAAAAAGTTCACCCTAGTGCAAGCCATGAAAACCCAGAGGGGAGTACAGGTATAACTCTACTCTTTATTCAACTTCAGCACTAACTAACCTCACTAACGTAAGAAGGGGTTGAACAATGTTACTTTGCAATGTGACAACATGCACTGGGTTCCACCAGCAATGATACATATCAGTGTTGGAAGAACCTAGTGCAGTCATCTTCAAGATGCAAAAGAAGAGGAAGCTGCTATACAGTTTTTGTGCCTACATACTGAACTGCACAGCTTTATAGCCAGAAGAACATAACCTATCTATTAAAAAATGTTATAACCTCAAATTTTATGACAAAGAAATCTAGAGTTTTGTTAAATAAAAGTCATGTTATTACAAAAATGTCATGAGATTGTCTTTATAAAATCTGCATAGAACATTCTTCCAGGGTATGCAGAGCCCCAAAATTTATCTCGCCAATTATTGTAACATTATTTTAGGTCCTGTGAAAAACACATTAAAATTATATGGACAAAATAAGTCCACTTCACATAACCACAATGACAGGATCTTGTATTCTGAACACACTTACCAGTAATCTGGTTATCAATGAAGCAGATATTGCACAGGAAGAACACCCCACAGCTGGAAACTGGACATATTTTTCACTAGTTACATATCTCAAGAACTGTTAATCTGCCTTCCTTGATCCAGGTCTGGATATGTAAATTATTAATGCATTCTGGCCTTGAAAACTCTTTTCCACTGCACTTCTGTACCATGTGTCATGGCTACCTATCCCTGTCTTGCATACTTTGAACTGTAGGCAGTCATTAGTTACATCACCTTGCTTCTAGATGGCACATAGAGCCTAAAAATCTCTTGGAACATTTTTGTTTCAATTGTGAGAAATTTTGTGGTTAAATGGCCAGCTCAAAGGGCTTGGACTGAACATTTCAGACTGGCAAAGAATACATTAATGTGCAGTAACACATGCACTTCATTTCCATACGACTTTGTAACTGCAATGCTACAATGACATATGCAAATTATGGAACATATGTGTGTGTGTATATATATATGTAAAAATCTGCACACATGGCATGAATTTTTTAAAACTGAAAATTGGAAACAAAATTGAGTTTTGAAATTAGTTTCATCTTCTTCAAATCAAAACCACAGTAAAAATGATAAATTTCAGAATACTTGTTGAAACTGATAAACTTTAAACAGTAAAGCTGTAACAGATAATATCAGAAAAGAACTCATCAGCAACAGGCTTAGAATGGGCAGAAAAATTTCTGACAACTGCCCAAGCATAAAATTGTTTTTCTTTTTAACTGACCACTATCAGAAACCACATCAAACTAACATGCAATCTTTCAGTTCTCCAGGTGCTTCAGTTCTCCCTAAGCTAGCTCACAACAGTCCTGTAGGCTCTCTTATGAATGAACCCTTCCATATGGATTTCAGAATAAAGGGACATAATGTGCTGATCCCATTTAATATTGAAGAAAACTGACACAAGCTTGTCTCCCTAATGATCATTTATTTACATTCACTGTGCATGTATTATGTGCCGGCACTGATCTCAGTGGCCATGCAGTCTAAAGCGTGGGTCTGTGGCCACTTGCTTGCTGGGATTGTGGGTTCAAATCCCACTGGGAGAAAGTATGTCTGTCTCTTGTAAGGGCTGTGAGTTGTCAGGTACCGGTCTCTGCACTGGGCTGATCGCTTGTTCAGAGGAGTCCTACCAAGTGTGGTGAGTCTGAGAGTGATCATCAGGACACCTTGATAATGAGGAGGACCTGGCCCACTAGGAGCTGTTGCACCAGGGGAAAAAAAATGCATGCAATACTGTTACTTATATGATATTGTTTACTGTTTCCGGGACTTTGTAGGCTAAACACACACACGCACAAAATTCGGAAGTACCCAACAAATGGCACCATTGGACCACCCAGACCCCATGTTAGTCCATTCATAAGAGGGTCTACACTAATGTGACATACATATCATCAGCAAATGATGAAAAATAAATATCAGGGTGTCTACTGAAAACTGTAACAGTTACACACCTATCAAAATTTTAATGGAAATTCTGTTATAATATGTATTAACTTAAAGATACATTTTTCTTATTTTATGCATGTTTTAGCAAATGCTGAATGTGAAACTGTGCACACATTTGGAAGCAGAGACATTACATAACATATTTGTGACATCGAGTTACTTCCAAAATATTTTAAATTTCATAAAAATCTGAAAATCACTGCGAATTTTAAAATCCAATTACAGATATCGCCCTACAGGTTTGTTAAAATTAAAATAATTGGGCAATCACCACAAAAAAAAACTATGTAATGGTACAAAAAAAACTCACTTCATTGATTAACCCATATCCTGCTAACGTGGAGAATATGGTGAGCCCCTAATAATGCCAGCAAATGGCAGATGGAATTTAATTTGGTATTTAAAGGGTTAACTTACTAATTTACTTCAAGTTCACACATTTAGTTGACAGCACTGCAGTAATGTTACATACCTGATGTAAAAGTGATTCAATTTAACTTCATGTTCACTAATTTAATACTGAAATTAATGGTTACAGTAACAAAACCAAAGTGAAATAATGTGCAGTCCCAAGCCTCCCTTCTGTACAGACAACTGTATGAGAATGATTAATTCACTGAAATATGACACCAATCCACAGAGCAGAGTCCTTCTTCAGAAGCTCTTACTTCTGCAGCTGGACACAATATTCCCCCACTTTAAGGAATATGAAGGTTCATAACTGTGTTTACAACAGCCTGACAGTGGTCCATATTCGGACCCACATTAAGCCAGTCCATACCCTCCAATCCCATTTCTTTAATGTCCATTTTAATAATTTCCCCAACCCACATTTAGGTCTTCCAAATGGTCTCTTTCCTGCAGGCTACACCACAAAAACCCTGCTTTCTTTTCCTTTCTTCCCACACATCTAACATGCCACAAGCCCTGCCCATTTCACCCTACTTCATTTCAGTATCTAAAAATATCTGGTGACCAATATATGTAGTGTAAAATAATAAAATTATACAGTCATACACAATTCTCAGTTTATTAGAAGTATTAGTTGTATTTCTAGCTACATGTTCTGGCTCATATACAGGGCCATCTTCAGGCTAGTCTTCAGAGTGGTTTGTATGCACAATTGTTGGTGCTTTGAAAGTTACGAGATATTGTATTAAAAATAACAGTTAAAATATTCGTGGTAATTCTATATAAAATATACTATCAAGATAAAATTCAGATATGATATTTTATATAGTGAGTATTAAGCATAATAATAAAATTCCTTTGCATGTAGGCTGGAAGATCTGCTGTTGATATCTGGTGGTGACCTTTTTGAGGGTGAAGTGTTCTTTGTATGGTCAATGTAGATTCACAGTGGTGGCAATGGCATTTAAATGGTAGTTGTTTATGTTTCCTATGCTTTGTTGTGATTTGTACGAGGAGATAAAAATGGCTGTCTTTTATATACATATATATAGGATATATCTTTTCTTGCTCTTCATTGGGGGTGAAATCCTTATGTGGGATGTGATGCATTTCTGGGAATGTCTGTATTTATGGCATATTGGACTCCACATTTAAGCTGTAGAGGGACAGCGTATATTATTGTAGAATTGACGAAATAGACGCTTTTCATATTGATCTTTGTATTGATAAACTGTATTCACTTAAATGTCTTGTGTCGGAGCAATGATGTGGGTGTACTGTGGTGTAGTATGTAGTCAGACTACACCATGGGACACCCACATCACTGCTCCGACACATGACATTTAAGTGAATACAGTTTATCAATATGAAGATCAATATGAAAAACATCTATTTTGTTTATTCTACAGTAATATACGCTGTCCCTCCACAGCTTAAACGTGGAGTCCAACATGGCATAAATACAGACACCTCCAGAAATGCATCACATCCCACATAAGGATTACGCCCCCAACTAAAAGCAAGAAAAGAGATATACTATATATATAAAAAGGCAGCCATCTTTATCTCCTTGTACAAATGACAACGAAGCATAGAAAACTTAAACGACTGCCGTTTAAATACCATTACCACCACGGTGAATCTACATTGACCATACAAAGAACACTTCACCCTCAAGAAGGTCACCACCAGATATCAACAGCAGATCTTCCAGCAAACACGCAAAGCAATTTTATTATTATGCTCAGTACTCAATATGTAAAATATCACACCTGAATTTTATCTTAATAGTATATTTTATATAGAATTACCACGAATATATTAACTACTATTTGTAATACGAGATCTTGTAACTTTCAAAGCACCAACAATTGTACATACAAAACACTCCAAAGACTAGCCTGAAGAAGGCTCTATGTATGAGCCGAAGCATGTAGCTAGAAATACAAATAATGCTGCTTATAAACTGACAATTGTGTATGATTATATAATTTTATAATTTTACGCCACATACATTGGTCATATAAAACAAAATGGGGATGACTCACTTAAAAAAAAAAATCTGGTGACAATTACAGACGATGAAGCTCCTCCTTATGTACTTCTCCAACTTCTTATTACTGTCTCCATCTTAAGCAAAGCATATGGCCTTCCCTTAATGTGAGAGACCGAGTTTCACTCCCATACAAAACAGTAACCAAAAATGTAGTTCTGTATATCTGAATCTTTACAGTTTTAGATAGCAAATGCGAAGACAGAGTCTGGGTGTAATTGTAACAATTCCCCAAACTTCATTTTGGTCTTAACTTCTTCAAATATATAATTTTGATATGACAGTTTAATTTCTAGATATGTGAACTTTGCCATATTTTCAAAGCATTTATTAGCTATCTTTATGTTATCACCTTGTATAGTATTCTGTTGATGAGACATGACGATGCACATAAGAAATTTGTTTATACATAGTTTATAATTTTTTTGTGGTGACTTTTAGCCAATATGTTTCACAAATTGAATTTTGTCCCAGTTAAAATTCCTGGTCTACAAATACACAGCTTAACAATGTTAATGTTTAAAGTACACCAAATATGGATAGTCAGATGTCTTCTGAGGGGAAGAATCTTTTCAGTCTAACCCCCTACCTTCAAATGTTTTGAATCGCCAGTTCACACTCATATTATAAACTGGTACATATATTACAGCTGTGAAACTATAATCTGATATGTTTAAAACACAACATCAAAAGTAGGTCTATATCTTATCCTAAACTACTATGCACCTTAAATCAGTTGTTGGAGTCACATTTGTTAGCAACAGTGGGTTAGAAAATATTTCACAATTATACCAGGCTGATCAACCTCAAAGAGTAAGGCAAGCCCATTACACATAATATTGTACAGAAAAAGTTTTGGGCTGTGCCACATTCTGATATGGACAGTTACAGTCTTTCAATGATAACCTGCATCCAGTCATTTCTGATATGTACTCTATTCGTAACCTGTTTCACATGTTCGCACTACTGCGATGTCATATGCCCCTTGACTTCAGTCTTTCACAACAAAATTAGATATCAACCAAGAAAACTGCTGCATCTCTCCACACTCTGCCTTAAATGCATATAACTTGTAGACTATACCACAAACACACAACAGACTTGTGCGACTGATTTTCCTTTCTTAATTGGAAGCAACTGGCAGCAGCTCTTTTTTTTCTTCATAACGCACCTTCTTTATTCATGTAAAAAGCAAAAAGCAGATAATGAATGTAATTATGCTTTTCAATGGTATTCCTGGAAAAGTACAAAAAGACATTTCTCAAACGTATAAAATACACTACAGCAAAGGCACAAAAATTCCACATACATGTTTTTAACATCTTGTTTCTCATATCAAAAACTTCAAGTAGCACAGACATAGAAGTGAAAAATACTACGAAAAGATATATTGGACTGTCATAAGGTCCATTGATTCAGCCAAGAAAAGCAACTGGAAAGAGGGTACACTATATGTAGAGGAGGAAATGGCAGGACAAACACTTGCAATAAATGTTCATATAGACTCCCGCTCAAAAAAAAAAATTGCTGAACATACATGTTCTTTAAGGGTTTGGTACCACCACCATTAACGAAAACCAGGTTCCTCCATGTCACACAGTACAAGTGTTTGTGATGAAGTATGGAATTACTTAACATGATGGCTTTTGTGAGGTTATGTACTTAGAAATCTACAGATTCAAGTGATATTTAAGCTTTAATTTCATTCTAAAATATTTACCTTCTACCAGTTTACATACATGAAAATGTAATGTCAAGGAATCCTTGCCTCCATTCCCAAACACTCAATTTACAATGATGTTACTGTAGTAAAATAAATTTCAATTCGATTCAGATTGAAGATTTTCCTGCATTTAACGGAAATATTGTGGTCCAACTGAAACTGTGAAGGCATGTGTGTAACATTAATTTCTTAAATTTAATGTTTAAAAATTGGATGTGTAATCATATTTTAAATCCAAGAGATGAGACTGATCATGCAGATAAAACCTCAAATCATTTGGGCTACACAATAAGAACTATAACGCTTTGTGAATGTTATAAGAGGGCACGGTACTGCCATTAGTTGTTTGTTCAGTTAGAAACTTCTAAAAAGGGACAATACTGGAATAAAATTTTATGACCTCTGCAAGGCTATACTGTCATTAATTTTGAGTGTCTCTGGCCCAGATGACAGGGGATGATGATCCTGACAATCACAAAGCCATTTAGGAACTCATGCCTCCCCTTTATGTCAAGAATTACCACTGTGCAAAGAGAATTTCCGTAACACATACTCTGACAGCAGCTATGCTGCACTCTAAACAGCTCAGGTACAATTTTTGTAAAAGCTGACTACCACCAATTACACCACATAGTAAGAGCCTCCAAAAAATCTCCATTTTAAATAAAAGAAAGATATGAAATATTCACACAGTACAACACTTCTCGTTCATTTGATCTGTTACTGTGTCTAGAGTTTAGAATCATGAATAATTGCAAGAGAAACACTGAGAGTGTATTTTGGCACACTCTGTGTGCAATTTCTCTGATTTTAAAAACAGATTTACAATCAGTCACACTTGATATCTCATAAATGCTAAGATATCATAAATGGGAAGATTTACAATTGATCTCTTATTTCTATAGTAAAACCAACTAGACGCACCAATGTATCAAATTTATTTTATTTTGGAATGACATTCTACATGTTTCGGACGGTCTTTCCGCCCATCATCAGGAGTTTGAGACTGTACATACAGCAACAGGCATTTGTCAAATAAGATACTGCTGTCTGCTTGCTATTGGGTCACAGAAACAATGTGATATAAATGCACACAGGTTTTCATGCAAAAGTGTCATTTTGTCAAGATTTTAACTAAAATTTAAGTAAAAGTCTCAGGTATTACACTTCACGAAAATTCGCCCTGGTGGGAGCCACTCAATTACATGTGGATGGATAGATGTGATGAGACTATGAGGTTAGTCAATGAGGAGAATGATTTGCTGGATGATCTCATATATCAGAAGGAACAGAAACCAGTTACTAAAGATGACAAAAGCATAATGTGTAATATGCAAAAGGTGTAAAACTGTTTAAGGTGTTTTTCTGTAACTCACAATTAAAAATCATTTCTTCTGAACAAATGGGCAGATGTATCCACAGCTGTTAGAAAGGCTTTTACAGAATAACATAAGAGTTTAGTATAAATGTAACTGAAAATTAAATCATTGCTGCTTATACAAACATAGCTGCAGCCCTATCAACTTTGAAAACAGTGGTGTTACCAAATCAGAAATGTGTCTGTATGAATCACTATTCCCTGCAGAGACAGTGTGCAGTCACCCATGAACAGAATACTGGTAACATTATGCATACAGGCCAAGCCGATGGATCTTTGCAGACAGAAAATTGTGCAGGATAAACACAACAGGTTTTGGACAGCATTCCAAGTCCAGTTCCTGTAAAGAGTTATTCAACATCACTATAAACAGTCACATAGAAATATAACAGAACAAAAATGAGCGTGGTGCAATTGATGGGTCTACAATACTACCAAAGCAGTTGTTTTATATGAGATCTGAAAATCCAATACAAAATTCTTAAATGAGTTCGCACATTCATTTACATTGAGTGCTGGCCTCTTCCAAAATTATTTTTGCAGCTGCCATGGCAACAATCCATATGAACATGATCACAAAATTATAAAACTCTGTTTTAACCAAGCAGAGAAATTTTAACCTTTATTACTTTGGAAGAGTGAATTTAAAACTCCATGTACTAAAAGGTCAAAGACCACATTTAGAATCACAGGTAACAGTATTAATCAGGGGTGCACAAATGCTGGGCATCGGGGCACCTGGGAGATTGCATTTTGTGTGATGGCACTTAATATTAACGGGCCCTCAATGGAAATTGCCTCATGTCACTCTTCTGGCATCTAGATCTAGAATTTTACACTGGCTGTTAGATTTTTTAAAATTTGTGCACTCTTGGTATTAATGCTGAAAAAGTTGGATGGTCAGTCAACTGACTGATACACCTGTAATTCTAATATGAATATACACAAAGTTTTATCATGAAGGGAAGACACCTAGCACTGATTTACATAAATACAGCATGTAGCCACACAGATGACATGCTCAGGAAAATGATAAAAGTAACATCTGCACCACAAAAAACTGTGCTTATGAAAGTTACATTCACTTTAAAGTGTGTACCAAATTTTACAGTAGGGCAAAATATACAGTCATGCTTTTAGGTCTTCTTGGAACATAAATCTGACAATAAAAACTTACCATCTCTCCTTCTTCACCACCAAAGTCAAGCCATAGTAATCGAGCCCCATCATCAGCAGACATGCGCAACCGTTCAAATGGGAACTTCCATAAGGTTCTAGGTTCACGCCTAGTTAAAGTGTTCAGTACCTCCATAAGTGTAAATCCATTTTCATAGTGAATTATCAGCTGTGCCGGTTGTCCCTGCCACAGGCAGCCTGCACAAACAACATCTAAAATTACTCAAAAGCATTTTTGAACTCGGGGTCTTTCGATTAGTGTAACATACCACAGGACTGTAATCTTCAAACCACAGTATTTTATCTTACAGTAAGACATCCCACTGTGATGATTAAATACCCAGATAAACGAGCATCAGTCACAACTACAACATAGACAATATCCTTTATTGTCCAAAATGTGCTGCATGTTCCAGCTTTTTCATAAAGCCATCATCAGGCACAAATATGCAAATACAAGACAGAAAAACTCTTATCTCTCATATTTTCATACTTGTACCCAACGCTGGATGAAAAATTCTTAGGTGTTTACAGTAACAAACCGACAAATGAGTGTCTTATATTATATCTTATATTATATAACAAACATACTATGCCTGGGGGACCAAGGTGGCACAGTGGTTAAGGTGCTGTGCTACAAATTGGAAGGTTGCTGGTTCGATTCCAGCTGGTGTCACTGGAATTTTTCATTGACATTAAAATCCTTCCGATCGCACTATGGTCCTGGGGTCGACTCAGTCTCTAACAGAAATGAGTACCAGGAACATTTCCTAGGGGTAAAGGCGGCCGGTGCGTAAGGCTGACAACCTTACCACAATCCTGTGTCATCATGAAATCCGGGAACCTTAACTTTCTGGAACCCTCTGGGCCACTCCAGGCCTGTAACGGGACTGCTTTACCTTTACCTTTAGTATGCCTTCTACAAGTTTCGGCCACACTTCTGGCCATCCTCTGAAAGGGGCATTACAAAGAAGGTATTACAAATTTTTTTTAACCAATGCACCCCCCCCCCCCAAGATGGCCAGAAGTGTGGCCCAAACATGTAGGAGACATATTAAGTTTATAACATAAAATAAGATACTCTTAACCCTTATCCTGCTAATGTGGAAAATATGGTGAGCTCCTAATAATGCCAGCAGATGGCTGATGGGATTTAATTTAAAGGGTTAAACATTTATATGCATTGGTTGGTTTCATTACTTATCTACTCAGCTTAATGCATGGTCATGGATTATTTACAATTAAAAAAAAGTGCAACTGAATTTAGTTTACAATGACATTACATCCCTTCAGAACTTCCATGTGATTTTCATGCATCAAAGTGCATGTAAATCTTTAAAACAGCATAATAAATGCCTACTGATAACTAAAAAAAGCCAACCTATTCTTTAGTGTCATCACTGAATCTAAGCAATTCTTCACCTGGGATAAAGTCGCTACTGTTTTCAGTGTCAGTATACACAGAAAATAAAACTTCGAAAAAGGAATAACACTCAAATTCAGAAATTAAATTTTACTCACATATTGAACAGAAATTGGGAAGGAGGATTTAAGAGCTTTCTGAAACACTTTAATAGGAGTGACTATCACGAATATTGGCAATAGTAAATTCCATGTCTTTGCGTGAACTCTATTATCTTCATGGTATGAAACGAAAAATAAGAAATGTACATTTCTATATGTATGGAATTTGCAGTAATTATACATTTGGCAAAACCTGTTGAGAAGACATGCAAATGATATGGTTCCATATGATGTTTGTGTGACCTTGCATCTCTGATACAATACTATAAACAACCAACTAGATGCAACAATAACAATTTATTAGTAATTTCAATCAGCTCAACATGTTTTGGGCGATAATTTCGCCCATCCTCAGGAGCACTAGACTGTGTTTACAGCTTCTACGATGCATTATACCACAAGCTGTAAACACAGTCTAGTGCTCCTGAGGATGGGCGAAATTATCGCCCAAAACATGTTGAGCTGATTGAAATTACTAATAAATTGTTATCATTGCATCTAGTTGGTTGTTTATACTATAATATGGTTCCAGTTGGTGGCCTCTAAATTTCCAGTTAAATCTCAGATTTCAAAATAGTCAAATCTGTCCCACATATGCAAACACTACAATTAAACATTCCAAGGCTAAACAAACTACATAGTTATGAGCAAAAATTAATATAAAGCTTAAAATGATACATGGGACAACAATAGTCAAACTGGATTCACACGGACGGATAAGCCAACATTCTGATTTACTTTAGTACAAACTCATGATGGAGGCTTCTCTCTGTGTGTACATTTCTGTGGACACAATACTCACGACAGACAAGTTCCCTCTGCGTTTGGGCACAGTTGTGACTGCCCTGTACTAGGGCTCGAGCCCAGTTTGCAAGGTCACGGTGTGTCTCAGCACGCAGTTGATGAGTTACTACACCTTCTGGTGTTCCACAGCGCACACTGAAAGTTATCATGTCTGTCTGTCGGCTTGAGCTGACCAATCTACAACAAGTCATGCATATTATAATTTATTCCAAGCATGTCAATTATGAATAGATTACAATGACAACGACAACCATAACAGCAACAGCACAACAACGACAATGATAACAATGACAACAACAACAAAGAGTCAATGACCAGCAGCCTTTCAACACTGTCAATACTTATTGATTGGAAAGACATGTTACAACATTAGCAAGGGTCACAAGACACTGATGCCATGTTACATGTCAAAATGCTTATGTCCAACCAGTAAATACTGACTGTGCAGTACCAACTCATTATTATTATTATTAT
>Ga0131853_10001719_pt1 | contig 39089 bp, 34 predicted proteins | sample TergutLab28metaG_FD_92764 | JGI IMG/M metagenome (GOLD analysis project Ga0131853, IMG submission 92764) | Labiotermes labralis P1 segment gut microbial communities from Petit-Saut dam, French Guiana - Lab288 P1 (version 2) (version 2) | ecosystem: Host-associated > Arthropoda: Insects >... | reverse complement strand
TTGCTTTGAGGTCGATTAGCAAGGACCAGCGAGCCATAGGGGCAGTTATTGATACAACCTGAACACCCAATGCATCTATGCATGTTAACCGCAACGCGGTCTAAATCGTAATAAAGAGCACCAACCGGGCAGGCATTTACACAGGGCGCCTTTTCACAGTGGCGGCAGGCAAGGGCAATAGTCTCATCTCCCAGCTTAACCACATTTATCCGGAAAAGTGGTATGTCATCATCCTCAAAATGTTTAGTCAGGCAGGCAGTCATACAGGTTTTACAACCAACACAGGTCTTTGACTTACCCAGCACGTACTTTCTAACCATACGAGTCCTCTTCTAAAAGCAATGATGACAATCAAAATGTTATAGACACCATTCTACAGTTCCTCATCAAAAAGGATACAAGCGCATCCGCCAAACGTCTCTGGTTGTTTGCATTAAATAATTGGATTTATCAACCACACTGGTTTTTTGCCCAAGTTGTTACAGTCAACACTATGACATATTTGCGTTTTTCGGGACTGCTATGCGCCAAGCCTCTCCTTTTCCAAAGCTCCTTCATGCGCTTGACTTGCCGTCGCACTTCTCCCGTCGCACTTCTCTTTAGTCACCCACCCGGATGAAAGGGTGTTTTGAGGAGTAAAAAAGCTTTCGATAAGGCTCTCACAAGATTTTGGTGGCTACTTTTGCTACAAATTTCCACTTGTGCGCGATGATTTGCCGCTTTAAAGAGGTTAAACACCCCTAAATGGTGGTTTTGCAATGAAATCTGCCACTTTCAGTTTAAAAAAGAGTCATATTTCGCGCACAAGTGGAAATTTGTAGCAAAAGTAGCCACCAAAATCTTATATTGGGCTTTTGAAGTAGCTTTAGACTGTATTGATGTGGAGGAGTGACGTCTGTTGCAGCCCAGGGTCACAAGAAGTCGAGTGTTGCAACCAAAACACGCCCCTTTTTCACGCGCCAAATTTCTCCAGTTTCCACCCAGGGACGGCGCATTTTTTGCAGGGTTTGTTGAAGCTTTTGTTTTTTAGTTGTCGGAGGCCACGGCCGTTTTTGCTGTTTCTGACTTTGAAGTTTATGCCGCAGTGGGTTGAGAGGAGGAGCCATTCTCCGCTGCTCTCTACCTCTTTGATGCCGTGGAGGATGCCGGTGCGGGAGCGCCAGAGCTTGATTTTCAAAACGGTTTTGAGGAGACCGGCATTTTTCTCGCGATATTTTGCTCCGATGTTGCTGGTGTTACGCATGTTTTGATGCCTCGCAAAACATTGACATGATGCCTGTCTCCAGCTCATCACGGATTACCAGTCCGGCTTTTTTGTAAGCCGCATTGCTCACGCCAAAGGGGATGCCGGGGGCAGAGATTATCCCGCCCGCCTTGATTTGGTCTGCGCCAATGAAGGAGGGGCTGGTAGTGGCGTCGATGATGTAGTTCCACTCCCGCTTTTTCCAGTCGCCGGCCAGGAGCTGTGCATCTAAACCGTGGGGCGATGATTCCTTTAGATCATACCAGCGAACCGGGACATGTTTGGCTTGAAGAAAATGATACGCGCCGGCACCAACCTTACCGGCCCCAAGAACGAGCACTTCTTCGGTGATATTCTCGTGGGCACTCAGGTAGAGAAGTGCGGCAAAGCCGCGACCCGTGGCAAAGCCGTTGTCGGAATGTGCGCCGGTGCGGAGGTTTAAGCAGAGGCAAACTTTGTCATCTGCCATAAAGACCATGTCCGCTTTTTTGACGAGAGCCTCATTGAAGCCGGCCACATCCGTGCATTCGGTTACAAAGGTATTCACACCGGCAAACTCTTTCAAGACCAACGCTACGGTCTCAGAAAAATCACCGATGATTCCGTCGCCACAAGAAATAGGGATACTGGCAACGGTAAGCTTACTGCGTTGCTCAAGAGGCAAAAAATCAGTGCCGGAGGCAAAGTGTGCTATCTCAAGAACGCTTTTGCCGGTGATCGACTGATAATGCTCTTCGAGCTTGGGCAGGCGTTGGTTTATCAAGTTGATATGGTCTGAAGAGAGTCTAGTCATCTGCAGCCACCTTTAAAGCGAGCTCTTCTACTATTCTGTCCATTTTACAAACCGCCAAATTGCTTGATTCGTCAATAGCCACGAGGGTAGCGAATAAGCAGCTCTGCATTGCGTCATTGCCGATTAACGCTACATCAGCACCACAAAAGCCATTCTGCCGATTGAGCGCCGGTGCGCGAGTCAGCTCCCCCTCACCAATAAAGTGTACAACAGATTCCTCAGCTGTGAGCTGCTGCTCAGTAGAACTGTGGGCGCTTGACACCTTCTTTTTCTGAGCAAGAACATGCTGGAGAACAACGTGGCGAGAATACTCTGCGCCGGTCTTGCTGAAAGGAGGCAAGGTGAGGCTTGATGCAGAGGGAATCTCAAGAAAAACTCTCGCGAGTTCCTCAACTAGGTTGATGCCGCTTGCGTGGTAAACCGCAATAGGAGTCTGGCTTGGCATGCGGGCATCTATCTCAAGCACAGAGAGGTTTCCTTCGTTGTATACCATCTCGATGTCAAAGATGCCCTTCATGTTAAGAGCGCTTCCGATTTTCATGCCGAGATCTTCGATCTTTTCTATCAACTCAATTGAGATAGGTGCCGGCGCAAGTATGCGGTGGCTGTGATATTCATCGTCTACCACTACCTCCGTAACCATATAGGGCTTTACCAGCTGGTAGTTGCATATGACTTCAATCGAATAAATCGGGCCCTCTAAAAAGACCTGACCAAAAAGACCCTCGCTTGGGTCAGCGCAGATTCTGGCATATGCTGCATTAATATCACGGTAACGCTCAACACCCTTACTGCCGCTGCTGCAATTTGGCTTAACGATATAGCACTGCTCAAGTTTGCTGTTGCCAGATAGTTCAGCTGAGGTTTTCTGATTCTCCAGGACACACTCTTCAATGGGTAGAGGGACTCTGACCCCAAGGTCTTCTAGAAAAATATTTGACCGTATCTTTGAACGGGAGAGAACAAATGCCTGCCAATCAAAGGCAAAGGGAACTTCTGCTTCCTGAGTCAGCTCCAGGACACGTTTGAGGACGCTCAAATCCTCAAGCGCCGGCAAAACAAGGTCAAAGCCGCAAAATAGGTCAGGGCTGGCCTGAAGGATATCCAGGCAAATGAAGTGGTCACAGAGTCTTGAAGCCAAGACACCTTCTCTTTTATCGACAACGCTAACTGTCCACCCGGCTTCTTTTGCCAAATAGGTGATCTCGGTTCCTTGGAGTTGTCCGCCTAATACCAGTAATCTCATGGCACTCTCACCACACCTTGGCGTGTTCACGCGCACAAAAATCAGTAGGTGAAGTCTCTGTGTCCGCACGTCCAAAACGAACATGCTCGTCCAAGGCCGCCTGGATATATGCCTGATAACCAGCGCTTGAAGCCAGCTTGAGCCCGGCATTGTCAAGTATCGTCTGAATCTGAGGCAGGCTCCGCCCTCCGTCTTTGATGTCATCCCTGCTCGCTACCCCCACAAGGCCTGATTGCGGCGGAATCAGTGAAGTGATGACGTTTGCTCCGGCATTTAAGCGGTCTTCAAGACCTTTTGGTCCCTCAACATCCAGGGATGCCGGGATAAGCTTGTGGGGATACAGCAGCCTGAGAAGAGCGATTATCAAGAGCTCCCGCTCACTGTCAGCTGCAGGCCAGCTCTCAAGTGGCGTACCTGGCTGAGGAACAAAAGACATAGCGCGCACCTGCGTTGGGTGAGTGCTGTTTATAGCAAGGATGGAGGCAGCCGCGTCTTCGCAACTGTCGCCCCAGCCGGTCAAAAGGCCCTCTTCAACCAAGAGCCCAGCTTTTATCGCTTCTTCTTTGACTCGCAGCCGAGCCTCAAAGGACTGGCAGATACGAAGTCTCTCAAATGCAGCCTTGTCAAAGGTTTCCTGGTAGAGAGCAAGCCAGGTAGCGCCTGCCTCCTTAAGGAGACGTAATTGCCAAGCCTCCAAAACACCCGGTGATATCATGACAGGAAGACCGGTGGCGCTTTTAACGCTCTGGATCAGGTCAGCGAGCCTCTCGATGTGCTGCTGGTAGTAGGGATCTTCTCCCATAGTCAAATCTATCAGGTGAACACCGGAATCCGCCAAGCGTCTTGCATCCTCAACCACCTGCTCGGTGCTGTTGCGATAGCGAATGGTATGGGCATTATCACTTTGGTAGTAACAAAAGCTGCAGTGGTTTGAGCAATAGGTAGAAAAGTAGTTGAAGCCATAGGCAAAGACTTCGTTGCCAAAATGCTCAAACCTGGCCTGCCGGGCTTTTGCGAATAACTCGTCTTTATTCAGATTTGTGCTCAACAGCGAGCTGATGCCCGCTAAACTGACGTCCATGTTCTTCATCTCACTTTTACTTGAGTTTTAAACTTATTCCTCCCAGATAGAGCAGGCTTCTCCCTGTCTTTTGAATGCTATCCAGGTTTTCTTGCATCAGAACAATGCGCTCCAAGCCGGCGCCAAGACCAATCCAGGTGCCCGCGTAATCCCAATTACTGTCCAGTGGATGGGGACCAAAAGCCCCCGAGGCAATCTCAACGCCGTCAACAACAACGTCTATTGTATCGCCGTAGACTACGGAGTCTTCTTCTTCAAGGGAGTATTCACTCAGCCCTACGTGCTCCATAAAGAGGGAGATGAGCTCTTTGAGGCGCTCGGTCTTCTGAGACTCCAGAACACCCCATTCCACAAAGTTCACCATCGTGAAGCTTTCAAGGTGCTTGTTGCCTTGGGATTCCCTGCGAAAGCAAGGGCCTATCTCAAAAACGCCGAGAGGTGCTTCGTAGACGTTAAGCAGCCGCTTGGAGATGTCGTAGAGATTTGGCGCCAGCATGGGCCTGAGGCAGCTTTTGTCATCAAGCCAAAACACCTGCTTGAACAAGGCATGGTCATCTTCGATGGTCATGCGCAAAAGAAAACTCTTTGAAATGATGATGGGCGTGGAAACTTCCAGAAAGCCCAGACCCCTCAAGAATGCCGAGATGCTCTCACTCAGAGCACTTACAAAGGGCGCGTCTTTGGCCTTCCTCAAATCACGAAGGGCAGCCCGGTTTTTCTCAACGCTCCTGCGCTCCATCTCCTTGAAGGCCAGCTCCCTCGCATCTGCGGATGCAAAGGAGTGCTCAGCGTCAAAATCACAACCGAGCTCGCTTAACCTTTGAATCTGGTTCTTCGTGAATTGCATCAAATCGAGTTCCCAATCCAGGCACAGCCTTCTAGTTAATTGGCGGAGAGTCCGGGAGTTGCACCCGGCTGGGCGGATTTAGAGTCCGCATAATCACTTCGATTCACTCTCCGTTCATTCAGCATTTTCCTACCAAGTCTTTCACTTGGCCACTGCTATTTGATAGTCAGAAACTCCAACGCTTCCAAGCGTGTGCGCTGGTCATTCTTAAACAGGCCTCTCACCGCGGAGGTCGTTGTGGTGGATCCGGGGGTTCTCACACCCCTTACAGTCATACAGAGATGCTCAGCATTAATCACAACCATCACTCCTTGCGGCATGAGCATCTCCATGATGGTATCTGCTACCTGAGTCGTCAGCCTTTCTTGCAGCTGGAGCCTTCTGGAATAGCTCTCCAGCACCCGCGCCAGCTTTGAGAGACCAACTACTCGTCCGTTCTTAGGTATGTAAGCAATATGTGCCCTACCTACAAAGGGCATGAGATGATGCTCGCAAATCGACGAGAAAGGGATGTCTTTAACCAACACCATCTCCTCATGCCCATCGTCAACAAAGAAACGTTTGAGGTGCTCCCTGGGGTCTACCTCTTGTCCTGAGAGAAGCTCCTCGTACATTCGTGCAATACGGGCAGGTGTCTCCACCAGGCCCTCTCTGGAGGGGTCTTCGCCAATGGCAAAGAGAATCTCCCTCACCGCATGTTCAACACGTGTGCGGTTGTCTTCTTGCATTAAACCGCCTCTTCCACACTGCGCTCTGCTGCTTCTACCACATGCTTCATGAGCACCGAGGTAGTTACCGTGCCTACTCCTCCGGGTACCGGAGTGATGGCCGAGACACAGGTGAGAGCCGCGTTAGTATCTACATCGCCCACCAATGAGCCATCCTCTGCTACGTTTATTCCTACGTCGATGACCACTTGGCCGGGGCTCAAAAACTCTCGTCCAATCATCTGTGCCCGCCCTACGCACGCGATGACGATATCCGCAGAGGCAACAACATCTGCCAGGTCTATGGTGCGCGAGTGAGCGATGGTCACGGTGGCATGTTCTTTCAAGAGCATCATGGCTACCGGCTTGCCAATAACGAGGCTCCTTCCCACCACCACAGTCTTCTTGCCTTTGGTCTCTATGCCAAAGTGACTGAGTATCTCCATGCAGGCCTGCGCGGTGCAGGGGGCAAACCCTACTGCGCTGTCCGAGAAGACCCCGGCAAGTGAAAGGTCGGTGATACTGTCAATGTCTTTATCAGGCGAGAGGGCGTTGCGGACAAGCCCCTCATCAATATGCTTTGGCAGGGGGCGAAACATGAGCACGGCGTGCACCGAGGCATCCGCGTTGAGCTTTTCAACGGTGTTGAGGAGTTCGGCTTGGGATACGTCTTCTGGCAGCACAACCGAATGCACCTCAACCCCCACTTTCTCGGCCCTCTTGCTTGCGCCTCTTTCGTATGAGATATCCTCGCCTCGCTCGCCAACTCTCAAGATTGCGAGAGTTGGTCTGATGTCTTTGAGGCGTAAGGCTTCTATCCTCTGAGAGGTTTTTTCGTCAAGGGCGGCAACAACGTCTGCACCCTTCAAAAGGACGGTCTCTGCGCTTGTATCAAGATTTGAATCAGTCATCAAGGTAACTCTCCTCTCTTATCTGAAACGCTTTTCAACATCGGCAAAGATTGCGTCTGCCTTGGCAAGGTAGGTTTGGAGTATCTGATCTGCCTCAGCGTTTATTGCTTCTGCATTGCGTTTGTCTTCCATCCATTTGGTATTGATGAAAACATTCAGACTTGCTGACTGCAGGGCCGCCTTGCAGCAGATGACCCCGCATCCTACATCACTTATGGCAATGGCAGTGCCCTTTTCACCAAATTGCTCGTGCAGGTCGATTGCCTCTGCACATCGTTTCATGATCTCTAAAGGAACAGCACAGCATTCCTGCAGACATTCTTCCATGACGCGTGCTTTCTCGGCCTTTTGCTCCTCGGTTTCTGTGGGCATGCCATAGGCTCTTGAAAGAGGTTCAAACACCTCTGCATCCCGCTTGACAAGTTCCAGGAGCTTTGACTGCAGCTCAGCAGCTTGCCTCATGAGCTCAGCTACATCCGCCTCAACGTCTGCAAATTTGGGCTTGCCTACGGTGAGTGAGCCCACCATGCTTCCCAAAGCCATGCCTAGAGCACCCACAAGGGCTGCAGCCCCGCCGCCACCCGGCACCGGTGCCTTGGACGCGAGGACTTCTACAAAGTCCTCGCAACTCATCTTTGTGTAGTCCATAGCTACCTCTTAACTATTAGAAGAGACCGGTAATCTTGCCAGTGGCATCCACATCGATCTTCTCGGCTGCGGGAGCCTTGGGCAGGCCGGGCATGGTCATAATCTCGCCGGTGAGGGCAACGATGAATCCGGCACCTGCGCTTACCTTGAGGCTGCGCACCGCAACCCTGAAGCCTTTAGGGGCACCAATGAGAGCCGGGTTATCCGAGAAGGAATACTGTGTCTTGGCAACGCAGATGGGTAACTTGCCAAAACCAAGGTCTTCAAGCATTGCTGCCTGCTGCTTAGCCAGCGGGGTGAGGTCTACGCCGTCTGCACGATAGATCTTAGTTGCGATGGCGTTGAGCTTATCTTCGATGGATAAATCCTCATCATAACTATAGGTAAGCTCATGCTCGCTTTCAGTGATTTTTACCACTTCTTCGGCAAGCTTACGTGCGCCTTCGCCGCCCTTGGCCCAGTGCTCAGACAAAACAGCGTTAACACCAAGCTTTTTGCATTCGTCTTCTACAAGCTGCAGCTCTGCGGCCGTGTCGGTGGGGAAGGCATTGATGGCTACCACTGCCGGTATCCCAAAGACCTCGGTGATATTGGAGACGTGTTGGAGTAGGTTGGGAAGCCCCGCCTTCAAGGCCTCAAGATCTTCGTTCATCAGTTGATCCTTGGGTTTTCCGCCATGCATTTTGAGCGCGCGCACAGTGGCGACGATGACGGTTGCAGAGGGTTTGAGTCCGGCAACGCGGCATTTGATGTCGAGGAATTTCTCAGCACCCAGGTCTGCTCCAAAACCTGCCTCGGTTACGGCAAAGTCACCGAGCTTCATGGCCATACGAGTGGCTATGATGGAGTTGCAGCCGTGGGCGATGTTGGCAAAGGGCCCGCCGTGCACAATGGCCGGCGTACCTTCCAGGGTCTGAACGAGATTGGGCTTGAGTGCATCTTTCAGAAGTGCCGCCATGGCACCTTCAGCCTTGAGCTCTCCTGCCGTTACCGGCTTGCCTGAACGATTGTAGCCAATGATGATACGAGCTATGCGCTCCTTGAGGTCGGTGATAGAGGTGGCAAGGCAGAAAATTGCCATAATCTCTGAAGCCACCGTGATGTCGTAGCCGTCCTCGCGGGGGGTTCCGTTGGTTTTTCCGCCAAGGCCGTCAACAACAAAGCGCAGTTGGCGGTCGTTCATGTCAACGCAGCGCCTCCAGGTGACATTTTTGGTATCGATGTCAAGAGCGTTGCCCTGATAAATGTGGTTATCAATGAGTGCTGCAAGCAGATTGTTGGCTGCCCCAATAGCATGAAAGTCACCCGTAAAGTGCAGATTGATGTCTTCCATGGGTATGATCTGTGCCCAGCCGCCTCCGGCAGCTCCACCCTTGACCCCAAAGACCGGGCCAAGAGAAGGCTCCCTGAGTGCCACTATGGCGTTTTTGCCCAGCTTGGCAAGGCCATCGGTTAGACCCACGAGAGTAGTGGTCTTTCCTTCTCCGGCAGGCGTTGGGGTAATGGCGGTGACTAAGATGAGCTTGCCCTCTGGGCGGTCAATCTTGTCAAGGATGTTGTAGTCAATCTTGGCCTTGTAGTAGCCATAGGGCTCAAAGTAGTCCATGTTGAGGTTCAAGTCCTCTGCTACCTCGGTTATTTTACGGGGGGTTACCGATTGTGCAATCTCAATGTCAGTTGGCATGGAGTCTTCCTTTCTGGTGCGCAAATCTTACTAACTTGTCATAGGTACAGTGTACTGTTCAGTATGCTGTTTACTCAGGCTTAACCGGCAGGAGGCCCTCTCGGTAGGCGTCAAGGTATTCCATGCAGTAATCATCCTTGCCCAAAAGTGCGTTTGTGGCATAGATCACTGACTGCATGTAGGGATCCAGCGGATCCAAAATGGCGCTGTCGAGCCCTGCATCCATGCAGAGGCACAAGAACTGCATGTTAATGCTTTTGCGGTAGGGGAGTCCATAGCTGATATTTGAGAGCCCCGAGGTGGTAAAGGCGCCGGGCAGCTCAGCTTTAATCAATTTTAAGGCGCCAACAAAGTTCAGCATGGAGTCCGAGCTGGTGCCAAGGGTGGTGACGAGAGGATCGATGTAGACCCTGTTTTCGGCAATGCCGTATTTGTGGGCTGCAGCGATGATGTCCTTTGCGATGGCAAACTTGGTTTCTGCATCGTTGGGGATGCCATCCTGGTTGCACGTGAGTGCCACAACGTTCCAGTCGGTGTCTGCGATGATGGGGAAGATCTTCTCAACCTTGCCCTCCTCCATTGACACTGAGTTGATCATGCCCGGTTTATTGCAGAGCGGGATACAGTCAATCAGGATCTGCGGATCAGAGCTGTCCAAGCTGATGGGAAGGTCTGAGACTTCTTGGACCAGCCCTATGAGCCACTCCATGGTCTCCATCTCAATCTCTTGTGCCGTTCCGGCGCAGATGTCGATGTAAGATGACCGGCATTCCTGTTGCTTGATGGCAAGCTCTTTGATGTAGGCAGCATCTTTTGCTTCAATCGCTTCCCTGGTTTTTTTGATGAACCCGTTAATTTTTTCTCCAATGATGATCATGTGTCTACCTCTTCCTTTTTTTCTATGAATTATTCCTTATGCGCTTTCACTATCTGATGATAGGCTTTGTGCTTTTGGTGCATCCAGTCCAATGGACAGGGGAATACGGTTGGCAGCGTTATCGCGCTCATGCGTATAGTTGGACCAACCGCTGGTTTCAAAGTAATCCCAGTTGTTAGGCGGGGTGGTATAAGAGGACATCTTCTGCAGCTCGTTATACTTCCTCAGGCGATAATACGCCATGTAATGGATGCAGTAACGCTCGTTAGGATATACCTCACACCATCCACCGGGGTTAGAGCCTCCGCAAGGACCGTTTCTCTGGCACTTGGGGCATTGTGACATGGGGCAGGTATACACACAGGCCTCAAGCCCACAGTCTCCGCAGTCGATACAGCCATAGAGAAAGGCCTTGCCGGTGTGCTCAAGTGCGTGGTGGCGGTTAAGACCCTTCTTCTTGTCTCGTCTGTCCATTGAGCCCGCAAGTATGCCATAGAAGGCCTTATCCTTGGTGAGAACCATGTGGTGGAAGAAACGTGAGAGGCGGTAGCGCTTATAGATCTTTCTTTTCTTGGGCGCTTCTTTTCCGGGGGCTTTTGTGGAGGCGTTGAGGCCGGTAGGGTTGCCCTCGGCATCTCGCTTGGCCTCATAGATAAAGTAACCCTTATCATCGCCAAAGCTCAAAAGAGGAACCAGCTGCCTCCACTCACCTGCAAGCTCTTCAGCGCGATCTAAGATCTTGGTAACCATAGCGGCATCAAGGCCAAATCCTCCAATATGTACTCCGGCATAGCCGAGCCCCTTGGCTATGGCAGTGATAACAGCGGCGCGCTCTATGCGGGCAGCCTTTCCCTTGTCTTCTGCCAAAAACTCCTCCTCGAGTTTCTCCATCAGTTCATCGCTGATGTAGCATCCCGCTATGGCACCCTTCTGCATGAGCTTGGCAGCGCCTCTGGTAAGCAAAAAGACGTTTGCAATGAGAGGAACGTTGTAGCCTCTCTCGCGTGTGTACATGATGAGTTCTTCCATTTTGCGTGCATCGTACCCAAGCTGGGTGATGATGAACTGAGCTCCTGCGAGTATCTTGCGCTCAAGCTTAAGATACTGGGGGATAGCCTCTCCCTCGGTGTATTTGAAGGGGTTAACTACAGCGCCCGGAAAAAAGCTCGAGGGCTTTTCCTGCGAGGAGCCGCGCGGTCCTTCAACTATCAGCCCCTTGTTCATCTCGCTTGCGAGCATAAGAGCCTGCACCGGATCCAAGTCAAAGACCGGTCGTGCTCTGCCCATAAAGCCCGATATTTGGTAGTCGCCAGACATCATCAGTACATTATCCAGGCCTTCTCTATCCAAAGCATAGAGTTGCGCCTGCATTTGATTGCGACTTCTGTCCTTACAGGTAAAATGCACCAGTGAGCAGATGTTGCTCTTGGCAAAGTCACGGGCTATCTGGTCTGCCAAAATGGCTGGGTTACCCCCCGGGTTATCGGTGATGGAAATGGCATGCACGCGTCCTGTTGCATAGATCTGCTCCATCGCCTCATGCTCGTGAATCTGTGCGTCCTCTCGAGCTCCTCGTCCCGGTATCATCTCTACGGTGACAGCAAACTCTCCGCTATCGAGAACCTCTTTCAGTTTATTAGCCACGTAAGCCACCTTTCTTTCCGAGAGGGTATCGTGCGTAAATCTTAGTTGAGGACTGTGTAGCTGCTGTTGCTTGGGCTCGTTGAAACAGCTGCAAATCCCAACAGTTCTTCATGAAAAAGAATACAAACGCAGGCCAAAAACGTCTCTGGTTGTTTGCATGAATTTATAGGATTTATCAGCCGCATTGCTTTCATTCCAATCCTTGCTCAGAAGCCATTATGACTTATTTGATTATTTTAGGACTGAATACTTATTGAGAGTCTCTTTCGTCTACAGAAAAAGTGTATGCGAAAGCCTCCCGCCAGCCAGTGCGAGATGAAAAAACCAGTGCAATTTTTCAATTATTTTCATTGAAACGTGAGGTGTTGGGACAAGAGAGCAAGCGTAAAAATTACTATAAAGTAACCTTATAGTATGTGGCTCAGGCGCTTTACGCATGCTTTTTTAGGTGCTAAACTGCTGCTCAGGTCAAGATAACGCTAATATGGGCAAGATATTACATTTACCCCTCACGGTCTTCCAGCGTAGAATGAGCTAAGCGCTCAGCCTTCAAGCCAGGTACAAAGAAGGAACTCATGATAGTTGACACGGTAAACACCCCCGAGAAAAACAAACGTGAGAAGCTCCTCAACTTTGTTGACATAGAGGTTATGAAGGGCATACTTGAGGCCTTCTCCGGAACTACCAATCTCATGGCTAATATCGTAGACGTGGAGGGTAGATCTATATTCTCCCGCGCCAATTTTAATAAGAGCTGCTCGTTTTGCAAGCACATCTATAGTTTAGAGGGCGGCCTTGAGCGGTGTCGCGGTGCGTACAAACGCTATGGCAAACAGGCGGCTCTCATAGGTGAGCCCAGCATTTTTAGATGCCCCTCCGGTCTTGTGGAGTGGGCTGCCCCTATCATCGTTGAAGGCGAGCACCTGGGTTCAGTTATCTGTGGGCAAGTGCTCATGTGGGAGCCCGAGGACTTTTTCTGGGTTGAACTCCGCGAGTTCAATAAAGACTTAACCACCGACTTTGCTGAGTTATTTGCCTGCGTCAAGGAATTACCGGTCATCTCACCCGAGGTGGTGCAAAGTGCCTCGTACCTGATGCACATCATCGCCAACTACATCATGAAGGCGGGTTGGAACAATTTTACCCAGATAAAAGAAATCGCCTATCAACAGGCGCTGCTGCATGAGGAGATAAAAAACCGCAACATGCTCGAGATGGGGCTTGCCGACAGGGCAGCAGGGTATTCACTCACCAACGAACAAAAAATGATGACGAAGATTACCCTGGGGGATGCAGAAGGCGCACGAGGGCTCCTGCAAAAGCTCCTGGCAGACATCATGGTCTCCAGTGACAAGGATATAGACCTTATGCGCACCGGCGTCATTGCCGTGTGTGTTCTCGTCTCTCGCTGTGCCGTTGATGCTGGTGTCAGTATGGACCAGACTATCGCAACCAACAGGGTTTTCTTTGATGAGATCTACCGACAAAAGACCAGTGAGGGGATTTGTCACCAAGTGCAAAAGCTTCTTGATCACTATCTTGAGAGCATCGCCACCTTAAACGAGCGCCCAACAAATGGCAAGGTCAGCGAAATAAAGCGCTTTATCATGGAAAACCATCGGGAGAATCTGACTCTCGAGATGATAGCAGGAGCGGTGTATTTGAGCCCCAGCTATGCGAGCAGGCTCTTTAAAACGGTGCAGGATTGCACCATCATGGAATATCTCACCGCAGTGCGCCTTGAAGATGCAAAGAGGCTGCTGCGCAACCCCATGTATCTCATTGACGAGATAGCCTCAAATGTGGGGTACTCGGATGCCAGCTACTTTACCAAGGTCTTTAGAAGAGAAGAGGGGATTACTCCCACTCAATACCGCAACTTGCAGCGCCACTAGAAGAGAAGGCTCACAGGATTACCCATGAAGGACCCCCTCAACAACGAAACCATCGAATCACATGATGAGCTTGCCGGTCTTTGGGGCGCAATCTTTCACGGTGATGCACAAAAAGCAAAGGAATGCACCGAATACGTTTTACAGCAAGGCTACAGCACCGAAGTGATTGTAAAGAATGCCTTGCTGCCGCCTATGCGAGCCTTGGGAAAACAGCTCCGTGATGGCAAGATATACATCCCTGATGTCCTCATGTCGGCTCGCGCCATGCAAGGGGCCATGTATGCCCTTAAACCCTTCATGACCTATGGACAAAGCTCAGTACTGGGAACAGTGGTGATAGGAACAGTTGCCGGCGACTTTCACGATATCGGCAAAAATCTGGTAGCAATGATACTGCAGGCCAAGGGCTTTACCGTCATTGACCTGGGCAATGACGTAACCGCCGAGGTTTTTGTAGATGCCATCCATCGCTTCAATCCAGAAATCCTGGGCATCTCCGCCATGCTCACCACCACGATGACCGAGATGAGAACCATCATCGAGCTGATAGTCAAAGAAGGCCTCAGATCCCAAGTAACCATCATGATCGGCGGTGCCCCGGTCTCAGAAGCCTTTGCCCGAGAAATCAAAGCCGACATCTACGCAGAAACCCTCTTTGAAGCAGGCGAAGCCGCCGAAGAACTCATAAAACATCGCATAAGCCAATACGCCCTTTAAACTTGTCAGCCGGATAATAAGGAAGTAATCATGGCATACTTAAAAGCACTTGTGTGTAAGGCACTTTTTCGCGAATTCTCCCATTTTGCAGCCCTTTCAGAAAATATCATCGACATCTCCTTCTTTGAGTATGGTCTCCACAACAGGGTAGGCGCCTTGAATGAGGTTCTGAAAAAAGAAATCGAGCTCATAGACTCAGGAGAAGACCTTCATACCAGCTATCCACCCTATGGTTTGCCCTTTGAGGGAATCCTCATTGGATACGGTTTGTGCTCTAATGGGGTAGTGGGCCTTTCCTCTCAACACTACCCACTTGTCATCCCGCGCGCGCACGACTGTATTACCCTGCTCCTGGGATCAAAAGAGCGCTACGACACCTTGTTCCATGATCAACCGGGCACCTATTGGCTCAGCCCCGGCTGGGTTGAATGCGAGAGGATACCCGGCACCAAGGAGCGCGAGTTCTTCCTCAGGCGCTACGCCGACAAGTACGACGAAGAAACCGCCGAAATGCTGGCCGACATGGGCGAGGAGTGGATTAAAGCCTATACCCGCTTGGCAGTAATCGAATGGCCAGAGTTTGCCGGCAGCGGATTTGCCGAAGCAACAAAGAAGCTCGCACGCGAGAGCGCAGAGTACTCTTCTCTTGCCTACGAGGAGCTTAAAGGCAACAGCAAGCTCTTACAGGACTTCCTAAGCGGCAACTGGGACGAGGAGCACTTCTTGGTAGTACCACCCGGCAAAACCGTCAAAGCCAGCTACGACGAAGGTGTCATCACCTACTAAGCTACTCCCGTCGTTACAACTACCCCTCTGTCATCATGAGCGAGCGTAGCGAGTCGAAGGATCCAGTCAGTGACTCTTGCGGCGAACGCGCAAGACAACAAGAGGGGAGTGACTTAGCTATGAGCGCCCGAGGGTTCTGTAGAAGCGGGGGGTCATGCCGGTTTCCTTGCGAAAGACTTCGGTAAAATAGCTTTGGGAACAGTATCCCAGCTTAATGTAAACCTGGGTCAACGTCAGTGAGGTATGCGTTAACAGCCACTGAGCCTCGGTGATCTTTTTTCGACGGATATAGTCCGATATGGATTCTGAGGTCTCCTTTTTGTAAGTCCTTGAGAGATAGCTTGGGCTTACGCTGTGTGCCTGCGCTATCTCGCATACGGTAATTGGCGCATAGATGTGTTCGCTCACATAGACACGGCATTTGCGCACCAAAGGCGAGAACCCGTAGTCCTCTCTGAGCTGCGCTGTCTTTTTGGCAAACTCCATAAATATCTGGTCATGCAGTTCAAGAACTCTCTGCACTGACACGGCGCGAACCAGTTCTTTTTTGTAGCTGAAATAGATGTCGTTGGAAATCGACCAGGACAATCCCCCGTTTATGGCAGCGCGCACCAGCTGCGGAAGAATGAATTCGAGGGTAGCACGCGCGAGAATCAGGTCGTTTCCTATGGTCAGCTCTGCCAGCTCCGAGTAGTCTGGCTTGGAAAACCTCTCCTCGATGTCATCGACTTTGCCCTGCGTGACGCAATTTAACAAATGTGTGAGGAGCTCCGCACCTTTTTTCAGTGCGCTTTGATCCAGAGTGTATGCCTCGTTAATCACACATGCTCCTCTTCTGGTCAGCTTGGCCAGCGCCAGCACTTACTCAGAATATTATATAAGCTTGAGCTGAAAAGAGAGACCGCATACTTTAATTGAAGACAAAGAACCTCTGTTGTAGATACACCGCAGGCAGAAAGCTGCCTGCGGTGTAGTTGATGACTAGCCCTGTTGCCTCTTCTTCAAAAGAGCGATGGGCACAAACATGATGATAACGGCAATTGCAGCCACGACAAAGGCTATCGGCATGCCGGCAACAAAACCAAAGGACGCAACTATGATACCGCCAACCGCAATACCCAGGGCACCGCCGAGATTTTGGCCCATCTGAACCACGGCATTGGATTGTTGGCGAATAGTGTCGGGGGTCATGATGGCCACCCCGGTAGTAAAGGCGGTAGTCATGACGCTGTACACGCCGCCCAGAACAAGAGCCAAGCCCATGAGAATAAAGATGCTGAATCCTGGGGTAAGGAAGAATATCATGCAAACCAGGAAAAGCAGCCGGGCAACAGCGCCCAGGAGCAATACGGTACGGGCACTACCTGATTTTGAGATCATATTGCCAAATATAGGGCCAAGGAATAGGCCAAAGACTGCAAAACAGGCCATGACGAGTCCTGCCCACGCCGCAGGATCAAGGCCAAAGTCAGTTGGTTGCATGACGTTCATGATATAGGCAGGCAGGAAGAAAAACACAAACATATTAGCAAAATTCATAATGAAGTTGGCCAGACTGAACGAAACCGTGTTTCGATTCTTCAGGGCGGGCAAAGGAATAACTGCGCCAGCGCCCTTCTTCATCACGATAAAGATTAATACGACGAGAGAAACAAGGGAAACTCCAAAACAGGCAAAGCTCTGCATGGTTCCAAAGGGAATAAAGGTAGACCCAAAGGAAATGCCGCAGATAAGGGTAGCTAGGAAGATGGTTGCTGCAACAATGCCGGCAAGATCGATCTTACCTGAAACAAAAACAAGTTCTTTGCCATCCTCCTTCTTGATATTGGCACCAAAGAAGAACAATAGCGCGCCTACAAGAAAGAAGGGCCACAGCATGTGGCAAGCAGCGCGCCAGTCAAAAAAGGCAATCACCATGCCGGTGATTACCGGACTTGCTAAAGAGCCTATGGCCATCATGGTGCCAATGAGCCCCATGTATATGCCGATCTTTTGTGCGGGAAACATGTCCTTGATAAGCATGAAGCCTATGACAAACACACCAGCGGATACAAAACCGTACAGCGCACCAGTTGCTATTACTATGAAGATGTTGGTTGCAAGAGCGCGAGTCAAAAGCGCTACGGCACCCATTAACACAGAAAACGCAAGCAGCGGTATCCTGAGGTGGGGGCTGCGGGCTGCTAGATATCCCCAGATTGGCATGAGGACCAAGCCCACCGGACCAGCCAAAGAGGCTGCCAATGAATAAAGGCTCGTGGCCGGGCCGATCTCTCCAGCAGCAATATTGATACCTGCAGCCAAATCAAACTCAGCTGCCGCCATAGGCAATACCATCGAAACGCCCGAAGACTGCATGATAGAAAACACCGTGCAGACGTAAATACCAACAAGGGTCAGCATTTTCTTGGTAGTAGAGCATCTTTGAAATGCATTCAGATTACTTGCTGTATCACTCATCTAAACTCCTTTCATTCGATCCCATCCAGTTCATTACTACGTGCTCTTTTCCGGTGCTACCGGCAACGACTCTCGGCACTAATAGAACAAACGATTACCGGAGGCCTTTCAAAATCTCAAAGTTCACACAACTGCTCTCCTAAACACGGTTTCCTACTTGCCAACCTTCGAGTATGGCGTGATCGATGACCCGGTACTCGAGGCAGCGTGATTTCATCTGACAGTCGCCAGCCTTGTAGAGTTCTGCAACCTTGCCCTGCAATTCCTTGTACAGCTTGGGGCCGCCTCCTGAGTAGCCCCTGCAAAGCACTATGCTATCGCAGGCAAGCTCATAACTGTCATTGGTATCAACATCGGTAAGAATGACACCCTGCTCGGTTATCTCCGTTACGTTTTTGCCCATTCTTACGTCTACTTTGTATTGCATAATCAAAGCAAGGAGCCTCTGCTGCATGGGGCCACTGTTATCCTCGCCGAGTTCCAGGAAAAAGCCCTTCTTGCCTCGACGGGTGGTGATGATGACGCGCTTTCCCTTTTTTGCCAGGGCATAGGCCATCTCCACATTAGGAAAACAACCGCCCACTACCAAAACGGTCTCACCCACTTCGCAGTCTCTGTTTCCTGCATACTCAACAAGGGGTATGACCTTGGGATTATCGGATCCCGGAATATAGGAACTAACAGGCTTTGCGCCAGTAGCAACAATGACGGCGTCATAGCCCCCCGCAACCACCTCGTTGGCGGTGACCTCTGTGGTAATTACCTTGACACCCAACTTGCCCATCTGTATGACGTAGTAGTCAATCAGCAGCTGAATGTCCTCCTTTACGCTGAGGTCAAAGGCTGCCTCATGCATCATGCCGCCGAGCTTGCGCTTTTCGTAAAGAGTTACTTCGTGGCCGCGAACCGCTGCCAGCCGTGCTGCTTCCATACCCGCCGGTCCACCGCCGACGACGCAGATCTTCTTTTTTCTATCGATGGGCGCTACCTCGCGGTGGCCTGCCATATTACAGCGCGGGTTGACGGAGCAACGCAGACCGTGTGCGGCATTGAACTTTTCAAGCGGCCCTACGCAGCCAACAACGCAACGAATGCAGGGGATGATGTCTTCTGGCCTGCCCTCCTTTGCCTTCTTGGCCCATTCCGTGTCGGCAAGCAGGGGCCTACCCAGGCCAACAAAGTCCGTCCTGCCTTCAGACAGGGCCTTTTCTGCTATGTCAGGAGTAGAGAGCCCGCCGTCTATGATAACCGGCACCTTGATTCCAGCCTTTTTCAATGACTCGGCAATGCAGACAAAGTCGCCTCGGGGATCATACTGACAATTAATTACCCGGATATTACGCTGAGAGCCTCCCACTATGTGCATGGCCACGCAGCCGGCTTCTTCCAGCATTTTTGCGTGCAGAATGCCCTCTTCGAGCGTCAAGCCGCGGTCGCTGTCAAAATCGCAGCCGGTGATACGCGCAAGAACCGGAAAATCCTTACCACATTTTTTGTGAATGGCCTCCACGATCTCAACAAAGAAGCGGATTCTGTTTTCTGGTGTGCCACCATATTCATCGGTTCGACGGTTGTAAAAAGGCGTACAGAACATATTGATTAGATGTCCGATCGCGCCATGAACCTGCACGCCGTCAAAGCCCGCCATCTTTGCCCGCCAGGCGCAGGTGGCAAAGTCTTCAATCATCTGGGCAATCTCGTCTCTGGTGATGCCTCTGATGGGAAAAGGATACACGCCTCCCATCATTTCCACCATCTCGGACGGCCCGAGCGACTCACAGCGGTCTGCCAGGCTAATCTGTCGACCAATGTGACAGAGCTGCAGCACCGCCTTGACACCCTGATCCTGTATGCAGGACGCGAGCCTGGCCATTCCTGTTACGTGCTCGTTACTCCAGATGCCAAGCTGGTTGTCTTCTGCTTTGCTGAGATGCGTGTCTATATGGGTTGCCTCAACAACAAGCAGACCCATGCCACCCTTGGCCAACTCGGTGTAATACGTGGTAGCTCTATCGGTGACAAAGCCGCCCGAATCGCCGTTAAGTGTACCCATGGGTGAGGCAACAACCCGGTTGGGCAGCTCCCATTTACCAATCTTGCCAGGTTTTAGCAGATGTGGAAATTGTTCTGACATATGAATATCCTCTCTTGTGGCATATCTCTACGCGGATGGTCAGCCACGGTTACTTGTTGGTGCGGGCGTTTGCCAGGGCGGTCAGTTCAAAGTTGGCCATATAGGCCGGGCAGCCTATTCCGTAGTTCTCGGCAGCCAGCTCATGGATGCGTCCAAAGTTACAGTGCAGGTACTGACCTGCGCTCATAACTATCAGACACTCGTTCCATTTGTAGGCAGTGGCCATGCCGGTGGGAATATATTTGAGTCTGCCTATGCCCATAGCGCCTAAGAAGGCTTCCACTTCTTTTTTGAACGACTCAATCGTCATGTCCGGACCGTAGGCACCCATTGAAACGGCAAAGTGCTCCTTGGGAAGGATTTCTGTGTCCTGGGGCAGGTAGATGTGACCAACCTCAAACACCTTGACATCGGTAGCTCCCTGCTTGTAGTTGAACCCCAGCGTTTCTTCGAGTGCCGGAGTCAGCACCGTGCGAGGCGCCGTAAGCGCTCCCAACGGCTTGACCAGAGGATAACCCTGGTTGTTTCTATCCCAGGCTTCTTGAATCATGTTCATCTTGCGGTAGGCCTCATCCTCGTACAATACAGCTCCGCAGGTTTCCTGATAGCCCATAGCCCTGAGCGCATCGATGGCCTTGTGGGCCGGGGAGTCACCATCTGATGCCTCCTCATTCGTGAACTGACTAAGCAACGCAAGGTCGTTAGCGTAGAACTGCGATATTTCTTCGAGAGAAAAGTACTGCAGAGCATACTGGTCTACATTGATGACAAAGACCCAGCCGTATCCATCCTCGGCTCCACATGCCTTGAGCGCTTGCGCAGAAGCCGGGCCTGCATAGCCGAGGCTGTAGGTCTTGTTTTCCTGCTTATCGATGATACTGATGTGGTGCGACTGCTCGTTTAGCGGCACCACCTGGGCATCTGCATCAGCGCCAAAGAGCTGGCATGCCAACTTTTGCCAAAGTGCCTGGAACTCCTCTAGCGTCTGGGATTCGTTCAGCACCAGTCCTTCGATCTGAAAATGCATGGGCTGCTGCTCATCGTCTTTGTACACGCGCCCAAAGGCCAAAAACCGCGAACCGGTAGCCTGTGCCAGAGATGCCACAGATTTAAGTCTTACTGGCAAAATCCGGGTACGCAAAACCGAATACCCGTGCCTCAGCTTGAGAGGACTGCTCTGCCAGTCAAAGAGCTCTCCGGGTTCTGCCCAGGTAGCATACGTCAAATCAAAGCTCTCGATTTCGAGGCCCTCGCCGTTGTCTATCAACTCAAAATCCAGCTGCCGGAATGCTCTCTTCAGCCTGTCTGCAGCCTGGTGTAAGGGGTGTCTACCCAGCATCATCTGCATTCACCCCCATTGCGGCTTGCTGGCGGGAGCAACATAGTCCTCGCCCAGCAGTTGCTGGTGGAAGGCCACCTTGAGATCCTCGATTGTCCAGAGGGCTTGCCCTTCTTCCAGGGCAATCTGCGAAACTGGCGCGGGATCGCTGTAGTACTTGACGATACCGGACGCATAAATGCAGAATACGGCGCCGCTTATGTGCGCTGCATCCTCTGTGCAGAGGTAGGCTATGGCTGGCCCTATGCCCACCGGGTCGCCATGATTGTGCTCTACAACCCTGAGTATGTTGGGGTCGGGATCCTTGCCTGTCATTTCCTTGACCTTGCGGAGCATGGCGTTATACTCAACCGCATGTGCCGGAGAGGCACCCTGGGGACAAAAGACATTAACGGTGATACCGTGGCGCCAGAGTTCCTTGGCTGCTGCCCAGGAAAGTCCCACCACACCGGCATTGGCTGCACTGTAGGCGTCCTGGCCTATGAGCCCAAGCCAGGCCTCCGAGCTGGCGTTGAGAATACGCCCCGAGCCCTGCTTGATCATATGAGGCACTGCAAAGTGCATAAGGAAAAACGAGCCGTTCAGCTTGGGTGCAATGTGTGCCAGCCAGATTTCCTCAGTGCAGCCTTCGATGGTGCCGCCACCCATGCCGGCAGCATTGTTGATAAGAATGTCTATTGAGCCATAGGTTTCAACGGCACAATTGACCAGCTTTTCTGCTTCCGACCACTGTGATATGTCAGCAAAACAGGCGGTTGCTTCTCCTCCCTCTGCTCTGATCAGGGCTGCGGTGTCCTCTGCGTCACCGGCCAGAGCTATCATCTGGTTCCAGTCGCTTTCGGGCATGTCCTCCTTCTTGTACTGCCTCAGATACCCTGCTCCCGGCTTTCGATTGTTGGTGACAACCTTGACTCCCTGGCGCGCCAGGTAAACGGCAATGCCCTTACCTATGCCCTGTCCAGAACCCGTGACAATAGCCACCTTGCCTTCTAAATTGATACTCATCGTCTGCGCCCTCCTTGCTCCTTTGGTTACCTATACTGTTTTGACTTGAGAATGATTCCAGGCTTAGTTGTCAACCCTGTGTAAGAAAGCTGGTTTTTCTGACTGTTTTTACTTTTCTGACAAGCTCTTTATTCAGGATTGCCAAGAAGGGCAGGATAACAAGTTTGTGTCAAATTTGTTATAAATATCGTGCCAATTTTGTCGGATTTGTGTTGTTAAATCCCCTGGTGACATATTGACACACAGCGTCAATCCTGCCTCTGTTGCCCAAGCAGGGCTCCTTGTATACTTCGTCGAGAGAATAATGAGTCACTGGGGACGTATTAGGAGCTACTGGCTCCCAGTTCATATGCTGTGGTCAAGAGGGGATTGTTGGCTATGGCTCCCGCTCTGGCTACTCCGGGTACCAGGATTATTCCGAGGTCTTTCCATGAAGCGTATGCAGCGGTTTTCTGGTACACCTTGATCGCGCTTTCGGCAACTGCAGGATCTGTTAGCTCCTGCACAAGCAGGAGTGCCGCCGCCTTAATGGTAAAGGGATTCTCAGAGCTGCTGTGTATGCTCAGGCCACAGTACAGTCGGTCTATAAAGACCTTCATCTGTGCCGAGAAGTCAAAGAAGTAGACAGGCGCTGCTAAAACAAGTACATCGCAGGTGCGCAGGTACTGGTATGCCTGTTGCATGTCGTCTTCTTGTGTGCACTTGCCCTTATGGGAAAGGCAATAGCTGCATCCGATGCATCCGTTGATCTGTGCCTTTCCCGCATCAAAACGAAACACCTGATTGCCAGAGGCCAGAGCTCCGTTCTCAAAAGCATCTGCCAGCAGATGGGTGTTTCCGGATTTTCTGGGAGATCCGGTTACCAGTAGTATCTTCTGTGGCACTCACTACCTCCTCTGCAGGTAACAACTGAGATATACAGCGTTTCAGCCTGAGTATTGCTTACAAGCCGGCGTGCTTTTTAAACAAGTCAACGCTGTTGATAGGAATTCCCAAAAGCTCTGCAATGCGGAACTTAGTCTGTATGCCTACGCCTGCGTCAGGTCTTGACTGAACGGTGCCGATGTTGAGCTCCTCGCGGAGGTCCTTCATAACAGCGCAGTCTGCTAAATCAGAGACGCTCACGCGCAGTTTGTCGGCCACAAATTTCTTGGCTTCGTTGATTTTCATTTTTTGCAGTTCCATCCTTAACACCAGATCACCGGCACTTCTTATGCCGCCCATCCCAGCGGTGCTCACGTGGGTCACTGTCATGCCGAAGATATCTCCGGCGCCTACCTAGAGGCCGTCAAGGCCTGCAATCTCTACCAGTGCCTTGTCTACGCGCGAGACGGCATCAGCTGCCGGAATGATGGAAAGCGGAATGCCGCCCACTCCCATGCCAACGTTGGCGTGTACGGGTATTTTGGCCACCTTAACCGTTTCCTTGGCTAAGGTGACGGAGCGCGCAAGGTTCCAGGCGAGGGATTGGCTGCTGTTGGTGTTGACTACCAGGCCAAAGATGTCCACGCCGGCCTGTTCTGCCATTCTCACCTGTTGATGGGGATACATGCCGGCAAGTATCTCACCGTCAAAGGTGAGCTCGCCGTGCATGCCGAGGTTGAACTCGCCGGCCATGCCCATTTCAATGCCGGTTGTGGGGTACTTTTGCTTGATGATACGTACCGCCTCAAGGCTTGCCTTAACGTCGGCATCACCTGAAGCGCCCACGGTGTCAAGATTGATGCCGTCTGCTCCGCTTTCTATCATGGAAGAGGCCACAAAGACTATATCCTTGATTGAATGCTGCACTGCTTCTTCCTGGGCTTCCTTGGCCTCAGCTATCTTGCCGGCAGGCAAAAGCTCCGCCCAGTTTCCGCAAGGGCCGTCGGGTTTGGTGTAAAGCCCCAGGTTGGGCATGGCGCCGTAGAGCACGGGTATGGTGGTCATCAGCTGTACTTGCTCCATGGTCTGGCGCTCTTCGGAAATGATGGGCTTGATGGGTTTGTAGCTGTAGTCAACATGACAGAGCTCAATGCTGTCTGAGCCCAGCGCACGCTCCTGGGTCACACATGCTGTCAGGCGGTCCATGGGGATGTCGCTTCTTACGCAGAGCTTCAAGGTTCCTGCGTCAAAGGTCACCACTACTTCGTTGCCCGGTTCAACCGAAACAATCTTCTGGGGATTAGAGATGATCTCAAAGAGGTGATCCATGTCGTCCGAGGTCATGGCAGGAATCTGCGCACGATCTGCTGCATCTAAGGTGCCGTCCTCGATGTCTTGGCGAATCTCTGCTTCTGTCATCTCTTCGAGGTAGTTGTCTCCGTATCTGGTGAGATACTTTTTACTCATTTCTCATAACCTTCTTTCACATAATGCTTGCTAACTGTAGCTCTCAAGATTCCGGCTCGGGGGCCGGAATGACGGATAGGAATTAGTACAGGGATCGCTATCTTCGCGATTGCTTTAGCCCTTCTATCAGGTAGTTGTGAGCGTCGGTAACGCGCAGGGTATATTCCGGAAGAACAACGATGGTGGTTGTAGGTTCTTCGATTATGGCCGGTCCTTTTATCTTGTGTCCGCGGCTGAGGTCGAATCCTGTGTAAATAGGGGTGGAGACTGCCTCGTTCCAGCCCCAGTGCTTAAAGTACACCTTGCGCTCTCCGCAGGGAATCAAGGGGTCATCAGGAGAATCCTCAGGCCAGGGATTGGTGTTGATTAAATCAGCAGCGTGATTTTTGCCAATGGCCTTGACCCGCCAGTATACGCACTCAACTGCAGAATCCGAGCGGATGGTAAAGGTGCGTTCATATTCTCTATGGAAGGTTTCTTCTAAGGCCAAAGACCCGCCTTCATCAAAGAGCTGTTCGTTGTTGAGCAATTCGGTGATGTCAATGGACAGGTCCCATACCTGGAAGGGATAGCGCCCTTCCATGTAGAACTCAATTTGCCGATCCTCTTCGGCAATGCCGTTGCGCTCAAAGAAGTCGAGACTTTCCTCTCTCAGGTGTTTGAGCGTTTTGTTGACGGATTCGGTGTCAAAGTTGCGCGTTGAGGTCAAAGAGCGCGAGCTGTCTTCCCAGACCGTATCCGAGAGCACACCACCAGAGGCGCTCAGGCCTCCGGCTACACGTGGAATAAGCAGCCGCTGCATCTCCAAACCCTCAGCCAGCGGGATGGCATGCAGGCCACAGGCGCCTCCGCCCGCTATCATCGTATAACCACGCGGATCGATTCCCTGCCAAATGGTGATGTCTTTAATGGCAGTAATCATGTTGGCATTGACCGTTGCCCATATGGCATAGGCCGCCTCAAGTGTGTTGATGCCCAGCTTCTTGGCTATGTGTTCTTCAATGGCACGGTACGAGCGCTCAGGTGCCAGCTCCATTTTGCCGTCATTGAAGTTATTGGGGTTCAGATAACCAAGCACCAGATTGGCGTCGGTAACCGTTGGCAGGTCGCTGCCGCGATTGTAACAGGCCGGCCCGGGCATGGATCCGGCACTGACAGGGCCAACCCGTATCATCCCGCCGTTATCTACCCAGGCAATGGAGCCGCCGCCGGCACCAATACTGTGTACACTGACTCGCGAGATGCCGGGAATCTCATCACCTATCAGGGCCTCGCGAGAAACAGAGATATGACTGTTGATGACACAGCTGACGTCAAACGTGGTGCCACCCATGTCACAGACTACTGCGTTCTTATCCTTGTACTCCAGCTCTGCATAAACCTTGCCCGCAACCGGAGCCATTGACGGCCCGGAATCCAGGGAGTACAAAGGCTTCTTCACAACTTCACTGGCACTGATGATTCCGCCGGAGGTGTTGAGCATGCCTATCTCGCCAAGAAAACCACATGCTCTCAGCCGCTCATTCAATGTTCTTACATAGGTAGAAATCAGCCTTCTGAGGGAGGCATCCATAACAGCAGAAACCCAGCGGCGGTATTCCCGGTCGCTCGGATTGACCTCTGAGCTCAGTACCACATCCACCTCGGGCCAAAGTTCCTTGATGAGTGCTGCCGTTCTTTGCTCATGGCTGTCGTTTACGGTAGACCAGAGAAAGCAGACACAGAGAGCTTCTACCTCGTAACCCTTAAGCGTTTCTACTGCCTTGCGTACATCATCCTCGTTTAAAGGGGTCTCAACGCCGCCTTCGCTGTTGACGCGCTCTTCTACGGGCAAAGTAAGATAACGCGGCACAAACGGCTCAGGATACGCAATCTCTATATCAAAGGGGCCCTTGTTAGGTCCTTCTCTAAAGAGGAATACGTCTCTAAAACCCTTGGTGCACAGCACGCCCACCTTGCCGGTTTTTTTCTCCACGATTGCGTTTGAGGCAATAGTGGATCCGTGGGTGAGGTGGCCGCCTAGCTCAACGCTGGCACTCGCTAAAAAGTCAGAGAACTCCTCCTGATAATACTCAGCAGCAGTTTTGAGGGATCCGATGATGCCCTCAGTCCAATCATGGGGAGTGGTGGGAGCCTTAAACACGCGTACTACCCCTCGTGCATCTAAGACTGCGGCGTCGGTAAAGGTGCCACCCACATCAACACATACGTGCTTGCTCATAAAGCATCCCCCCTCTCAGCTGCAAGTTCCTTGCGTAGACGTGCGGTTGCTTCCTCATCCACGAGATATTTCTCAGCGCTGGTATCAACCACTACGCCGTAGGTCCGTTGCGCAAACTCCTCGGTAATCCAGCCCTCTCTCACACGATGACATACCAGGGCAGGATCGCGTGTGAGAGGGTCGCCATAACCGCCGCCACTGGAGCTCTCAGAGACAATAGCGTCACCCAGCTCAATGGTCGGCTCAGCAAAGGGCGGCAGGATCTGCGCCGAAGCCTCTCCTTCGGCCACCGTGTACTTCCACGCTGCAGAGGCGCGTCCTCTGCCGCCACCAACTGCTCCCATAGGCGGATTGTCTATTCCGTCGCAGGAATAGGCACAGGTTACCGGGTGCCCTCGCGGAGCCAGTACAAATTTGCAGGCGGGCGCAGAGTCAAACTTTCCGGGTCCAACGGAGTCAGGGATAATCTCTTCTTCAAGAATGAGAATGGGATACTGTTGCTCCAAGGTCTCAACGGAGTTCCAGTTCAAGGCTCCGCCGGTGCAAGGATACTGATATGTAACCCACCCATCAAAGCCATTTACACCCGGGCCACCGGTCATGCCGCAAAACATCTGGTTGACAAAGGGATGGTTGTTTCTGCGCCAGTCCTTGCCCGAGATGACCGATACGGCAGGGCACTGCACTGCGCCGCCTTCAGCCACACCGCGTTCTTCGGTGACCTGGTTCATGAGAGCCTGTACCCCGGAGATAAGCCTGTCAGCCAGATTTGTGGTTGCAAGAGATGATGAGTAGGGAGCCACCGCCTTTCCTATCATGCACCCCTCGCGCATCAATACCTCAATATGCTTCATAGAGCCTTCATTGCTGGGGATGTCGTTGGGTAGGCGGTTCAATATACCGGTCACGGCGCTGCCACGCACCGTAGCCTCACACATATTCAAGCCACAGGGCAATGAATCTATGTTGTCAGTTAAATCAATAATCATGCGGCCTTCATCCGGCTTTATCTCACAACTGATGTGGATGTTTATCTCCGGAGTGAGCCCTTTGATAGCGTCACTTTTTATGTCATAGTGCCAGGTGCCAGCCGGCAAGGTTGCAATCTCTTCTTGAATGCGCCTGCTGCCGTAGGCATGGTAGGCGTCGCAAAAGTCCTTCATGAGGTTGTTGCCGTATTCAGAGCACAGGTCTTGGAGCCGCTTTTCGCCTGTTCTGGCTGAGCCCACACAAGCTTGATGATCGCCGTACCAAATCTCCGGCACCCTGATACGGGCCTTTGCAATGGAGATAATATCGGGGACCTCTTTGTAATCCTTCTCAACCTTTACACAAGGCCAGCTGATAGCACCCTCTTCGTAGAGGTCCTTAGCGTTGGCATGATAGGTGCTGGGAATAGAATTACCCACGTCTGCCTGATGTCCCTTGGCTACCGCAAAAAACAGAAGTTCTCCGTTTGAGAACACGGGAGCAATATAGGTGAAGTCAGCATGGTGGGTATTGCCATGATAAGGAGAGTTGTTCAAGAACATATCACCGGCTTTAATGCCCTCAGGGTGATTAAAGCAGTACTTAACGGTTAACCCCATGTTTGCGCAATGTACCGGTATGCTTTCAGCCAGGGCAAGCACATCGCCATTGCGATCACATATAGCGGTTGAAAGGTCGTGGCAAACACTCATCAGTTGAGAGCGTGCCGTGCGCATCAAGGTGTTGGTCATTTCGAGGCAGATGCTTTGCAGGCGACTTGAAATGACGGACATGAGGTAAGGTTCCATCTGTTTAGTCATAGTGCACCCCTCCTATTCCTCCTCTTGGTGTTCAGATTCTGCTCGGGGCAAAGGTGGCTTCAGGCTCTGGAGCACCCTTGCCTCGAGCAGGGCCTGTTGATAGTGCCGAAGCTGTCTTCAGTCTCTTCATATCAACAGGCCCGTGAACGCCGTTTCTGATTCGATTGGTCTGTTAAACCTCAATTAGTGCCCAAGGAGAGCAAGAGCCTTGACTACGGCCTCGCCGGCATCTTCAGCATAAGCATCAGCGCCAATGCGATCAGCCCAACGCTGTGTGGCAGGAGCGCCTCCCACCATCGTTTTGTACTTATCTCTCAGGCCCTCGCTTTTGAGCATCTCTTCAAGCTTCTTTTGTTCGTTCAAGGTTGTGGTGAGCAGAGCAGAAGTGCCGATGATGTCAGCTTTGTGTTCTTCGGCCCTTTCTATGATGGTTTCTACCGGTACGTCGCGGCCCAAGTCGATTACCTCAATACCCTGGGTTTTGACGAGCGATGCCACTATGCCCTTGCCAATGTCGTGCACATCAGCCTGCACCGTGGCAATGACCATGACACCTTTCTTCTCTGCTGTGAGCCCTCTGCTGGCAATTTCCTTGTCAACCAGTGCTGAGACCTTTTGCATCACGTCGGCGGTCATCATCAGCTGTGGCAAAAAAACCGTGCCCCTACTGAAGAGATCTCCAACCTCGCGTATGCCGGCAGAAAACCCATCGGCCAAAATTTCTACTGGATCCAATCCCTCGGCAATAGCGCGCTCCATGGCCTCTATGGCAAGTTTTTCGTTGCCCTTGTGCATGGACTCTATCGCATCGCGGATGATATCTTCTTTACTCACTTTCTTCCTCCATTCATATCAGTAAATCAAAGACCAGCTTGTCTTTTGAACATATCAACGCTGTTAATAGGAACACCCAACAGCTCTGCAATGCGGAACTTTGTTTGGATACCCACGCCTGCATCAGGTCGTGACTGAACGGTGCCTATGTTGAGCTCCTCACGGAGGTCTTTCATTACGGCGCAGTCAGCCAGATCCATAACGCTTACGCGTAGTTTTTCAGCCACATATTTCTTGGCTTCGTTGATTTTCATCTTTTGCAGTTCCATCCTGAACACCAGATCGCCGGCACTTCTTATGCCGCCCATTCCAGCGGTGCTCTCGTGGGTCACTGCCATGCCGAAGGTATCTCCGGCACCTACCTAGAGGCCGTCAAGGCCTGCAATCTCTACCAGTGCCTTGTCCACGCGTGAGACTGCGTCTGCTGCAGGAATGATAGAAAGCGGAATGCCTCCCACTCCCATGCCCACATTGGCGTGGACGGGAATCGTCGCAACTTTTGCGGTCTCTTTGGCAAAGGTAACCACTCGGGCAAGGTTCCAGGCAAGGGATTGACTGCTGTTGGTGTTAACAGCCATGCCAAAAATGCCCACACCTGCCTGCTGGGCCATTAACACCTGCTTGTGGGGGTACATACCGGCAAGTACTTCGCCATCAAAGGTGAGCTCACCGTGCATGCCAAGGTTGAACTCGCCGGCCATGCCCACCTCAAAACCGGTGGTGGGATACTTCTTGCTCAGAATCCTAACCGCCTCAAGGCTGGCCTTGACATCGGCGTCTCCGGAAGCACCAACGGTGTCGAGATTGATGCCGTCAGCTCCACTTTCAATCATGGAAGAAGCCACAAAGACGATGTCCTTGATTGCGTGTTCAACCGCTTCTTCCTGGGCTTCCATTGCCTCGGTTATCTTGCCAGCAGGCAAGAGTTCAGCCCAGTTGTCGCAGGGTCCATCGGGCTTGGTATAAAGCCCCAGATTGGGCATGGCACCGTAGAGCACCGGAATCGTCGTCATCAGCTGAATCTGCTCCATGGCTTGGCGCTCTTCAGAGATGATGGGTTTAATGGGCTTGTAGCTGTAGTCAACATGACAGAGCTCAGTGCTGTCCGAAGCCAGGGCACGCTCCTGCGTGATGACTGCCTGCAGGCGATCCATAGGGATGCCGTTTCTGGTTGGCAACTTCAAGGTTCCTGCATCAAAGGAAACAACCACTTCCTTGCCGGGCTCAACCGAGACAATCTTTTGGGGACTCGTGATGATCTCGTAGAGATAGTCCATCTCGTCTTGGCTCATGGCAGGGATTTGTCCACGATCAGCTGCATCCAGGGTGCCGTCTTCGATGTCCTGGCGAATTTCAGCCTCGGTGAGCTCTCCTACGTAGTTATCTCCGTATCTGGTTAGATACTTTTTGGTCATATTTTTTTCCTTCCTCTTTCAAGTGCGTAAGGATAGGTTTCTTGCATTCAGACGGTTAAACGCCTTCTTCAGCAGCGGCTTCGGCGATGATATCTTCCATCAGCTCAGCAGCGCCACTGGGTAGTGGGTCGGGCTTGTGGTTCTCCAGAACCCATTTTGCCTTTTCAGTTGCCGCCTCCAGCAGATCTTTTCCTCCTGCTGCCATCCAGCTTTCGCGCATGGCGCGATTAAAGAGGGTAGAGTGAGACTGAGCGGTTCTGAAGTTGTCATAGGTATGCTCATGCGTTACAAATTCGCCACCAATGCCGACCTCCTTGATCACATTGGTTGCCATGTTGTAATCGCTGATATCAATACCCTTAACTATGTACTTGACCATTTCGGCGATCTCGTTGTCTATCACGAGCTGTGCGAAGTCAAATGTGATGCCCATTTCCAACATTCCCAGACCATAAATCACATTGGCACCTGCCAAGGCGGGTAATAAGGCGGTGAGTGTCTTCTCGTGAGCAGCTTGACCGTCGGCGACTTTGCTATCCCCCTATCCACCGGCAACCCAGCTCGGCAAACGATAGAATTGGGACAGTTTAGCTACTGCTGCATTGATAATGGCCAAGTCTGGACAGCCTACCGGTGAGGTGGTGTACCTCAGGTCCATGATGGTGGTGGAGCTACCATAGACTATGGGAGCGCCGGGAACCGTTGCCTGCGACAAGGTTATGGCAGCCAGCACCTCTGCGTTATGGGTTATCAAGGTGCCTGCCAGGGTCACGGGAGTGGTGCCGCCTGCCAGCGCCATGGAGATAATGGTGATGGGAATACCCAAGTGGGCACATTCCATAATCAACTCACTCGACTCAGGAGCTATTTGCAGGGGGCTGATGGGGCAGGTGATGGTGCTATAGATTGGGCGAGCCCTGAAAGCCTCTTCAGACCCGGCGATGTAGCTCATCATCTTGTGGATTCTCCGCAGATTACGGACGTTTCCGCAGCCCTGCGTCAAATGCTTGGAAGTGTTGGTGATGTTGACCTGTGACTCATGTAGAGGAGCGATGATGGCCGGTGTATCCTGGGCGGCAATCGCGCGCTCATGGATGTCGATGGCGCTACACCAGTCAGCCATGAGGGCAGCCTGGGCAACATCCTTCTTCACCGTTTGACGGTGTTCACCTGTGTAGATGTCATTGATCATGATGCCTTCACCAAAATTGGTGAATCCTACACGGTTGTCCTCGAGCACGTGGTCTTTTTCGGGGTTTCTTGCCGCAAAGGTGACAGAAGCCGGTGCCTTACGAATGGCGTCTTCCACCACATAAGCTGGGAAGCGTACTACCCCCTTTGCTTTGTCGACTCTACAGCCAACGGAATACAATGCCTCTTGAGCAACTGGATCCTTGATCCCGATGCCCACGTCGTTCATGACTTCCATAGTAGAGAGATGGAGGGCGTAGAGCTCATCATCTGTGAACATGTTGATGCCAAAGCCTCCGGACTGCTTAAAACCAGCCCTTACGTTCGTTCTCATATGGTCGCCTCCTTTCCTGATGGTTTTCTTTCTTATCGTTTAGTGAGCATTAAGCAGCTTCTTTGGCAGCTTTTCTGCCCTTAAAGCCGTCTCTGAGCAACATTATGGAGGTATAGATAAGTACTGCGCAGACGAGCCACTTCAGTGCCGTAAGCGGTATGGATACCACGATGAAAACGGCTACAGCCACGCCTATACAGCCAACAAAGTTGACACAGAGAGACGCTTTTTTGTTATACGTGGGGTTGTCCTTCTTGTTTTCTCTGATGAATCTCATGCCGGCGGCAGGAATCAAAAAGGCGCAGGATCCCATCATGATGGGAAAGGCCACTGCAGGGCTGAGTCCCATGGCAAAGACCAGGGCCATCATCGGTGCGTAGCAGCCAACGCCGATCGTCATTAGCGCGCCGAGAGCAAAACAGATTACGGCAGAGATAATCAATTGCGGAAGAGCCAAACCTATGGCCTCGCCACCAACGGGCATTAAGCCAAAGATGCCGGCCAGCATAACGCATACCACGATGATCAGTGCTACGCCCATGCCAATTCTGATGAATGTTTGATTCAGCTTACTGACAATGCCCGCGCCTATGACGGCGCCCAGGGTGGCGGCTGCAACCAGGGTAAAGAGAGTGACAACTTCAACTTCTATGACTGTTGTATACGCCAAGGTCATAAAGAGGCAGGTAACAACAGTACAGGTATTAAGAGTTCCCGGAATCAGTTTGTCCGGCATTGCCTTTGTTATCTTGAACCATGCGGTGAGAGGTCCATAAGAACCAATACCCAAAGTATCAAAGAACTGGGTAATAACACCGGCAATACTCAGATTAAGCCACCCCTTCTTTCCTTTGAGTTCGTCTCTGTTCTTTCTTAAGTCAACAAATAGAATTACGAGAAAAACCGCACCCATTACCACAACCAAAATCTGAAAAACAAACAAAGGTGTTATCTCCATAATAAATCCCTTCCTGATGAAGAATCATGATTATTGTTCTTCTGAATAAACTCAAATCTCATCATTTTTGTTTAAGTGTCACGCAGCGGCTACTATTGCCTTTGCGAGCTTGATGGCAGCTGCGGCATCTTCACCGTAGCCGTCGGCACCAATCTCGTCACAGAAACTCTGTGAAACGGGAGCGCCGCCTATGAGCACCTTGACCTGCTCCCTCACACCGGCTTCAATGAGACCGTTGATGACCTCCTTCATGGCAGGCATGGTGGTGGTGAGCAGAGCAGAGCAGCACACTATCGATACTTTGGGGTTTTCTTTAACTGCGTTGATGAAGCTATCAACAGGAACATCGCAGCCAAGGTCGATTACTTCAAATCCGGCACTCTCAAGCATCATGGCTACGAGATTTTTGCCAATGTCGTGCAGGTCGCCGGCAACGGTGGCAATGACCAGGGTGCCGATACCTACGCTGTCATCTTCAGACAGAAAAGGTTTAAGTGTCTCAAGGCCCTTTTGCATGGCTTTAGCCGATACCATCATCTCCGGGACAAAGATCTCGCCTTGCGCAAACCTTTCTCCAATCTCATCCATTGCGGCAATCATCCCAGCATTCATCAACTCCTTTGGGTCATCTCCGGCATTGATTGCCTCAGTAACTTTGTCAGAGATATCCTTTGCTTTGCCTCTGAGTATTAACTCAAAGATTTCTTCGGTCCTTGTCATAAGCGGCCTCCTTACTACGAACTTGCTTCAAATATTTAAATGAGTTGCAGGGCGCACACCTTTCCACACGCTACAATTCCTCATTAAAGAGGATACAAACGCAGGCTAAAAACGTCTCTGGTTGTTTGTATGAAAATATAGGACTTATCAGCCACATTGGTTGAGCGCCTATCTTGACGCGTTTGCCACTATGACTAATTTGATTATTTTGGGACAGATTGGTTGTTCAGAGACCTATTGAACCAACTCCCTGGGCTCTAACCTTTGAGCCTAAGAATACTTCTAGACCATCTTCTTTAAACTCACTGCGCTCCACTTTGCTGCTTATCAAGACCTTGCCGGCAGCTCCACGTTTGTAAACCTCATTCTGTGCTCCCAACTCCGCCTGAGCCAGTGCATATTCCTCGGCTTTGGGGAGTCCGCCAAAACTCTTGTTTTCTCCGGGGCCAAACACGGTATAGTAAACGCTTCCATCCGGCTTGGCGCTTGGGCGAATCTCCACCACGCAGCTTGCTTGCACATTGCTGACGATAGCACCCAGGGCATTAGCCACCTCGTGGTGTTTTGGCAGCATTGCCTTTGTGTTGAGCAGACTGGCAACGTCACTTAAGAAGATGTGCGTAGGGGCACCAACTCCCATGAGCGAGTAATCTGTCTGATAGGTCAGGGTAATCGGCACATCAGGCTCAGGAGAACTCACCTCTTTGTAGCTTTCAGAGATCATGCTGCTTATGCTCTCTTGTAGGTCTATGCTAAAGGCTGAGCCACTCTTGTTCTCCAGCAGGGCGTTAACGATGCTGGCGTACATCCTCTGTTTGACCCTGTCATACACGTGGTAGCAGAGCTCGTCAACGGACTCATTCAACTCCTGCGCTACGTACTCTGCCGCCAAGCTAGCGGCCTGTGTGGAGAATCCACTGAAATCACCCTTGATGTGCATGATGTCGGTAGGGGTGAGTCCAATTACCTGGATAATGCCTTCTTTAATCAACTGAGAGAGTTCTGCCGTAGAGACTCCCAGCTTGTGTGCTCTGATAGTCAACTCTCTTTGACTGACTGGCTCCTCTATTAAGGAGGCGCAAAGCTCTTTTGCTCTCGCTGAGTGGCGCACGCTCTCCTTGATGTCTTTTATCAAAGTGTAGTGCTCATAGGCAAAGCTCTTGAACTTCTTTTTGCTGATGGGCAGCCGCTTGAGGTTTTCTATGATGCAGGGATGCTTATCAGCAGCCACCGAGAGGGGGACAATCCGATACTCCTCCAGATACACACCCTTGGCATCATAATGAACGGCAGTGTCACCGCCGAGGCCAATGGTTTTGATGTAGAGACCATCAACAAAGGTTTTCCACCTTCCTATGTCGATTCCGTTGGTGACCTTAACCGGCACTTTGTTTTGTATCAGGGCTATGTCGCTTGTTGTTCCACCCATGTCGATGATAAGGGAGTTTTGCGTTGTTGCAAGATAGGCGCTGCCTATCACACTGGCAGCAGGACCACAGAGCAATGTCTCAACAGGGCGCGAATAGGCAAGGCTATCCGTCATGAGGCTGCCGTCGCTTCTGACGATGCTGATAGTTGCATTGATGCCGCGGAGCGTCATAGCCAGCTTTATGGCTTGCAAAAACTCGTGGATTATAGGAAACAAGCGGGCATTCAATAGTGTGCTGGCGCCCCGCTGCAAGCAGTTGAGCTCACCAAAGAGTTCATGGGCACAGACAACGGGAATCCTGTGCTCCTCTTGAAAGATGTTACGTGCTTTTTTCTCGATGATCCCACCGTTTCTTACGCCATTGTTCTCAATGATGCCAACACCGTCCAGGCCCTCAAAGCCACTTTTGATGCTCTGGCGGAACAGGTCCCAGTTGGGCTCGCGCTCCATCTCGCCTGAGAATTTGGTAAAGCTCTCCTGTAGGTACATCTCGCTTGAAGGTGGCAGCCCGTAGGCGCCGCCGTATTCGTCTATGACCCTGGCATCGATGCCAAGGAAGATGAGTTTGGCATTTCCACCCCTGTCTTCAACGCAGGCGTTGGTAGCAAGCGTTGTGGAGAGTGAGACATTTGAGGCATCCTTAACCAAGTCATGGTCAAGGGCATCAAGTGCTGCCAGGATTCCTACGGTAAGATTTTCCCTCGTGGTTAAAGCCTTTGAACTCCCCAAGATTTCTTTACTCTCAAAATCATAGATAACCGCATCCGTGTAGGTCCCCCCGGTATCAATTCCAATCCCAATCTTCACAAAACACCTCCAGCAAGTCACACCTCTCCAACACTCGGGAGATTCTCACATTTTACACACTTGGTGAGGTATACTAGCTCCAAAAAGCAGTGCCCTTCTGGGAGTGAACGAGGTGACCCAGTGTCCAACACAAAAAAACGTGTGATATTTCCTCAACACGAAAAGACCTGTGAGGTTGAGGTGGGGGACAACCTACTGGATGTCATCCGCAAGGCGGAGCTTCCCATTAATGCAGATTGCGGCGGGGTCAAGCAATGTGGCAAGTGTCTGGTTGAGATTAATGGTCAGCGCCGTCTTGCCTGCACCAGTCATATCACAGAAGACATTGAGGTGGTCATTTGTGATGCTGACACTGCTGAGGAATACGAGATTCTGTTGGACTCCCATTTGGAAATCCCCGTTGCCACGGCAAGTCAGGGGTCAAGGGAATTTGGCATTGCCATAGATATTGGAACTACTACCGTTGTAGGTAAGCTTCTTGAGCTTGGCAGTGGCAACAGCCCTGCCTCATTTGCAGAACTCAACAATCAACTATCCTACGGTGCTGACGTGATCTCGCGCATCAGCGCAAGCCTCGACGACGCGGGAGAGCTCTCAAGGGTCATTACCACCCAGATCGATAGTGCCATAAAGGGGATGCTCAAAGCGCTTGATTTTGATGCCTCTCTCATAACGCGGATAGTGATTGCCGGTAATACCACCATGACCTATCTCCTGCTCGGCCTGCCCTGCCGCTCTCTCGGCTTTGCCCCCTTTGTGCCTGCGTATACCTATGAAAAGAGCTACTCCTACAGGGATGTTTTCCATACAAATACCCTGGATTGCGAGTGTTTGATACTTCCCTTTTTGTCTGCCTACATCGGCGGCGACCTCAGCGCGGGTATTTGTGCCCTCGGCAATGAAGATGATTACATGCTCATGGACATGGGCACCAATGGTGAGCTGGTCTTCAATCACAAAGGGAGAATTATCTGCACTGCCTCAGCCGCCGGCCCTGCGTTTGAGGGCGGCTGTATCGAATGTGGATCAGGGAGCGTAAGAGGGGCTATCACTAAGGTGCGTAAAACACCGGAAGATTTTGCCCTTAATACCATTGGTGCTGCTAAACCTAAGAGTATCTGCGGCTCAGGACTCCTTGATCTGATGGCGGTGTTGGTGAGTGAGGGTATTGTTGACATAAGCGGCTGTCTGGATTTGGACATTGAGTCAAGAAGGGTTGATTTGACTGAAGAGGTCTATGTGTCACAGATGGATATCCGCCAGTTTCAATTGGCAAAAAGTGCTGTGCGCTCCGGCTTTGAGATTTTGATGCGTGAGATGGGCGGTGTGGTCCCCTCTAAGGTGTTTTTGGCAGGTGGATTTGGGCAAAACCTTGATGTTGCCAGTGCGGTGAGTGTTGGCCTGCTGCCCAAAAACCTTGCTGAAAGCACGTATTCCATTGGCAACAGCTCGCTTTCTGGGGCTGTCAAGATCTGCCTCAACCCGTCTTTGATGGACCCGCTGGTTGATTTAGCGCGTAACGCCACAGAGATCAATCTTGGTGGGCACGAGTTGTTCCAGGAGCAATTCCTCGGCAACATGTCGCTTGAGTGAAATGAGAGATTGCGAGCGCACACGATGCTTCGTCTGAAAATTATTGCCTGCAAGGCTTTATTCCGTGAGCTGAGTTTGCTCGCTACGCACTCAACGAATATCGTCGACTTCACCTGGCTCTCCTGGGGTTTGCATGATGTCATTGGGGGCTTGTCCGTTGCCCTGCAAAACGAGATCAACGCCATAGACTCCGGCGAAGACCTACACACCAGTTATCCGCCCTTTGACCAGCCGTTTGATGCCATCTTGCTGGGATACGGCCTTTGTTCAAACGGCGTTGAAGGTCTGTCCTCTTCAAAATACCCTCTGGTTATTCCGCGGGCGCATGACTGCATCACCTTGTATCTTGGCTCCAAGGAACGCTATCAAAAACTCTTCCTTGAAAACGGCGGTACGTTTTGGTTCAGCGCCGGCTGGATTGAGAACTCACCCATGCCGGGCAAAAAGCGCCACGACATGATGGTTGCCCAGTATGCGGAGAAGTTTGATCTGGAGACCGCAGAAGAGTTGGTTAGCATTTATGAGGAGTGGCAAGAGAACTACACGCGTTTAGGCAAGATAAACTGGCCTGAGTTTGCCGGCGAGGAGTTCACACGTTTTCACGACGAGCTCTCCAGAAAGTGCGCTGAAGAGCTGGGGTGGACGCTGGAAGAGTTTGAAGGAGACAGCTCTCTGCTCCGCAGCTTTATTGCGGGCAATTGGGACAACGAGCGTTTTTTGGTGGTGCCACCCGGCAAGAAGGTAGAAGCAAGCTACCGCGAGGACATCATCACTATTGCGGAGTAAGGAGGCAAGGATGGGTATTACTTTTTCTGAAGAAGCCAAGGATTACATCGTCAAAAAGGGTGGTGTGGTGAGCCTGACGGCTGGTTATGAGACCCTGGGCGGTTGTTGAGGTAAGCCTGGGGTGCAGGTCCTTGTACCCAAAATCATCATCGGCGCGAGTGGCCAACCCGATGACTATGACTCTTACTCTGATGAAAACATCAGCGTACATAGCCACGCACTCCTGAAAGGCGAAGAAATCCAAGTGGGGCTCAGTAAACTCTTTGGATTCTCAAAACTGAAGATCCTCAACAGAAAGCCCGTGCCAAACCCGTGACTCACTACAGCACAAAAAAGTACTAAATACAGCGCGATAGTACCTTTACTAGACACCGCTTATCTTAGTAAAGCGTCAATTAGAAATAAGCCCACTTCGCTCCCCGCGTGTTTGCACAAAGCCACCGCCAGCACAAGTTACCTTGCAATAGGTCTGGCACGGAGATTTGCAGCTCAGCCGTCGCGCTAAGCGCGACCCTATCAAGTCATGCGGCGGAACCTTAGTATTCCGCCGCGCGCACGCGCAAGCGTGCGACACTCTTTGGGCGGCGAAGCCGCCCTCACTTTATACTTTTCAAGCAGAAGTGCTGGTGCACCCGCCTTTCTTACCCAAAAAAGATTTTGAAG
>Ga0131853_10001718_pt1 | contig 39094 bp, 41 predicted proteins | sample TergutLab28metaG_FD_92764 | JGI IMG/M metagenome (GOLD analysis project Ga0131853, IMG submission 92764) | Labiotermes labralis P1 segment gut microbial communities from Petit-Saut dam, French Guiana - Lab288 P1 (version 2) (version 2) | ecosystem: Host-associated > Arthropoda: Insects >... | reverse complement strand
GAGCCACTAGAACTATTGTAGCCTACTAAACCACCAACACTATTAATGCCGCTATGCTCTCCAATATCTCCGAAAGCATAAGAATTGCTGATCAGACCAAAGTTCCCGCCAACCAACCCGCCTATTGCCCTCGCCATATTATTATCCAGTCTGTCGATATTCGTTCTTGAAAAAGAATTTTGAATAAAGCCGGAATTTTCCCCTGTTAACCCACCTCCTGCCCCCCACGTTGCTACTGCAGGAAGACCGATTATTGTAATATTGCCGCTTGAATACACGTTTTGAATAGAGCCAAAATTTCGGGCAACAACTCCGCCTATACGACTTCGCCCTATAATATTCACATAAACGCCAAGATTTCTAATTGCCCCGAAACTATTTCCAAACAATCCTTGTTGTTCTCCATCAGGCATATTTATAAAAACACCTCTAATAACATTGTTCCCACCATCAAATGTGCCTGAAAATTGGTTTGTAGAATTCCCAATCGGAATCCACTGATTTATATCACAGCCGTTAAGGTCAATGTCATTTGCGAGCGTAAATGTTACATTTTCAAAGCCGTTTCTTTCGCCAAGATTAGTTTTTCTCGCCAATTCTCGTAATTCGGCTTCGGTTGTTATTGTGATGTTGTTTGCATTTGACCAATCAATTTCCGCCAACGCTACACTCGCGGTAAACATCACCGCTAAAAACAAATTTCGTTTCATTTTGACCACCTTTTATTTATTAGTTTTTCGTTTTTCCAAAGACAATGCGACAAATAACGGCACAAAAAAATTGAGCCGTCTGAAAAATCTATTTATAGATACAATTACTTCAAGAAGAGAAGAGAAGAGAAGAGAAGAGAAGAGAAGAGAAGAGAAGAGAAGAGAAGAGAATTTTTTCCGTTTTCCGAGATTTCGCTTTTTCTCTTAAATATAGGTATAAAATACGTTTTGCGCAACGTATTTGTCAAGTGTTTAGAGGGGGTTTGCCCATTTTTCCGCATTTTTTTTGCCCATTCTTTTTTAGTTTTTTTACTAAATATTTTTTTACGCTTCCGCGCAGATTTTCCTACGCGAAAGCGAATTTCTTTTTGGCTTGTTTATATACCAAGACGTTTTTTTACGTCCGCCAAAGAAAGCCCCTCCTCTAACAGCGAAATCAACTCCGCTTGCCCTTCTGCTTGTCCTTCACGCCTCGCACGATTAAGCGCAGTTACTTCATTATACAACATATCTTGGCGCATACGTTCAAGCATTCGGAATTCTTCCGTTGCAGAAACGCTGCGATATGCTTCTACTGCTTGTGCCATAACTTCACCTCCTATTGATACTAATTTTTCTAACTCTTCTTCCGTGTTTGCCTTAAACAATGCAAGCCATACTGACAACTATTGTTTGTGGCAATTTGGAATAATCTTTCCCCTCGCCAAGTGCGGTCGAATATTCTCTTGCCCAATAGTTCTGCAACAAGCCGTTTTAGCAAATCGGGATACTTTACAAATATCATCTTAAATAGTGTATCAGTCTTAAATGTGTATTCAAGTTTTGCCATTTTTACTCCAAGTTATTTTGTTCTCTTAAGAAAATAATATTTGCCGAAAGAAATTGGAAGAAAATTCGTGATTTGTCGGTTTTTATGCGAACGTGTTCGCGGTTGCGGCGCGTGAAGAATGGCGTTGGGTTTGATTAATGCAATGTTGCGGGTGATGAGAGCGTTGTTTTTGCAGACATTAGGAAACGGGAAGAAATTTGAGAAATAGGGACATTTCGTTCTCAAAACCCTCTCGCGTGCGACTTTGAATTTTCAAAAACACTTTCAGCACACTGAGGACGACCGTTTGGACTCTCCACAACGACAGTGGTATTTACATTACCGCGCGGGAAAAAATCGCCGACAACCCTCAGCCATTTGGGTTCAAGTTGCTTGTTTAATTCGTCAAAGAGGAAATTTATTACTCTTTCGTGAAATGTCCCTAAGTTTCTGAATGAATTCAGGTATAGTTTCCACGATTTCAGCTCTACGCATTTTTGGTCGGGCAAATAATAAATTTCTATCGAAGCAAAATCTGGATAGCCTGTTTTAGGGCAAAGGCAGGTGAATTCGGGAAAAACTATCTTTACCACAGAATTTGAATTTTCTGCAGAAAACGGCGACGGAAAAAATTCCAATTCGGGTAATTCGCCGTTTTTTACCGCTTCTTCAAGCAAAATTGTCTCGTTTTTTGCCATAAAAAATTATCTTTCTTCCAACGGAATGTAATCCAAAGCGCCCGGTCCCATATAGATTTGGCGGGGACGGAAAATTTTAATTCCGTGTCCCATAAGTTCGCGCCACTGGGCTATCCAACCGGGCAAACGACCTAAAACAAACATAACCGTAAGCATATTTGTCGGAATTCCGATTGCTTTGTAGATAATTCCCGTGTAAAAATCGATGTTCGGGTAAAGTTTTCGCGAAATAAAATATTCGTCAGCCATAATTCGTCGCTCCAAATCTTGCGCAATGTCGAAAAGCGGGTCTTTTACGCCGCCTTTTTCGTAAAGCTCGTCGAGGAGTTTTTTGGCAAGCGCCGCGCGAGGGTCATAACTTTTGTAAAGCGCGTGCCCAAAGCCCATTAAGCGAAAATCTTTATTTGTTTTTGCTTTTTCTATGTATTTTTCAACGTTTGCGCCGTCTCTTTCAATGTTTTCGAGCATTTCTACAACCGCTTGATTTGCCCCGCCGTGAAGCGGTCCCCAAAGCGCGCAGATGCCAGCCGAAACGGAAGCATACAAACTCGCGCGGGTCGAGCCGACCAATTTTACCGCCGTTGTAGAGCAGTTTTGCCCGTGGTCTGCGTGTAAAACAAGAGTTTTATCCAAAATTTTCGCGTGAAGTTGATGCTCCGCGCTTTTTATATCGTAAGGAGAGTTCGGCGTGTCAAACATCATATTCAGGAAATTTTCTACGTACGAGAGGTTTGCCATAGGGTAAACCACAGGATAACCCATAGATTTTTTATACGAAAATGCCGCAATCGTGCGTACCTTAGAAATAAGACGCGCCGCCGTTTCGTCGAAGTTGGTGTCGTCGTGATTAATTTGCGGATAAAACGACGATAGTGAAGTTACCATCGCCGCCAAAATCGCCATTGGGTGCGCGCTCCTTGGAAATCCCGCAAAAAAGTGGTGCATATCCTCGTCTATCATAGAATGTTTTGTAAGAAATGCGCTGAATTGTGTTACTTCCTGCTCGTTGGGAAGTTTGCCGTTTACCATTAAATATGCGACTTCTCTGAAAGAAGCGCGGTTAAACAAATCCTCTATCGAATAGCCCCGATAACGCAAAATTCCTTTATCTCCGTCGATAAACGAAATCGAACTTACCGCCGAAGTCGTGTTATTAAATCCGTTATCATAAGCGATTGCGCCCGTTTGTGAACGAAGCGTTGCAATATCAATACCCAAATTTCCGTCTGTTCCCGAAATTATCGGAAGTTCGACAACCTTGTCCCCTATTTGCAGACGCGCGCTGCTCGTAGATGTATTAGGTGTACCGTCCATTTATCTTGCCCTTTTTATTATATTTTGCTTTCTTTTTCAAACGAAAATACAATTTTCCCACACGCAATAATGTATTTTTCGGTTAATTTATTAAAATAATTCAAAAAATTTACAAAAAGAGGGAAAAATGATTAGCAAAGAAGAGGCGCTGTTATATCATAAAAACGGACGACACGGCAAAATTGAGGTAATCTCAAGCAAACCGTGCAAAACACAAAAGGACTTATCGCTTGCCTACACACCCGGAGTTGCTGAGCCCTGCCGCGAAATTTACAGAGACCCGAAACTTGCAAATATCTACACAGCGCGCCAAAACTTGGTAGCGGTTATAACCAACGGAACTGCCGTTTTAGGACTTGGCGACATTGGTGCGCTTGCAGGAAAACCCGTTATGGAAGGCAAGGGAATTCTGTTCAAACGCTTTGCCGACATCGACGTTTTCGACATAGAACTGGACACTCGCGACAAAGATAAATTTATTGACGCGGTTGCTCTAATGGAGCCAACTTTCGGCGGCATAAACTTGGAAGATATAAGCGCTCCCGATTGCTTTTACATAGAGACCGAACTTAAAAAACGTATGAAAATCCCCGTTTTCCACGACGACCAGCACGGAACGGCGATAATTTCGGGGGCGGCTCTTCTTAACGCGGCAGAAATTTTGGGGAAAGATATTTCCAAAATGAAAGTTGTTTTCAGCGGTACAGGCGCGGCGGGAGTTAGTTGCGCAAAGCATTATATTGCGCTTGGCGTAAAAAAGGAAAATCTTTTTATGTGCGATAGAAAAGGCGTGATTTATGACGGTCGCGAAGACATTCTCGGCACTCCAAAAGAAGAATTTGCCGTCAAAACCAACGCGCGCACTCTCGCCGAGGCATTAGTCGGCGCGGACTGTTTTGCGGGACTGTCATCAGGCGGAATTGTAAGCAAAGAAATGTTATCAAAAATGAACACCAACCCTATTATTTTCGCAATGGCAAACCCCGACCCCGAAATAACTTACGAAGACGCAAAATCGGTTTTCCCCGATTGCATTATGGCAACCGGAAGAAGCGATTATCCAAATCAGGTAAACAACGTTTTGGGCTTCCCCTTTATTTTCCGCGGCGCGTTAGACGTCTGCGCAAAAGACATAAACGAAGAGATGAAACTCGCCGCAACTCTCGCATTGGCAAAACTAACCAAAAAAGGCGATATCCCACAGTCGGTTTTGGAAGCATACAACGTAGAAAAACTGGAGTTCGGCAAAGATTACATAATCCCCAAGCCACTCGACCCGCGCGTTTTGGTCGATGTAAGTTTGGCGGTGGCAAAAGCAGCAGTAAAAAGCGGTGTGGCAGAAGAACCGAAAGCCGATTGGGCGAAATACGAGGCGGAATTGGTTGAGTTGGCGGAGAGGATAAACAATTAAAAAAAGCACAGTCGATTTTCGAGGTAAAACCTACTAAGCGACTGCGCTATTGGCAAAAACTTGCCTTTCTGTTTAACCGATTGCTCGGTGCGGCATGTTTTTCCGCTTTGTTTTTACTTATTCGTAATGTCCCTTTGCTGAAATAATTTCAACGGTTATAATTTCGTCCATTATCGAATATACAAGGCGATGTTCGTGATTTATTCTGCGCGACCAAACCTCACCTTTTTTATACTTTAAGCGTTCAGGTTTTCCTGTCCCGCTTCTTGGGTGTCTTTCCAGTTCCAAAAGAAAACCGGCAATTTTTTTGTAAGCAGAGAGGTTTCCTGCTTTTTTGTATTCGCGAATTTGTTGTTTTATGTCGTCAGGAATAAACAGGTCGTAAATCATAAACTATCAAGAAATCTTTCTAAGGCATGTTCGCCTTTTATTAAAGTTCCTTGCTTTTTTCCAAGGTTTTTGATACCTTCTTCAACTATCGCCAAATTTCGCGGGTTGTCGAACCAAGGGTCTCCGCTCGGACTTGGATTATTTGGTTTATTTGGCTTTCTGGGTAGGCGTTTCACCAAAGTTAATTTAATATAACTATCTGCGTATTGCACAAATACGTTGTCATTAGTCGCCATTTCACAGTATTTCACCGGCGTTTTTTTGAATTCGGTCGGACTGATTACAAGCATATACTTCTCCTTTTTTACAATAATATACTATTTGCGCCGAACAATAGGGGCGAATTTTCATTCGCCCGAAAAAAACAACTAGAAGAAAAAAAGAAAACACCACGAAAATTCAAGCGAGGTGCATTTTTTTCAAAGCAAAATGAAACTTCTCCGCAACAGAATTTTCGTTTTACAACCTTGTTTACTGATGTAAAATAATATTTGGCATTGAACAAACTCAGAAATTTGATAGATTATTCTATTTTTTGTTTAGTTTTTTGAAAAATACATAACAAAGCGCTTTTTTCGGTTTTCATTTCTTGCAATAACGTATTTTTCAGATAACAGAAACGAGGTAGGTAAATTTATGAAACCGCATATCGACAAAATAAAAAACGAGTTAGAGATATTAAAGGACATAATTATTAAAAATGTCCCAACCGAACAGATTTATCTTTACGGCTCGTATGCCTACGGAACTCCGCATAAAAATTCGGATATTGACATTTATATTGTTATGAAAGACGATGCAAATATGCGGGAATTAGACGCTATGACCGCAGTAAATCTTGGAAGAATAAGACGTAGATTAGGAAAACCCGTTGATGTATTAGCGTTAAAGAAAAATCGTTTTTGGGACAGGGCAAGCGATACCACAATGGAAAGAAAAATTACAAGAGACGGAATAAAAATTTATGGATAGAAACGAAGAATTAAGGCAGTGGTTTGCCCTTGCCGAGCAAAATTTGCAAGTTGCAATTCATTAGAAAATTTCGCTCTATACATTTTTTCGCTTATTTTTCTACGAATACCGTACAAGTCCGCTCAGCAAAATATCGCTTCCGAGGGTTTGCGTTTCGGTTTTTTCTAAAGTTATCGGCGCTGAAAGTTGCAGGGGACTGTTTAATTGAAGCCCGTGCGCATTTCCGCCGAGAATTTTTGTGGCGTAAAATAAAAAAAGACGATTTATTGCGCGTGCTTCTAATGCGTTTGCGATTAGTTTTGAGCCGCCCTCTAATAAAACACTGTCGATTTCCTCGCTCCCGGCAATCTCCAAAAAAGACAAAAATACGTCTTTGTAATCGCTCTCCCCCGTCGCCCAGATTTCTACGCCGTCCTTGTCTATTTCACGATATTTATCGATGCCGCGCAAAACTAAAATCGAGCGGTGATTTTTGGCGTTTTGGCGAAAGAAACTGCCTTGTCCTGCGTTTTTGTCGGAGGCAAACACTATACGGACAGGGTCTTTTGCACCCTCTATTCCCCGCACGGTAAGTTGCGGATTGTCTGCCGAAAGCGTGCCGTTTCCGACTGCTATCGACGAATAAATCGAGCGCAGAAAATGCGTGTGTTGGCGTGATTTTTCGCAGGTTATCCATTGCGAGTTGCCGAAATCATCTGCGATTTTGTTATCTAATGTAAGCGCAAGTTTTGCCGCTACAAACGGTTTTTTGCGCGTTATATACCAAAAAAAATCTTCGTTTAAGCGGGTTGCTTCATCTGCCAAAATTCCTGTTTCAACTTCTATTCCTGCGGCGCGTAATTTTTCTGTTCCTCTGCCTGCGACTTGCGGATTGGGGTCAAGGCAGGCGATAAAAACGCGCTTTATTCCTGCTTTTATTATGGCGTCGGTGCAAGGCGGAGTTTTGCCGTAATGACTGCACGGTTCAAGAGAGACGTATAAATCTGCGCCATCGCTCAGTTCGCCCGCGCCAAGAAGCGCGTTTATTTCGGCGTGGTTTTCGCCGACCGCTCCCGTCGCACCTTTGCCGATGATTTGCTCGTCTTTCACGATAATTGCTCCGACTGCGGGGTTGGGCGCGGTCTTTCCTTTGACTTTTTTAGCGCATTCAAGCGCAATTTCCATAAATTTTGCTTCCATAATGAGTGAAAATACTATTTCCCACAAAAAATTCTGCAACTAAGAGCAAAAAAAACGTATTTTATCCGCAAATTCTTGGAGGTAATAGAACAGTGAGAATAAAATTGTGCTTAATTTCATTATTATTTATGTTTTCGGCAATGACTTTTGCCGACGAACTTCGCACGCTCACAAACAGAGGAACTTCGGCGCTCAGGCGCGGCAACGTCGAGCGGGCGCTTGAGCATTTCAGCGCGGCGGTCGAAAGAAATCCCGAAAGCAATGAGGCAAAATTCAATAAAGCCCTTGCGCTTTCGTATATGGGAAAAATAGAGGAAACCGAGGCGATTTTATCCGAATTAAATTTTGAAAACAGCGAGCAAAATATCCAAGTTCTTAATTTGAGAGCAAAGATTTCGGAAGCAATAGGCGACCTTTTCGCACAAAACGAAGCACAACCCGATTTTAACAAAGCGCGGACTGCCTACCAAAACGCGCGCGCATTTTATTCACAAGCGCTTGATTTAGAGCCGAGAAGGCAAAATCACAGAAATTACATAAAGGCGCGAATTGAGAATTTATCGAACAAAATAAGAGAATTGCCCGAAAACGAGCAAGACGAAAATCAAGACGGAGACGGCGACGATAATCAAGACCAAAACGACGAAAATGAAAACCAAGACGGCGACAACCAAAACGAGCAAAATAATGATGAAAACGAGCAGAACAACGACGAGCAAAATCGTCAGAACGAAGAAGAACGCGAGCGCGAACGAGAGCAACAACAGCGCGAAATGGAAGAAAGAATAGAGGACGCTAACCGTCTTATTGAACTTTTTGCCGACGACGCAAGCGAACTGAAAAGACCGCCTCAACAAATTGCGCAACCTGCGGCAGGCGGAAAAGAGTGGTAAAATGAGAATGGCGAAAATAATTTTTGCAGTAATTTTGTTTGTCGGACTTGTGTTTTCCCAAGATGTAAGACGCTTTGCTATGACAACAAACAACACAAATGCGTCTGTCGGCGATGTCGCTTCGGTTATGCTTGAACTTCAAACAAACGGAGCGGTTTCCGTAAATATTCCGCAGTTTGCCGAAAACGAGAATTTTTCGGTATTGAGTGCAAACAGAACACAATCAACTTCGACCAACATTTCAATTGTAAACGGAAGAAGGACTACCGAAAACACCACAACCACTCGCTTTATGTATCAAATTCGCTTTAATTCGCAAGGGCAAATTACCTTGCCGCCGCTTTCTCTTAACATCGGCGGAAATCAAATGACGAGCAATTCAATAACGTTTAACGTAAGCACGGGCGAACGTCCTGCGGCACAGCTTGGTCCCGTTAGCGTTAGATTTATCCGTGAAAGAAGCACACTTTTTAAGGGCGAACAAGCAAGAATGACCGTGCGCATTCAAGTTCGCGCAGGCTCGGGCGCTCAACTTACAAACGATGGATATGTCCGATTTTTGAACTCCATACAAGAAGCGCTTTCGGGAAATTTTACCATATCCGCGCTTGTCAACTCGCCTGCAACAAGGCAGGAAGTCATAAACGGAGTGCCGCACGTTGTCTATGATTTACCGTTCAATCTTGTGCCGCTTGATACGGGCAGATTTACTGTTCCGCCGCTACAACTTTCGTATATCACAGAAGAAAGAAGCGGTGGGCGCGACCCGTTCGACGGCTTTTTCGGCGGGATGTTTAACGTTCGTCAAAGGCAGACAAGTACAAATTCGCCATCGCTTTCGTTTACTGTAAACGATGTTCCGCGCCCGCGCCCCGCAAATTTCAGCGGAATAGTCGGCGAAGTGCGGCTTACTGCAAGCGTAAACACCGACTCGGTTGCCGTCGGAGAAGCAATAACATTGAGAGCGACATTAAGCGGAAGAATGCCGAGCGCAATGTTGGGCGACATAGAATTGGAGAGAATTCCCAACCTGAATATTTTTGCTCCCGAACGAAGAATTACACGCGACACAACCGAAAACGGAATTATGACTACAAAAAATTTTTCGTGGATAATAATTCCTCAAAGAGAGGGAACTTTTAATATTCCTATACGCGATATTGTGTGGTTTGACCCAAACAGCGCAACATTCAGAACAACCTCCGCAGGTAGTTTCACAGTTAAGGCTGTAGGCAACAACGAAGAAAGGGTCGTGGCAAGAAGACACCTAACACAGACCGAAATAGCAACACTGGGCGACGATATTCGCTACATAAAAACGCAATTTTCCACAAACGATATTCGGCAAAAATTTGAGTTGCGCACGCTTTTTTACGTATTTTTGTCAATTTGGGCGGTTGCTTTAATTCTGATTTCAGCAAAACTTAAAACGATATTTTTCGTGAAAGACGCAAGCGAACAAAAGCGCAGTAAAGCATATTCGGCGGCAATTCGCGACATAAACAAAGGAAAAATCTCGGAAATTTCGGCAATTCTAAAATATTTAAGCGCCAAAACAGGCGTTGAGTGCGGCTCAATGAAATACGACGAAATAGAAAAGTTGCTCGAAAGCCGAAACGTAAGCAAATCCGTCTGTCAAAAATTAACCGCATTTTTCAGAAACGTAGAAATGGCACGATACGCGTCATCCGACTTACAGAAAAACCACTCAAAAGAAAGTATCGAAATTTTGAAAAACATCGACAAGGAGATAAAATGAGAAAGAAAACACTGCTTCTTTTAACGATGTTTTTAGCGTTGATTAACGTCTCAGCGCAAGACTTATCCGAAGCATTGCCAATACAAGAAAATCACGAAATACAGGAATTGCAGATACAAACGCTACAACAACAAATCCCGGACAAACGCGAACTGTTTGAAAAAGCAAATCGCCTTTATTCCGAAAGAGACTTCGACGCCGCGCTTGTTTTATACAAGCAAATTTTACAGCATCACGGCGAAAATTCGGCGGTTATGTACAATATTTCTAACAGCGCGTTCAGAAACGGCGACATCGGTACGGCGATTTTATTTTTGGAGCGAGCAAAAATCCTTGCGCCCCGAGACCCCGATATTTTGGCAAATCTGAACTTCTTGCGGCGGCAAACAGTCGATAAATTTGTCGAAGAGGAAGCAGGCTTTTTTAAGAAAATTTTCATTGATTTTCAAAGTTTGCTAACGCTTGAAACGCAGATAATAATTATTTTATCACTTTCGGCTCTTATGGTTTTGCTTTTAGCTTTTGTACTTTTTTCACCCAAACGGCGCAACTTAAAAATTTATGTTATTATGATTTTGTTTGTCATAACGTTTATTTTGGGAATTTCGGCAAAAATCAAATACGAAATACAAAAAAACAATATTCGCGCTGTTATTATGGTTGAAGTAATCAGTGCTGTAAATGAGCCGAGAGGCAATACACCGATTTTCACTGCGCACGAAGGCACGGTTCTGAGAATTGTAAATACATCTGGCGATTGGTATTTTGTCTCGCTTCCAAATGGCTTAAGCGGATGGGTACAATCAAAATTTGTGGAAAGAATTTGAGAAAAACACAATATCTATAATAAGGAGAATATTATGGCAGTTATCGGAATTATCGGCGGGAGCGGACTTGACAATCCCGACATCTTAAAAGACGCTAAAGACGAAATTATTACAACACCATACGGAGCGCCGTCGTCGCCCCTTAAACACGGAACAATTAACGGAGTTAAGGTAGTTATGATTGCTCGACACGGGCGCGAACATACTATTACACCGTCAACCGTAAATTATCGTGCAAACATAAACGCACTGAAACGCGCAGGTTGCACTCACATTTTGGCGACAACTGCCGTCGGCTCGCTCAAAGAAGAGATAGGACGCGGCGACTTGGTGATTATTGACCAATTTATTGATTTCACTAAGCAACGGAAAATGTCTTTCTACGAAAAATTTGAAGTAGGCAGCCCCAAACACTGTCCGATGGCAACGCCTTTTGACGAAAACCTGCGAAACATTTTAATTGCAGAAGTATCAAAATTAGGCTATAAACACCATAAAACAGGCACGCTTATAACCATAGAAGGACCTCGTTTTTCAACTCGCGCGGAATCAAATATGTTTCGCTCTTGGGGCGCGGAAATAATAAATATGTCTGTCGCAACCGAAGCGGCTCTCGCCAACGAAGCCGAAGTTCCGTACGCGGCGGTTGCAATGAGTACGGACTACGACTGCTGGAAAACCGACGAAGAGCCGGTTTCGTGGGATGCGATAGTGGAAATTTTCACTGAAAATGTAGGTAAAGTGACCACTCTTTTAGAAGCGACGATTACAAAAATCGGAAATCAATAATTATTTACGATAATTGCTGTGGGCGGCGTATGCCTTTGCCGCCTGCATTGATTTTTGCGCGCCCGAAATCTCTTTTTTAAGGGAGTCGTGCAATTCTTTCGCTTTTTCTATAAGTACCTCAGAATCAGACAAAGCCGCCAAAATAAGCGCTTGAATTTTTTGCTCAACTTCGCTTATTTGCGCTTGGCTTGCTCCGAGTTCAAGCCCCGTTCTTTGCTTTTGAAGTTGTGCCACTTCATTAAGAAGCTCTTCTCTTTGCCTGAGAATTTGCTCGTACCCTTCGTTGTCAAGGTCGATTTGCGCTGTAATTCGGACTATGTCCGAATACAATTTTTCTATTTTCTGCAATATTTCAAACTGAGTTTTATACACTTTTATTCCTTCTTAAATTCAGATTTAGCCTGCCGCGTATCCAACATCACCGTTTGCCGACATTCTTACTGTCTGTGCGGCTTCTTTCCACGCTTCGCGAAGTTCCGTCAAATATCCCAATATTTCTACTATGTGGGTGTTTTCGGGGTGAGCTATCGACTGATTTATTCTATACTGCATATATTCGTAAAGCCGAAAAAGATTATTGGCGATTTCACCGCCGCCAACTTCAAAATTTAATGATGAAATAAGTTCGGTAATAGCGTCGTTCATTTTGTAAAGATGCTTATTGCGTTGCTCTATATGTTTAAAGTCCGTCGGAAGTTCTGAAACTGCCGTACCGTGCTTTATAGCAACGTCATAGCACATAACAAGCAGTTTGCCTCTGTCGGCGGTCTCCACATTAGCTGACTTGTAAGCGTTGTAGCCTTGGTTCATATTTTTATCTCCTTTAACAAAGAATTTACTGAGAAAATACATTATTGCAACATATTTATGCGATTTTTTCGATTAAAACCGACTTTTCCCAAAAATTCGGCGATGTTGCATAGGTACATCGCCGAATTTATATCAAATCATACGTCTGATTACACTATTGTTGTTGCCGTTGCGGCAACTGTGCAAACATTGCTGACTGTTGACTGTTAAGCAACAGCATCGTTTGCTCCATTCTGGCAAATTGCATAACCAAACGAGCATTGTAAGCGTCCACTCTTCGTTGTGCCATATCGACTTGATTGTCAATATTTCTTATTCTTGAGTTGAGAGACTCTCTTTTTCTTACAATAACGCCGTCAACGGAATCGGTCAACTGTCTGACGCGGGTTTCAACAGCACCTGCAAGACCTCTTGAAAAAGTAAGCGTAGAAATTTCACCGTCAACACCGCCGCTACTACCGATAGGTGCCGTAATAGACATACCTGCCGCAGGACCTGCGCTAAAAGTGACAACCTCACCGTTTCTTGTTCCTGTTACCCAATCTCCGCCGCCGTTCAACAATCTTATTTGGAAAGTTTGTACAGGCTCTTCGTCCCAAAGCAGGTCATCTCCGTCTTTAGCTTGAACCATAACGCGCTCACCGTCTTTGTAAAGAGGAGTAATGCCGTCATCTTCATACGCACCCGTCATTCTCGGAACTTGTCTTGTTCCCATAAACTCTCTGAGTTCGTAAGTGCCTTCTTGTGTGCTACCTGTATTTCTACCAAGACTTATACGGTCATTACTACTTACTCCGCTTGTTGCAAAAACGCTAACAACACCATCAAAATCCTTCCTCAGCATTTCTCCGAATTTGCCTTTGTCAAATTGCAAATCGCCTGTTTGAGGGTTAGTTGTTATACCGAAATGCGCAAGCGATACTTGCTGTCCGTTAAAGTTAACGGTTTGTTGGAAAATCGCCCTCAAACTTTGGTTAACGTTTCTGACGGTAGAATCCCCGAAAAGCGCGCCTCTTGTGGGGTCTGCACCATTTACACCCGGAGTAAAGCCCGTATTGTCTCTTTCAAAACGAAGCATTGCATTAAAGGTTTGTATAAGCTGTTCAACATTATTTGTTATTGCCTGATCGTCTCTGGAAACGTTGATATTAACCGGAGCGGTAGTAATTTCTTTTAGTTCAAAAGTCATTCCGTTAATTCTGTCGCTTACGGTATTGGAATTTGATGTCATATTAATACCGTTAATACTGAATATTGCGTCCTGCCCCGCTACAAGAGGTGTAGCTTTGTCGCCGTTTGCATCTAAAAATCCAAGATTTTGCAAAACATTTCCGCTGACATCATCAATGTCAATACCTGCCGCTCCCCCATCATTGTTGGTCAAAACCAAACGAAAATCACCATCACCCGCACGGATAACCGAAGCCATTACATTAGTTCTTGTAATATTACCGTCTGCGTCCGTTGAAGTAGCGTTATTTATTCTTGTGCGCAAATCGTTGAGAGTGTCGGTTTCGCGAACTTCTATTTCAACGCCGTTAATACTAAATGTTCCCGACATATTAAGCGCGGCATTCGTATCTTCTACCTTGCCGGTTCCTTCTCCGCTGCTCCCCAACTTTTCTCTCTGAGCAAGTTGCGTTACCTGAACCGAGAAAAATCCCGCACTTACACTGCTACCTGATGTTGTTATACCGACAGCAGAATCATTTGAAGAAGTAGCTCTAAATTGATTAAAACTATTTACATTACTGAGCGCCGCGGCTCTGGTTTGAAGTTCATTCAACTGCGAACCCATTCTCGAGAACGCGTCCAACTGTCTGTTAACAGTAGTTCTTCTGTCGGTAATTCGAGTTACTTCCTGTTGCCTTATGGCAGTAAGTTGCGAAATAATTGTTGATACATCTATCCCCGAAGTACCTGTCATAGTAATAGCCATAATAGCCTCCTTTTCTTTTTTTCCGCAAACTATCCCTTTTTTGTAGCGGAAATAATTATTTTATCCCTAATTCATTAGTGTTTATCGGCAATTTTCCGAGAAACTTTACAAAAACAGTAATTTTATTTGGATTGATTGGAGACAAATGGAAGACGAAGAGCAGGAAAACTTAAAATTATATCGATTGGTCGGATATTTCGTAGTTATATTCACCATATTAGGTATTTTCGGTATGGGCGCGGTATGGCTTTATCTGCACAACACAAAAGTTGATGTGCTTCATTTGGAATTTCCATACGTCGGCGATTTAAGATTTGACGACCCTTTCACCATAAACGGATATCAGGTCGGTATGGTAAAGGGCATAAAAGTACTCGGTCCGAACCGCGTAATCTTGGATATATATATGCGCAAACCAGTCGATATTCACGAGGGATACAGGTTATTTATAGGTGATTTGGGAATTTTCGGCGAACGGCTTGTATGTTTGGAAAACGGACCTTCCGACGCGCCTTTGGTAAACCAGAGAGACACGCTTTCGGGCGAATATTTTATGGGGATTTCCGATATGCTCGGCAGAATGATGGAACTCCGAGATTTTCTTGACACTGCAATTGCTTTCGTCGGCAACATTCATCACGGAAGCGACACTACAAAATCAATTATAGAATGGGTAAGCGACACCAAAAATACGCTTGACCGCTTTTTTGATAACCTTAACACATTCTCGTTTGATATGCACAAAGATTTGCCGCAAATTTTAGAGAAAATAACTAATCTTAATAACACCCTAAACACCGATTTGCAAAGATTTGACGAAAAACTTCCCGATATTTTAGAGAGAACATCTACAATTATAGACGTCGCGGATACTATGCTTGTAAATATTGCCAAAATTCAAAGAATTGGCGGCGACGCGCAAAATTTTGTGGACATATTCGATGAAATCGACATTATCTCGCTCAACCAATCGTTGGTAGGCATTCAAAGAGAACTCGGAGAAATTACTTCCGAAGCGCACAGATTGCGACTGTTCTTGAGACGTTGGCAATAAAAATTGTAGGGGCGAAAAATCTTTCGCCCAAATTAAAAACAAAATCCGTGTAATTGGGCGAAAGATTTTTCGCCCCTACACAATTTCCGCATTACTCCGCTTTCAATACAACCTCAAAACCGTTGCTGTCTAATGCAAGAGTTTTTCCTGCCGTTAGTTCTCCCGAAATAAGCATTCGCGAAGCGGGAGTCTCTACAAGGCGCTGAATTGTACGCTTAATCGGTCTTGCGCCGTATTGCGGCTCATAACCCGTTTCGGCGATAAGTTCGAGCGCCGCGGGCGTGGTTTTCAATTCTATGAGCAAAGTCTTCAGGCGCTTGCGGAAGTTCTCCATCTGCATTTCAACAATTTTTGACAACTGCTCCTTATCCAAATACGTGAAAATCACGCGCTCGTCAATTCTGTTCAAAAATTCGGGGCGGAAATGCTGCTTTAAAACATTGTCAATCTCGTCCGCAAATTCTACTGAATCTCTGTCCGCATTTTCGGCAATAACGTCGCTTGCCAAATTCGACGTCATAATAACTATAGTATTGCGAAAATCCACCGCTCTCCCTTTGCCGTCGGTAAGTCGTCCGTCGTCCAAAAGTTGCAACAAAACGTTAAAAGTATCGGGATGCGCTTTCTCGATTTCGTCAAACAAAATCACCGAATACGGACGACGACGAACTGCCTCGGTCAATTGACCGCCGTCGTCAAAACCGATATATCCGGGGGGCGCGCCTATGAGCCGAGCAACTGCGTGTTTTTCCATATACTCGCTCATATCAATTCTGATAAGCGCCTTTTCGCTGTCGAATAAATTTTGCGCCAGAGCCCGTGCAAGTTCGGTTTTTCCTACGCCTGTAGGTCCCAAAAACATAAAACTTCCTACGGGACGATTTGGGTCGTTAAGCCCCGCTCTCGCCCGCAAAACCGCCTGCGCCACCACATCAACCGCCTCGTCTTGTCCGACAACTCTTTCGTGCAAATGTTCCGTTAAAGCGAGCAGTTTTTGTTTTTCGCTTTGCACCAACTTGCTCACGGGAATTCCCGTCCATTGCGAAACGATTGCGGCAATATCTTCCTCGCTTATTTCTTCGCGCAAAAGATTATTTTCACGACTTGCCGCCTCAATTTCCGCTCGTTTCAGCTGTTCTTCGAGAGTTGGTATTTCGCCGTGCCTAAGTTGCGCCGCCGTGTTAAGATCGTAATTTCGCTCCGCTTTTTCGAGTTCGAGACGTTTTTCTTCGAGCGTTTTGCGGATTTTTTGCGATTTTTCCACGCGCTGTTTTTCCACTTCCCAACGAGCGGTCAAATCTCGTTTTTTCTCTTGGACTTCGGCAAGTTTTTTCTTTATTTCTTCGAGACGGCGCTTTGAAACATCGTCTTTTTCTTTTTTCAGCCCTTCAATTTCAATCTGCAACTGTAATTCCGTTCTGTTTACTTCGTCGATTTCTACAGGTGAACTATCGATTTCCGTGCGAACTTTCGCCGCCGCTTCATCGACCAAGTCAATAGCTTTGTCGGGCAAAAATCTGTCGGCGATATATCTGTCCGAAAGCGTTGCCGCCGCTACCAAAGCCGAGTCCCGAATAGCAATCCCGTGGTGGCTTTCGTAGCGCTCTTTTAGTCCGCGAAGTATCGAAACAGTGTCTTCAACGCTCGGTTGCGACACAAAAACCTTCTGAAATCTGCGCTCCAACGCCGCGTCTTTTTCGACATATTTGCGATATTCGTCGTTGGTAGTTGCGCCGATACAGTGCAATTCGCCGCGAGCAAGCATAGGTTTCAGCAGATTTCCCGCGTCCATTGCGCCTTCCGCCGCGCCCGCGCCAACGACCGTATGCAATTCGTCGATAAAAAGAATTATGCCGCCGTCGCTTTCTTTTACTTCTTTGAGCACTGCTTTAAGCCGCTCTTCAAATTCGCCGCGAAATTTTGCCCCCGCAATAAGCGCGCCCATATCCAACGCCAAAAGTTTTCTGTCTTTCAGCCCTTCGGGAACGTCGCCTTTTATTATACGTATAGCCAAACCTTCGGCAATGGCGGTTTTTCCGACCCCGGGGTCGCCGACAAGCACGGGATTATTTTTGGTTTTGCGCGACAAAATTCTCATAACGCGCCTAATTTCGTCGTCGCGACCAATTACAGGGTCGAGTTGTCCTTTCGCCGCTTTTTGCGTTAAATCGATGGCGTATTTTTGCAAAACTCCGTCCGTTTGCTCGGGATTTTGCGATACCACGCGATTATTCCCGCGAATTGCCTTTAATTCTTTCTCAAAGTTTGCCGCGGTTATTCCGTTTCGCGAAAAATAATCGCGCACGTCCGCCGCATTTTCCAAAATCGCCTCAAATATATGCTCCACGCTCAAAAATTCGTCGCCGTTTTTCTTTGCTTTTTCTTCGGCTTTGGTCAAAGCAATCATTCCATCTCTCGAAAGAGTGGTGGAATTTGCTCCAGAGCCGCTGACAACAGGCAGTTTTTTGAGCATAGTTTCGGCAAAATCAATCACCGAATTTGCGCTTAATCCTAATTTTTGGCACAAAGTTGCAATCGTCCCGTCGTTATCGGAAAAAAGCGCCTTAATTATATGCCAATTCCCTATTTCCTGATGCCCGCTCGCCGCCGCGTATCCGTAAGCGCTTTGGATTGCCTCCTGAGTTTTCTGAGTCCATTTTTCTTGGTTCATAATTTCCTTCTCCTTTTGTTTTTATTTACAAAGGGCAATTATCGTGCCAAAGTCAATTTTGTTGCGAATTGAAACAAATTTGGAGAACCGGCTATATTTTTAGTTGCAGATTGAAACGGGTAAAACACTGTTTTTTTTAATATTTTTTTATATCTGCTATTTTTTAATATGCGCAAATATTATTTTATTGTTGCGAAAAATGCAGATTGCAGAGATTTCTTCTCTGCGTTCTGTTATGTTAATTTCTTGATGAAAAAATCAATCAAGAGTAGAATTGCCTTTATAGGTTGTTCTGCTTACTCTTTGGTTGTTTAACAATAACAACAGAAAATTCTGCATTTTTCGCAAAAAAACACGAATTACCGGCGGAACAGCCTTTCCCGCTGTTTTTGCTTTAACTTTTCAACTTTATAGGAGGTTGGTATTATGGGAAAATTTAATTTTTTTAAAGCTTTAGTTATATTGTTGGCATTGGTTATGTGCGCCAAAGCAGATATAATGGGCAATTACAATCGTATTGGTATTGGTATTCAGCGAGATAATGAAGTCGGGATGTTTATGGCTAATTTCGCACGAAGACAAGGCGTTTCGGATTTCGGGATTAAATTCGGATTAGGAGCCAACACTTTATGGTATGACGAAGAATTCGGTACTACCAGAGATGTTATGCGTAATATCAGTTTTAATCTCCATTACGAATTTATCAATCACGTAATTGTCGGAACGGAAGTCGGATTAAATTTCAGCGCTTGGCGATATATGGACCGTAATTGGCATTTTGACAGATGGGGTGATGAAATTATGGGAAATTGGACGCGAGAAGTTGAATACAGGATTCCGCAATTTGTTTTGTCGCCAAGAATTGGATATGAGTGGCTTATTAACCAAAATATGAAATTGCAATATCGTATAATTTATTCGGTCGCTTTGGGTTCAATGCCCAGTAAATATTTAAGAGATTGGGGAGCTTCCAACGCAGAGCTTAAATTCAGAAATCACTCGATTGGCAACGATATAAGTATTTATCGTGATTGGGTTGCATTAAATTTCGGATTTAGTTTTATTAACGTGCAACGAACAGAGTTGCGCGAAAGAGGGTTTAGCGATGAGTCCAGAAGTTCAATTAATTTGAAAACTAATCTCGGTATTAGCTTGTTGTTTTAAGAAAATAAGCTTTTAGCATTTTTTTAATAAGGAACGGCTCGACAAGTCGTTCCTTTATTTATATTACTGCCACCACCTCAACCTCAACCAGCGCACCTTTGGGCAAGGCGAGAACTGCAACGCAGGAACGGGCTGGTTTGCCTGTAAAATGCTCGGCGTAAACCTCGTTAAATACTGAAAAATTTGCCATATCCGTCAAAAAACAGGTGGTTTTTACAACTTTAGACAAATCACTGCCAGCCGCCGTCAATACTGCTTTTAAGTTTTGAATTACTTGCTCTGTTTGCTCTTTTATTCCGCCGATTATCATTTCGCCTGTTTCGGGCGAAAGAGGTATTTGCCCGGACGTGTAAACCAAGTCGCCCGAAACAACCGCGTGAGAATACGGACCTATAGCGCGCGGCGCGCCGGTTGCTGTTATTGCTCTCAAAACGGCACTCTTTCTTCTTTATTTTTACGCGAAATCGGCTTTTCTTTTTTTTCGTTGAAATTCATTTGAGCTTCAATGTTTCTCAGAATAAAGCGATACAGATTAGCCCGCTCAACGTCTATGTCTTCAGGAGAAACGATACTGCCGCTTTCGCCCGAAGCCAAAAGTAAATTGGCGGAAAAACCGCGCTCAAAAAGCACGTTAAGAATTTTCAGATTTATAGGAATAACTTTGTATTCGCTTCCAAGTCTAAGCAACGACATAAAATTAAAAAGTTGTGAAAGCGGCATAACTCTTGCATATTTCATCATTCCGAAACTGCGGAAAACTTTGTCTTCCATAACGATTTTCGCCTCTTTAAAAAGCCGTTTTCTCGCTTTGGTTTCGGCTGTTATCAATGCGTTTTGAATTTCTCGCGTTTTTTCGATAATTCCGTCTTCGTCCAAGCTCGAAAACGAGCCGACCATTACTTTAAAAAATCCGCCCCAAGCGTCGTATCTTTCGTTGTAAAGTCCTTGGATTGTCGCTCCCATAACAAGCAAGCCGTTAATGGTTTCGGTCATTTCTTCAAGCAATACAAGCGCGGGAAGATGAACTACAGTCTCTACCCAAAGTCCACTGCCACACTCTTCGGGCTTTGCCGTCAAAAAACCCAAACGGGGCTCGTAGGCGTAAAGCAATTCCTCGCCCAAAACGTTATCCGCCTCGTTGAGCTTGGCAAGCGTTTGTTTTTCGTTTCCGATGTCGCAGAAAGATATAATATCCAAATGATTTTTTGTATTCACCAAAATAATCGGCGCAGTATTTCCCATACCTGCAACAGCCCCGCGCATCCAATCGCAACTCATTGTGTATGCGGGAATTATATCCTTTTCAAAAAGCAACATTTCAATAATATTACTACCCGTCAAAAGGTTCATTTCGACAAAATCTTCTTCGCTGTAGATTTTCGCTTTTTTAATAGCGTCCAAAACGTCATTGTATATAGACTCTTTCTCTGAAGCAATCGAATTTTCGAGGAAAGGATACTTTTTTATGTTGCGCGATAAACCGAATTTCTGCGACAAAACTATCGCGGGATTTTTAGTTGATGATTTATCGATTTCGAGCCATTTAGGTTGCGTTCGGACAAGATATTGGGCTTCCTTCATTCAGCAGTTGCCCTCTTTGTCTGCAAAGTTTTCATTCCGTCTCGAATTTTCGCCGCCAACTCAAAGTTTTGGTTTTTCACGGCAAGATTTAACTCGCTTTGAAGGTGCTCAATGTCGTTCCAAACGATTTTGGGACTGTAATATTTACCGCTGTATGCTTTGCCTTCGCTGAAACGGTTGTGTTTTTTCATAAGAATATTTTCGAATGTGCTATAACATTTTGCACAACCCGCTTTTTGCATTTTTTCGACGTCTTCCGAAGAAATTCCGCAACCCGAACACTGAATAATCGGTCCTTTCGGAGCTTGGTTTTTCGCCAGCGAAGCGTCGCCTTTATTTGAACGAGGCGTCGCCGCTCTTCCGAACAAATCACCCGCAAAAGACATCACCATATTTTGCAAAAACGCCGGAACGCCGCCGCAACATCCTTCGTCGTCGCCGCAATCGTATTCGTAAGGAACACCGTTTTCGTTAAGCCCGTCGTCCTCGTATTCTTCGTTTCGGCTGATTTCTTCTATTTGTATTATAGGCATTATGGGCAGATTAAAGTTGCTCGCAATATTCCCGAACGGGGCAATACGAGCGAAACATTCGCCGCAATAGTGTCGCTCTTCCTTTTTCCCGTTGACTACCGAAGTGATTTGGCTTATCGCAGGTTTTCCGCATTTTTCACATATCATCATAACTTACCGTCCTTTCTTTCGAGCGCTCCGCCCGACAACGACAATCGATAATCCAAAGAATTCGCAACGACGTCGTCGTGTGTAGCAATGAGGAATATACTTTTATTCGCAGCGCTTATGCGGAAAATTGTTTCAATAAATAATTTTGTGTTCGCCAAGTCCAGATTTCCCGTCGGTTCGTCCGCTAAAATGATGTTCGGCTCGTTAAATAATGCTCTTGCTAACGCAACCCGTTGTCTTTCGCCCCCCGACAATTCGCAGGGAATGTGCTTTGCTCTGTCTTTGAGCCCAACTTCTTCGAGCAACATAGCCGCTCTCTTTTGAGCAGTTTTTTGCCCGATTTTTGCGACAAGTCCCGGTATCATAATGTTTTCAAGCGCCGTAAAATCAGGCAACAAATGATGAAACTGGAACACAAACCCCATATTTTTAATACGAAACGCCGATAATTCGCGCTCTTTCATAGTGTTAATATTCTGCCCGTCAATCAAAACGCTACCCGAAGTCGGCTTATCCAACCCCCCGATAATCTGCAAAAGCGTAGTCTTCCCCGTCCCGCTCGCCCCAACCATTGCAACCCGCGCGCCGTCGGCAATGTCAAACGAAAGATTTTTGAGAACGGTAAGCTCCTCGCTCCCGCTTTTGAATGTTTTTGCTAAGTTTTCTATTTTTATCATTTTTTCACCTCACTCAAACCTAATCGCCTCGGCGGGCAACAAATTCGCCGCGCGCCACGCGGGGTAAAACGACGCTGAAAGGCAAATTAGATTTGCCGCGATGAAAATCAGCAGGACGTCGTCGAATTTTGTTAAAATCGGGACGAAATCTATAATGTACACTTCCGCGGGAAGCGTTATTATTCGGTGTTTTTCTTGAACAAAACAAAGAATTGCGCCTGTAATCGTTCCCGCAAGCGAGCCTACAAGTCCGATAAGTCCGCCGCTGAGCAAGAAAATTCGCATTATGCTGAAACGCGAAGCGCCCATACTGCGCAAAATTCCGATTTCTTTGCGTTTTTCCATTATCATCATTACGAGAGTCGAAGTTATGTTGAACGCCGCGACTATTACTATAATCATTATTATTATGGAAACGATTAGCCGTTCCAAGCGCATCCACTGAAAAAGCGAATGATTTTGACTTTCCCAATCGGTGAAACGGAAAGGAAGACCGCCCAGACTTTCCACTATTTCTTCGGCAACCGCGCCCGCTCTGAAAATATCGCGAGCTCTGAACGAAATCATTTCTACGCCGTCTATTTCAAATAATTTTTTGCCCGCGTCCAAAGAAATAAAAATCAGATTTTGATCGTATTCAAACATTCCCGTCGAAAAAATGCCCGAAATTACAAAGCGCATCATTGCGGGAGACGGGTCGCCGTCGTCGTCGCTGTTTACTATGGTCATAAGCACAAGTTCGTGCCCTACGCCAATGCCGAATTTGTTGGCTATTCCGCTTCCGATAATTATTTCGGGATTTTCGCGCAATCTGTGCGAAACGCTTCTGCCCAGAACAAAATCACCCTCGATTATCCGCTTGTGAAGGTCGGTGGTAAGGCGCTCCAAAGAGTCGTTTACCGCCATTATCATAACGCCTTCTTGGACGTTTCCGAACTCTACCGTGCCTTTGCCCATAATCGTGGGAGAAACCGCAACGACTTCGGGATGGTTCAGCACAATTTGCGCCAATCCTTCGTAATCGCGGATAACTGCGTTGTGGCGTTTTTGGATGCGTGCGTGCGCAAAAGTTCCCGTAATTCTCTCGCGGACTTCGTTTTCCATTCCGTTGGCAATAGACAAAGCGATTGTGAGAACGCAAGTCCCCAAAAAAACGCCCAAAATCGAAATCGTCGTTATCAGCGAAATAAATCCGCGCTTGCGAAAATTAAGATAGCGCGAAGCAATAAATGTTTCAAATTTCAAAGTTATTCGTCCTCGTATCGGGCGTTTTTAGCCAAAACAATACCTACGCGCCCCGCTACATAGAACACAAGACCGGCGCCCGCAAATATCCAAGAATATATCTGCAAATGCGGCAACTGAAGCGCAAAAACCACTCCGACTACAATCAAAACAAACCCGACCGCCATAAATTTCGGCGCGTTTTTATGATAAAAACTCATATTTTACCCCCATAATCCCTGTTTTCAAATCTCTTCTTTATCTTCCCAGAATTTTTTCCAAATTTCGCCTAAAAATACATTCCGCCACCCGTGAAGTTCGGCAAGTTTTTTATTTTCGAGCGTTTCGCGCACTAAACCCGCTATCTGCTTGCGATTGTAAATCCGCGAACTCGCTATACCTTTGCCGTCCGCCGCTTCGTCAATCTTTTCGGCGATTTCTTTTGCCAAAATTCCCGTAAGCACGGCGTTTTTGTCTTTGAAATTGGATTTCCTTTTCACAACATTTTCATCGACCGCTATTTTTTCGTTGCAAATATTTTCCGCAAAAAACTTAGACCAACGCTCCTGACTTTTCGGCGAAAGCGACGTTTTTTTCACATTTTTAGAGTTTTCGTCAATTTTGCAATTTACGATTTCCGCCAAAATTCCCTGCTTAAACAAAAACGAGCGGGGTAAATTTTTTTCGCGAGCCAAATTTTCTACCGCAAAACACAAACGATAAAGTTTAGGACGATTTGCCATCGACACTCCCCTGCATTCCCTTGAAAAAGACCGCTCAACAGCGCTCGGCAAACAAAACGGTTGCGTAATTTCGAGCTCTTCCTCGCAATCGAATTTAATCCATTCCCACACCCCGCTATCGACGGCAAGGCGAATGAGTTCTTTGGCGCAATCCGCAAGATATTTAACGTCGTCAAGGGCGTATTCGTGCTGTGCGACGGTCAGCGGGCGTTTCATCCAATCCGTAAGCGTTTCGGACTTTTGCAGGGTTTTTCCGCATATTTTTTCTACGAGTTCCGATAACGGCACCGCCCGTCCAAAACCCACAAACGCCGCCGCAAGTTGCGTATCCAAAACATTTTTTGTTATTGCGTTTGCATAGAAATTCACAATCTGAACGTCCTGATACGCGTCGTGAAAAACCTTCATAATTTTGTCGTTTTCCAAAAAATCCCTGAACGATTGCGGGCATTGTTTTAGGGTCGCCGCGTCCAAAAGATACGATTTTTCGGGCGAAATTCCTATTTGTATAATGCCTATATAAGGAAAATAAGAGCGCGTCCATACAAATTCCGTGTCCATAGCAACAATCGGCTCGTTTTTCAGGGTTTCAAAAAGCAAGTCGCAATTTTCCGTCGTGTCAATTAAAGTCGGCAGCATTTTTTTCTCCGTTTCACTATCCGTCAAGCACTGCCGCGGCAATGATTTCGGCGGCGTTCGCCGTGCTTAACGCAGCGCATTTTTTCATATTTTCGTAAATTTTTTCGTCTTTTTCGCAAGCCTCAAAAAACTCCGTTATTTTTTGACTTGCCTCGGAATTTTGCTCAAAACAAAGCGCCCAGCCGCAAGATTTTGCATATTGCGCGTTGTGCCACTGATGATTTTCCGCCGACCACGGAAGCGGAATAAATATGGACGGCAACGCAAAAAGTTGCGCCTCGCTTATAGTTCCCGCGCCCGCCCGTCCAATCAAAAATTCGACGATGGAATAATACGGATAAAGGTCTGCCAAAGAAGCGAAAACCGTAATATTTTTGTCGTTCGCAAATTCTTGTTTTATCTCCTCTTCGCCCGCGCTCCCCGTTTGCCAAATTATCTGGAAGCCCTTTTGCGAAAGATTTTTTACCGCCGCAACAAGGATTTTGTTCATCGATTGCGCCCCTTGACTTCCGCCGCAAATAAGGACGGTGCGCCGTTTGGGGTCAATTGTTTTTTCAAAGTCAAAATTTGTGTAATTCTGAATTTTTCTCACGGGAGTTCCGCTGACAATCACCGCATTTTTGTCGGCGTTAAATTCCTTAATTAAAGGCATTCCCAAGAATATTTTTTTAGCGGATTTTGCAAAAAAGTAGTTCACCGCTCCCGCAACGGTATTTTGTTCCTGAATAAAAAACGGCGCTTTTTTCGATTTCGCCGCAAATAAAACGGGAGCGCAGACATATCCGCCGAAAGCGACAACGACGTCGGGTTTTTCCGCGGCAAAATATTTTTTCATAAAAGATATAGCGCGAAACAATTTAACGATAGCCTTTATCGGTTGCAAAGAGACAGAGCGTTTAATTCCGTCCACGTTCAGCGAAAGCATTTTTATGTCGAAGCGTTCGGCGATTTCTTTTTCGTTCGAGCGGTTTGTAGTTATCCAAACAATTTGCGCCGACGGATTTTTTTCGCGGATTTCCAAGGCGGTCGCCATAGCGGGGAAAATGTGTCCGCCTGTTCCGCCTGCCGCAAGGATAACTTTTATGTCATTTTTCATTAGTTTGCCTCTTTTTTCGCATTTCGCCGTTTTTCATTGGTAAAAATATATTTTGCCGCAAACAAAAAGAGACAAGGCGTGCCTTGTCTCTACAAAAAAATAATTACTATTTGTGCGACAGCGGAGTGAGATTATTTTGTTTTTGGGGAAAATTTTCATTTTGGCTTTTGGCAAATGGTATATTATACAACATTATAAAGAAAGGAGTAAGGCAAAATGCAACTGAATTATATATACACAAAACACGACGACTATTACGTTGGTCATCTTGTCGATTTTCCCGAATATGAAACACAAGGGGAGACAATAGAAGAATTGGAAGAAATGCTGAAATCGCTGTATTCCGATTTAATGATTTTTGACGACATACATTCTTCCGTCCGCTATAAAAGCGGGGTATTGGAATTCGCTTAAAATATGAAGAAAAATGATTTAATCAAGATAATCACAAAAAACGGCGCAATATTTGTAAGACACGGCGGAAATCACGATTGGTATAAAAATCCCAAAACCGGCGTCGGACAAGCAATTCCGCGACATTCCGAAATAAATGAAATGCTTGCTAAATGTATAATTAAGAAACTTGCGTAAAACAAAAAGAGACAAGGCGCGCCTTGTCTCTGCAAAAAAATATTGATGTTATATAATAAATTTTATGATACCCATACCCTTCTTCTATTTATAATTTCCCATATATTATTTTCTTTTTTCAAATGTACTATGAATCCACTTCCGGCACGTGGAAAAAAATAATTTATTTCAATTATTGCTTCTGTCCTATCATTATTAAAGCCAATTCTGGAAAATGATAATAAAGGATAATGTTCACCACGCCTACGATTTCCTATATAATTAGGACTAATGTTTACAAGTCTATAATTTTGCACATTAAAACTTGTTTTGGAATCAAAAATATATCTATGAGAATTATAACTGTGTAATGATTGCCATAATTCTTCACTAATATTTTGTAAGTATCTTTCTCTAAAATTATTTGAATTCACTTGTTGAGCGGAACAAAGACCTGTAGTTAAGTTCACTCTGCTTAAATTAATATTTCTGTTTATTAATATTGTTTCATTATTCGGTATTAGAATTACCTGCATAATATCATTTATTGTTAAATTTAATATTTCCATTTCATCACTTGAAAACATTAAATGTTCAAAATCGTCAGCCATAATCCTACCTGCTTTTCCAATACAAAATATTAACAAGATAAATATTATTATCCGTTTATTCATTTTTTTACCTTGTTTCTCATTTTTGTATAGTTCAACTTCATTATCCGCCCCGCCGCTTTTTAACATTCACCTTTGAGAAAATGAAAAATTCATTTTTTAGCCAAAGAACGGAAAGAAAATAATATTTGCTTTAGAGCGAGGTGGCAGTTTGATGATTTTTTGCGGATTTCTGTTTGTATCTTATTCTGTTTCCGAAAAATAACAGATAATATATTAGTTAATCACTGATTAAATCAGTGATTAGTTTTTGGCGCAAACGCCACATACAAGACGGAAGTCGGAGATTGAACGGTTTTGGTGTTTGTGTTTGCGGTGGTTTGGTGTGGGAAAAATACTAAAAAAGATAAAAATTCAATTTTACCCTTGACTTTTTGCGCAGTGATTTGGTATATTATACAAAGGAAGCATTATCAGCCGTGCTCATACCACTGTCGCTTGGGGCGTTATTGATAGGGCTTCCTTTTTTATTTTCTTTTTACCCCTGTTTTTTATACATTGTTTTAAGAGAAATGGACTTGTTTCCTTTGGCATAAACGCATACTACTATAATTTGCCCGTTAATGTTTTTAACAAATTGCAACCCATTGTTTTTTGTTGCGCTTACTGTTTCAAACTCAATTACAACTCGCGAAAAGTTTGCCATATCCTCTGTAGTAATCGCTTGTTGCCCTCTCATTGCCTCTTTTTGTTGGTTTCCGTGTTCATTAAAACTGTGCCTTATTTCATTGGCTCTAAGTTCAAGATTATACCATTCCAAATTTATGCCTATCTCGTTATATATACGCGCCGCCAAATCGCTTCCTACTTTTCCAAGCATTATTTTTTGCCCGTTTACCTCTCCGTTAATAGAACGGCTCACAAAAGAAATAACGTCGTCAATATTCTTTGCAATATTTATGTTTGGACTATTATCCCAATTTTCGATTTCTCTGTCTGTGTATGAAATTAGCTCTTGCAAAAAATTTTCCTTATTTTGTTACCATTCTGCATTTTTTCTCACGAGAAAATACTATTTGCTTTGAGGTAGCGCGGTGGTTTGGTGTTTTTTTTGCGGAAAAATGGAAGAATTTGTGAAAAAAAATCCTAAATATTTTTGGGTAAAAATATATTTTGCCGAAAACAAAAAGAGACAAGGCGTGCCTTGTCTCTACAAAAAAATAATTGAAATTATTATTTTATCGGTTAATTCCAACCCTCGCCGAATAGGTAAATCTTCGACCGCTGATACCTGTTGCCTCCACCACAATCAGATAGGTACCGTTGGCGACAAATCTGCCTGTTCGGTTGGTTAAATTCCAGACGATGGTGTTATCGTTGTTGGGGGCGGGTTTGACAAACCCGCCCGTACGTACGGCGGTGGTTTCCGTGAATACAACGTTGCCCAAATTATCGATAATTCGCAAATTTATTTGTGCGGGTTCGGGGGTGATTACCGAAATTCTTGCGAAATCCGAAACTATTGCGTTTTCGAGAATAATGCCGTATCTGTTGCTTACGGGAGCACGGTCGCGGATTGAGGTTCCGCCGCCGCCTTCCTCTAATTTTCCTCCGATAAGAATAAGTTCCCGCACAGTAAGATTAACCGTTTGTCCCGGCTCGTTATGGAAGAAAGTCAGCGCCTTCGTATTTACTGCGCTTGACCGATTATGTCTGACTTGCTCTAAACTCAGGATTACGTTATTATGTGTTCCGTCTCCAAGTATATGACCTACAGGAGTCCAGTCCGGATAACCTGTGGAAGTTTCGTCGGAAAGCACAAATCTTAAAGGTCTGTCTGCCGTATAGCTGATTTTTACTCCCGTTACTTCGGAAAAGTCAATATTGGAGTCATCCAACCATAACATTAAGCCAACGTACGGATAGTTGGCGCCGTCGCTTGTTCCGAGTTTTAAACTTGCAACCATAGCTCCGTCTGTGCCGTCGGAAGTAATACTCACACTTGAACCGAGCATTCCGTTCATTCCGAAGGGATCGCCTTCCACATAAGCCGACCACTCGGCGTGTTTCCAAGGAACCAAACCTATGCCTTCGGGTGTTACGATGGGACAAGTGCATGGGTAGTTTCCGCAATCAGGGCAATCCGTAGGAGGTAGTATTATGCAAATGCACGGATTTTCTCCGCAGATTTCGCAAGGAGGAATAACAATAATACCGCCGCTCTCTCCGAATACGCGAATTGCGCGGACTTGCGTAAAATCTGCGGTGCCGATTACAGGACCGTTCTCTATGCCAAGCCGAATATAACGCGCCGTAATAGGAGCATTCAGGGTCAATACTACGGAATTGGACGTATTAAGACCTGTGATTCCGTGGGCTTCATTTCCAAGTTCAGTCCAGCCGGTCATAGCAAAATCCGCGTCAATATCGGCTTGCGGGACGTTAGCGGGAAAAGTTGCAGGTATTCTTTCGCCGTTGGGGAATTCATCGCCTTGCTCGTTATGGGTAAACATACGCACTAACCTTATGTTCTGCCCCGAAACCAAACGCCTGTCAATTTCAATTCGATTTACTGTTTGTACGCCGCCCAAATCTATATCGACAAGCGATTCTCCTCTTCCGTGCCCGCTGCCTCCGCTCCATCTCGCGTGCCAGAAAGTATTGGGATTACCGTCAAACAAACTGTTAGGCACAAATCTATCGCCCGTGGCTACGGCTTCCCAAGAATTTACACGAACGCGGCTGATGGTAATACTGCCGCCGCTACTTTGCGGATTTACCGTAATGTTGAAATTTCTTGTAAAGTTAGTTGTTGCCGTTGCTCCGTTTGTAATAGTTGCCGTTATTACAACGGTTCCCGCATTTGGAGTTGACAACGTGTTTCCGCTTATTGTCGCGCCCGTTGTTCCGGCGTTTGATACAGACCAAACTATATTACGATGGGTTGCGTTCGTAGGAATAACCGTGCCCGATAAAGACCGAGTTCCGCCGGCAACCATATCCGTTGTAATAACGCCCGTTATGTTTGTTACGGGAACATGGACAGGAGGATTACCGCCGCCACCGCTACCTATAAGCAACGAGAGGTCGGGAAACCCTGCGCCGAAAAGTGTGCGGTTATGTTCTTGATTTTGACGAAAACTCGCAACTCTTGTTAATTCCGCTTTAACTTGCGCCGGCGTAAGGTGCGGTTGATTCAATAAAATCAATGCCGCAGCAGCAGCAATGTGAGGCGACGCCTGAGATGTTTCGCCAAATGGAGTAATAGCATAAATGTGTCTGGTAACCACTCCTTGCGTCCTAAAATCACTGAACGGAACTCGAACATCCCGTCCCGGACCAACAAAATCGACTGCGCTACCCCTGTTTGTTGATGAACGTGGAACTTCATTTGGCTCAAAAGCCGCAACAACTATTGCGGCGCCCGACAAGTGTCCGTCTGTACAGCTATTAGCGGCTGTAAGGGTTTGGGTGCTATTACTGGCAGCGCCTACTACAACCATACCTGCGTTTATTGCGTTTGTAACGGCAACACAGATTACCCCTCTGTTTATAAAATTAGTTTGTGAAACATTCATCACGTGAACACCGTTTATGCGCGCCCAATCTATAGCGGCGGCAACGCCGACATCGCCTCCAAAAGAAGAATGAAGCTGATTAAGCGACACAAGATCGACAGGTAGCCCGCGCGTAAAATCGGCAATAGGACCGGCAATAGCATTACCGTGGTGTCCCATAAATCCATGCGTAGCATTACAAGGCGTTTGGTGGTCTAACGGACTTCTTCTGTTTATAAAAAACGGGTGAGAAAAATCAATTCCCATATCTATAATTGCAACCGTAATTCTTCCTGTTGCGCGTACATTTTCATTATTATTCTGTTTAAGCCACCGCGTATATGCAGGAATACCCATACGCGGCGCACCCCAAGATAAAAAATCCTCAAAACTTGCCGCCGGAAAATTTTGGTTTACTACAGCGGAATTAGCAGGAATAGTAGGAGTGTATGGAATACTTCGCGCCGCTCTTTCGTTAGGCGCCAAAGATTGCTCAAGCGTTCCCATAGCCCGTATTATGTCGTTTTCGTGCACTCTATCGGGGTGAACCCATAAAATTTTCGCACTATTTACAGCACAAGTTTTCGATGAAGAGCAACAAGTGTTATCGCCTACAAGTTTAAGAAGCGTGTTAAAAGCGGTCTGCGCTTCTTCGGGAGTATCAAATTGCAAAATATTAAGACCGTCTTCTCTGAAAAGAAATTCTCTTGGATTTGTTGCAAGCAAAACATCGTGAGATTGCGTTCTTGCAATAATTCGCGAAAAAGCAAATTCGCATTGCCCGTTGCTTTCCACAATTCGCGCCGTGCTTGCTTCGGAAGTTCGGGCGAGAAGTTCCATCGTTTGCGTAAGAAATTCTCTTTCGTCTAAAAGATTGATTTTGTCGGCATTGAACGCAAATTTTTCCGCTCCTATCGTTTGCACGGGAACGAGTACAAAAATAACTGCGAGTATTAGAAAGAAAGTTTTCATTTTTTACTCCTTGGTTAAATTGGTATATAAAGTAAGCAGAATATTTACTGCTACTGCGATTAAAAATACATTATTGTTGAGCCGATTTGCGGTTTAATTTTGGTTTTGGTGGATTTTTGTTGGTTTTGTCGCGCTCGCGCCCGTTCCCGAAATATTCAAAAGTATTCCGAGCGCGATGGAGTCGGCTATCATTGCCGTTCCGCCGTAGCTTACAAAAGGCAAGCCCGCGCCCGTGCTTATAAATCCCAAATTCACGAATAAATGCACCAAAAACGCAAAGGCATAATTAACCGTAAAACCAAACGCCGCAAGCTTGGCGAAACCGTCCTGCGCTCGTATCGCCGTCAAAAATCCCTGCAAAATAAACATTGCGTAAATCCCTATAAACAAAATCGAGCCGACAAAACCCGTTTCTTCGGCAATAAGCGAAAAAATGTAGTCGTTCTCAATTTCGGGCAGGCGCGAATGTTTTGCCTCGCTGTTTCCAAGCCCCAATCCCAAAACTCCGCCGCTTCCGATAGCCAAAACCGCCTGTCTGCTCTGGAAATTATCGCCGCCGCGCACAATTCTTTCGCGGATATGCGGAAACGCGTTCCAAGCGATTGCGCCAAGCAAAACAAACACCAAAAGAACTATAGCGGAAATTCTTCTGAACAAGATTTTGGGATTTTTCAGCAGCATCATAGCAATCGCCGTAAGCATTACCGAAATGGCGACCGAAGTGCTTGGCTGTACCAAAACCAATCCAAAAATGAATATAGCAAAGCACTGCGAGCGATATTTTACCAAAAAGGAGCCGACGCGCCCTTTGGCGAATTCGGGAAGATGTTCGCTGCTACTTTTCGCAAAGTGCATTTTTTGAGTTTGCGCATTTTTCTTTGCCGAAAGCGAAGGAGCCCCGTTTGCCTTTCCTTTGCGCTTGGCATCGTCGTTTATTTTAGACAAATGCGAGGCTATAAACAATATCAGAAACACCTGCACAAAAACCGACGGCTGAAATGTAATCGGTCCCAGTTGAAGCCAGCGATACGCGCCGTTAATTCGTCGAATTCCGAAGCCCGGCAGACTTATTCGCACCTCGTTGCCGAATATATTTATAATGGAACACACAGCCAAAACGCCCAGCATTGCCGTCAAAATTGTCAAAAATATCGACAAAAATTTTTCGCTCGCAAGTTTTTTGTAGTTTATCAAAAGGAAAAATGAAGCGCTGAGCAATCCAAGCATAGACCAGAAAATCTGAAGAACGCCCTTGCTGTTTCGCGACAAAATCGCAGTCCTGTCCGCCTCAAAAACGAAAACAATCCCGATAATAAAAAGCAAAGCCGCGCAAGAAAGCATTATTTTATTGCATTTATTAAACCCATCCGCGGTAAATAGCGGTTCTGCTTTTTTTTTCATTGTTAGTTTCTCGCTCCAAAAAACATATACCATTGCGCAATTATATCATTTTTATTGGTTTCTATATACTCAAGCGCTTTTGACAATTCTTTTTGCGTTAATTTACTGTTATTGTTTGCAACTTCCAAACTGCCGTCGGTTTTAATCCATATTTTTGTTGCATTTTCTTCCTGTTTTCCACGCGATACGTGTATGTGGACAGGCTCAAGTTTGTTTCCGCCAAACTCGTTTGCCCAGAAATAAAAAACCAAGCCCAAATAATCAACTAAGACCTTAGGCATTTCTCGCCTCCGCCTTTTTGCGCGTATTCCCATATTAAAAAAGAATTATTCCGGAGGTATCTTTGCAGTTGAAGCAATTCGTTCTGATTAAAACCGTAAGATTTATCAAACTCAAAACTCGGTATATTTCCCTCGGCAAAATCAAATTCGCTTCCGTTCGGACGTTCAAAATGCACTCTGACTTTTCGTCCGGTATCTTTGTATTCCATATCAGAGTGCGTCATTACAACGTTATCAACTGTGGAATAGTAGTGTTTCATTTTTTGCTCCTTTTTTGCTCTTTTGGGGTAAAAATACGTTTCGCCACAGAGAAAAAGAGAAGGACTTTCAAAACGAGCTCGGAATAGAAAGCAAACGACATAATATCTTGCCTATGTGAATTGCTATGATAGCAAGCAAAATAAGCAGAAAAATATTAATTTCACACATTCTACAACCCCTTTATATTAAAGAATTGACAGAAACAGAGGAAAAAGGCTGTTCCGCCAAAATTCATATTTTTTGCGAAAATGTCGAATTTTATCTATAACCTGAAAAGCAATAAGACAGTTAGACAGAACAACCACAAAGGTTGAACTTATCTTATTACTTTGTTGGTAATAAGTTATAGACGAAAAGCAGAGATAAAATCCCCGCATTTCGACATTTTCGCGCCAATAAAATAATATTTGCGTGTAATTAAAAGTAAAAAGAAAATTGAATATTCAAGAAAACAGAATAAATAAGCAAAGTTATATTATCCTTTTTTGTTTGGCAAATGATATTTTATATCAAAAAAGGAGATAATTATGTCAAAATATCTTGAACTAAGCACCGTCGGCAAAATAATTCGCGAAGAGTTTTTTGAGCCGTATAATTTAAGTGTAGATGATGTTGCTGTTGCAACAGGAATTCCAAACTGGGAATTGGCGTCTATAATTTACGGCGGTAAGGACTTGACCGCGGAAGTCTCTTTGCAACTTGCCAAATACTTTGGTATGTCGGATGGTTTCTTTTGGGGACTGCAATATAATTATTATATACGATTAGCAAAACGAAATTTACACGGCAAATTAAAAACCATATCTTCTATTGTCGGCAATCGAGCTCAAAGAGTTGCGGCGGTATGATAAAGTCATTCAAAGACAGAGAAACTAAAAAAATTTTTGACGGCGAACATTCTAAAAAATTTCCGACAGAAATACAATTGCGCGCAATGGTAAAACTAGACTTTTTGGATAGGTCTACCAATATAAGCGATTTGCGCCAGCCGCCGTCAAATCACTTGGAAAAACTTAGCGGCAACCGCAAAGGACAATACAGTATTCGCATAAACAATCAATACAGAATTTGCTTTGTATGGATTAACAATAGTGCGGAAAGCGTCGAATTAACAGATTATCACTAATTACTACGCCAAATCCCCCAACATTGCCGCAACGTAATCTTTCGGGACGAATTTCTGCAAGTCCTCTATACCCTCGCCAACGCCGATTTTTTGTACGGGAACGCCGAAAGTTTTTGTGAGATTTATCGCTATTCCGCCCTTTGCCGTACCGTCTAATTTGGTTATTACAAAGCCTGTTAAGGGAACTGCTTCGTTGAAAACTTTTGCTTGGTTCATTGCGTTTTGACCCGTTGTTGCATCGAGAACCAAAAGCACTTCGTTGGGGGTGTATTCGTTTGCTTTTTTCAGAACGCGGACAATTTTTTCCAGCTCTATCATAAGGTTGGTTTTGTTGTGCAGGCGACCTGCTGTGTCTATTATCAGCACGTCGGTGTCGCGATTTTTGGCGGCGGTCATAGCATCGAAAACTACAGAGGCGGCGTCCGCTCCTTCGTGTTGCGACACAAAATCACAGCCCGACCTGTCCGCCCATACTTTTAGTTGCTCTATAGCTCCCGCGCGGAAAGTGTCGGCGGCGGCGAGCATTACTTTTTTGCCGTCGTCTCGAAATTCTTTTGCTAATTTTCCGATAGTGGTTGTTTTACCTACGCCGTTTACGCCTATAACGAGGATTGTCCACGGTTTGGGCGGAAATTCTTCGGGTGGATTTTTCACCAAAAGTTCGCGGGCGATTATCTTTTTCAGTAAATCGTAAGCGTCTTTTGTGCCTTTGTATTCAAGAAAACTCACTTCTTGTCTCAGTTTTTTTATTAAATCCGCCGAAATGTCCGCGCCTACGTCCGCGCAAATCAACGCGTCTTCGAGCGATTCGTAAAATTCTTCAGTAATCTCTTTTTGCACCTCGACGGTTTGGCTTATCTGCTCGCGAGTCTTGGTCATTCCCGAAAAAAGCCGTGAAAACAGTCCCATAATATGTGTATCTCCTATTTTTTTGTAGGGGCGGGATCTGCCCGCCCTTGTTTATCGATTTCGTGTTTGGGCGGGCAAACCCCGCCCCTACGGTTTTCTGCGTACAGGGCAGGTTTCAAACCTGCCCCTACATCGTCATCTTAACAACTGTTGCAAAGTCGAAAAGCGCATAATGTCGTTAAATGTTACAAAAAGCGCCAAACATAAAAATCCTATCATAACTATGTACGATAACTTTTCGCGCAGGGCGTTCGGAATTGGTTTTCCGCGTATCGCCTCTATCAAAAGCATCGACAAAATACCGCCGTCGGTTATCACAAGCGGCATTAAATTCAGTATCGCAAGGTTTATTCCGATTATCGCCATAAGTTGCAAAAGCGACGAAAGTCCGCTCTGCGCCGCCGCTCCTGACATCTGCATTATGCCCACGGGACCCGACAAATATTCGGGCGAAATAAGGCGAGTTATAAGTTTTCGGAGCGTTTCAAAAATCATTACCGAATAGCGAATACAGTCGCGATACGCCAACACAAGCGCGGCGCCGAACGGATGACTTTTTATCTGCGTGCTTGGATTTGCCATCACAATTCCTATCATAAAACGCTCGTGTTCAACGCTGAATTTCGGCACAACATAAAGGTCTAAAACAACGCCGTCTCGCGCAACCGCAACCGAAATTTCACCCAAATCATAGTCGTAATTTGAAATAGTCTCGCTAACCGCAAACCAGCTCAAAACATTTTCTCCGTTTATGGAAATTATGCTGTCGCCGCCCAAAAATCCCGCAAGATACGCCGCAGAACCAGCCTCCACACGCCCTATAACAGGCGGAATAGGCGGAAAAATGCCGCTCCCCTCGGTGGCAAGCGTTCGCGGGTCTGGAAGCGGAACGGCAATATTCGTCGAAACGGTGTCGCCGTCGCGAAGCAAAACTATAGAATGCCGCGGACTTAAATCGCCCAATCTTTCGGTGATTTGCACCCAGTTTTCCACCGCGTTTTCGTTTATGGAAATTATTTTGTCGCCGCGCTGAACGTGCTCGTACGCCACCGAATTTTGGCTGACCAGCCCCACGACGTTGGTGTCTAAGTAAGGCGCGTGCGGCACTCCGTTCATAAACACAATCACCAAGAATATATACGCCGAAATTACATTAAACGCAGGTCCCGCAAACGCAACCACCGCCCTCTGCCAAATCGGATGATAGCAAAACGCATTGTCCGACAACTTTTCGCCGTCTTTCGGGTCTTGCCCTTCCAAAGCAACAAAGCCGCCAAACGGAATTGCCGCTATCTGATACACGGTCTCCCCTATTTTTTTCGAGAAAATCCGCGGTCCGAAACCAATCGAAAACGCAAGAACCGGCATTTTGAAAAATTTCGCCGCCAAAAAGTGCCCCAATTCGTGAATAAACACCAAAATTCCGAGGACAAAAATGCCCAAAATCATATTTATCATAAGCAACCGCCTTCTTTTTTCTTTTTTAAATTCATTGTCAATTTCATAATTCCACCTCGCCTGTAAATTCCATTTCTTTGTCGAAATAAACATCGCTTTTTACAAGCAATTTTGTACATTTTTGGATTTTCGGCGCCCCGTTTTTGAGGCGTTTTTCAAAATCCGCCAAATTCCCGTAAAATTCGGGATTTAACACCACGTTGCATTGCGATTTATTGTCGTCAAACGATTTTACTTTAGCTCCGTCCAGATAAAACCTGTCGCTGCGAAGCAAAAATAAGTCGTTATTGGTTTTCACGGGAAAAAATCTTTCCTTTTCGACTTCCAAAATTCGCGCGTTGTCAAACAGCGAAATAGCCGCCCCCATCGCCTGCTCTATCTGATACACTTTCGGCGTATTTTTGTTATTGGGGTCGAGCGTTTTTTCGTTTGCGATAAACGGAAGCTCAATAATTCCCGCGTTTTTCTCCAAATATTCATTCAATTTGCGCAAATCCACCCAAACGGAATTCGTGTTAAAATACGAATATTTATTTATATCCTCAAATTCCGCGATTTCGCTCTCGTTTACCTGCGCTTTTTCGCGCAAAATGTATCGCTCTTCTCGCGTTTTTGCAATATGTCCGCCTTTTTTGTCCATTTCGCCTCTGCGGCAAACTTCCATCAAAAACGAAATGCCGTTTTTTGCCATATAATCGGCGATTGACGGGTCAAAAACCGCGCCCGTGTTGTCAATATTCGAGATAAACGCAAAGTCAAAATTTTCCTTTAAGAGCTCGCCTAAAATTCCGCTTAAATTTAGCGCCATATACACGTCTCCGTGCCCTGCGGGATTAAATTCGCAAGCCGAATTTTGCGGAAATTCCGCCAATCCAAGCGTATCTTTTAAGATTTTCGGAAAAGAATGCTGCAAAAACGCAGGAGCAATATTCCCGTGTTTTATCTGAGGATTTTCTGTGATAAATTTGTCGGTCATTTCTCTTGTCGCGGCGCTATTCATAAAGATGAGCGGAGTGCGCTCGCTTGAATTTTCTGCCGCAAGGTCAATAAATCGCTTCCCCTCGCGAACTTCCACAAACGATTTCGGAAAGTCCATTCCCATAGACGTTCCCAAGCCGCCGTTTAGTTTTATCACGGCTGTTTTATTTTGGGTATCGGCAACTTTGGGTATATCGCAAAATTTCTCTACGCTTCCGTATTCAACGGGCAAGATTTCGCTTTCGCGAATAATTCCTCTGTCGCCCGAAGATAGTTTTTCGTAATACCGCAAAAAAAGCCCGATTATGCGCTCGTCATATCCGAGCTTGCTCATTTTCTGCTGAATTTTTTCAGTTTTTAGCACCTTTAATTACCTCAAAATATTATTTTTAACACCCAAAATACGTTATGCCAACAAAAAAAAGGCAAAAAAATAATTTGCTCGCACTTTGCTTGTTTGGCAAAAAGTATTTTAAAAAATAATATTTTTGGAAAAATTAAAACAAGGAGGTCTCTTATGACTATGACAATAAACGTCCCAAAAAACAAAGTGTCTTTTATGACAGCGATGTTTAAAAATTTGCCGTTTGTCGGACTGGGCGACATTTACGACGAGAACGAGGCGTACTTGGAAGAATTGAGAGAATCTGTTCGCGAGGTGAAATAACTCTTCGTCCGATTGGAGAATTGCTAAATGAAATCTGAACCGTTGAAATCCGAACCTTTTTATACGCATTTGTTTGAAAAAGAATTTAAGCATTACCAATAATAAAAAAGGCAAACCCTTAAGTTTGCCATTGAAAATAACAGAAATATATTTACTTACTCCTCGCTCGGGCAAGGAATTTCTTTGTTGAGACCGACCGACCAAGTGGTGTCTTCGCCGTCTATGACTTCTACGTTGTAGATGGCGCAACCGTCAAAATGCGTTACGGTTAT
>Ga0131853_10001717_pt1 | contig 39111 bp, 24 predicted proteins | sample TergutLab28metaG_FD_92764 | JGI IMG/M metagenome (GOLD analysis project Ga0131853, IMG submission 92764) | Labiotermes labralis P1 segment gut microbial communities from Petit-Saut dam, French Guiana - Lab288 P1 (version 2) (version 2) | ecosystem: Host-associated > Arthropoda: Insects >... | reverse complement strand
CTAGAAAACAGAGATTAACGGCTGTGGGGACCCGTTGCGCTGACCACGTGACACCCCTCTATCCGCAAAAGTTGGCACTAACTTCGCCGACCGGTGGCGGCCGCTCTGTCGGTATAGTTCGCGCGCGGACTAAGACCACGGAGTTTAAGTTTAATATATATATATATATATATATATATATATATATACATGGAGTCTTTCGGTTATGATTGCAGTTCCGAAGTGATCTACCTTGATATATTTTTATGCAGTTTCTTAAAATGAACACTGCAATAGTACCTTACGATAGACCAGAAACCACTTTCTTCCACATAATTGCTAATTAATGTTTCACAGCCACCCTGATATTTAGCGCAAATATCCCGAAAATTTAGAGCTCTATTAACAAATATGTCCGTGATAGTGGGTCCCTGTCACCACGGCACGGTGGGTCCTCAGTTTGAGGATGTAGGAACGGCTTCCAATATAGAGGGTAGCTCTGAATATATTAAATAAGCAGTCGCGGACAACCGACAAGGGGTGGTCCTATAGTTTGAAGATTGGGCAAGGTGCTAGCAGCTCCTCACCGTATCTTGTTACGAAACACTCATACAGAAAGCCGCGAACCTGGACTGACACTTTGGTACTAACTAAGCAATGGAAAAGGACAAGAGATTCCGTACTTGGAATGTTAGGGTCCTGCAGTTATTAAGGATCATCAGTGTGGATTTCGACACAACAGGTCAACTACTGATCATATATTTTGTATTCGTCAAATGCTTGAGAAGAAATGGGAATACAGTGAAGCAATGCATCAGCTATTTGCATAATTCAAGAAAGCTTATGATTGTGTTAGAAGAGAGGTCGTGTATAAAATTCTCATTGAGTTTGTTATCCCCATGAAAATGATAAGGTTAATAAAAATATGTCTGAATGAAACCTATAACATAGTCACATAGGGCAGCATTTGTCTGACATGTTTTCTGTTAAGAATGTCTGGAAAAAAAGGAGATGTTTTCTCGCCATTGTTTTTCGACTTTGTTTTAGAATACGCCATTAGGACGGTTAATTTAAACCAGATTGGCTTGAAAGTAAATGGTACACGTCAGCTCCTGGTTTATGCTTTTGATATTAATATATTGTGCGGAAGCGTACATAATATAAAAAAAAAATCAGGAGCTTTAGTAGTTGCTAGTATGGAGATTGGACTAGAAGTAGTTGTTGAGAAGACTACTTACATGGTCATGTTTCGATATCAGAATGCAGGACGAAGTCACAATATAAATATTGATAAAGTTCGTTTGAAATGATGGGAGAGTCCAAATGTTTGGGAACAAACTTAACACAAAAAATTCTATTCAGGAAGAAATTAAGGGCAAAATGATATCAGGGAATGCCTGCTATCATTCAGTGCAGATTCTTTTGTCGTTCAGTCTGCTGTCCAAAAATTTGAAGATTAAAATACACTGAACAATAAACTTTCATGTTCTTATATATGAGTGTGATACTTGGTCGCTCACATTGATGGAGGATTGTAGGCTGAGGGTGTTTGAGAACAGGATGTGGATGAGAATATTTGGGACCAAGAGGGACGAGGTATCAAGTGAGTGGTGATATCTGCATAATGAGGTTCTTAATGATTTGTGCAACTTGTCCAATATTTTTCGGCTGATTAAATCGATAAGAATAAGATGGGCTGGGCATGTAACTCGTATGAGAGAGCATAGAGGAGTAAACAGGGTTTTGGTGGGGAAACCTGAGGGACATACAGCAATTGGAAGAACCAAGCATAGATGGGAGGATATAACTAAGATATATCTTCAGGAATTGGAATGTGGGGGCATGGATTTAATCGAGCTGGCTTAGGATAGGAATAAGTGGCGGGCACATTCGAATTTGGTTATGAACCTTCAGATTCCATAAAGTTCCGGTAATTTCTGGACTACCTTAGAACCGGTTAGCTTCTCAAGAAAGAAGGACTCTGCCTCTTGGAATAAGTAAGTAAGTAAGTAAGTATGTAAGTAGGTAATTATCAAGTATGTTAAAAGACATCAAGAATTTTCGTTACGTCGATAGAATATATCGTGTTAATCGAGCAAGGGAGTTGCTTTATTTTAGATTACTGTAGTAATGGAAGTCACTAAAGACTGAGTAGAACTCTTCCTTAATCTCCAGCAGACTCTGACTACAAATGTCAGTTTTGGGAACGGTCATCCTATCTAAGTTTTTCCCTGTGGAAAGCATGTCCTCATAATAAACCAAATAATGACACACATACTTCCTTCCACGTCCTTTCAAATTTATTATTAGCTTACTACATTATCTCTCGACGCTATACAGGTCGACCTACAGAAGGCATGTAAATAATGTACAGTACTACCGTGTAAAAATTTTATGTTGATCAGCTAATTATCCTGCTATACATACATCCAGAGTTCATTTTACTTTCTGGTTCACGCAAATTAGAAACAGGATGGAACTGAACTGCGACAGGCTCCTACTGTCAGGTGTTTTCCTGTCAGCTAAATGCAAATAACCCCCATCTATGTTAATTATTATGAAATTTTATACATCTCTTCCATGTTATGTTTGTGAATGTCTTATATGGTGACTTTATAATAATCATTCGTTATCTGCCTTGTCAGTCATTCGAAATGTGTACGTTGTAACATAATTATTTATCGCGACATTATAACATATATATATATATATGTATATATTGAAATTGGATCATGTGTGATTTTTTTTCGTGTTATGGACATCTGACATTCCTCCTCCCAGTCACACGACTCGACAAATTGTGGGATGTGGGTTGAATGTGGCTGTCTCTAGGTGATCATGATTTGTAGACCTTCATTATAAAAATAATGTAATTACGATTTTTTATGGTTGTTATTCACACTAACAGAATATAATTATTTTATAAATGTAAGATTAGACGTTTAGATACATTATTGGTAATATACCTTAATCTGTCATACTGACGTTCAGTTAGAATGAGTACTAAACCGTACGTGGAGAAATTCACACCAAATTTAATCTTATACGTAAGAGCAAAAGGGAAAGTTTTTCTTGTTGCTAACAACCGCAAAGTCAGGGGTGGTAAATCCCGGCGCCATCTTGCCCTCTGCACGATTTAGAAGTCAGTGGTAAGTGTCACACTTCTGAGTCCATTTAATGCCCAGGAAAAGTGTCTCAGTACTGAGTGCACAAGATAACTGGCTCTGTTCCGGAGCCAGTGAGAAAGCTGGTGCGAAAATAAATTGCCGTTCCTTTGGGTAATTGAACCACGGCAGTCCATGTATCTTTCACAGATCTTTGCAACTAGATTAGCATGAACGTAGAGAGGAAAGTAACGTCTTTCTGCTCAAAAACGCGAATTGGAAAATGTAAATGCACTTTCTCCCACTCACGCGCCCACGTACGACATAACGAATTTTGCTCTGTCCACAAATTTGCTTCTTTTCAGTTTAGTTCCTACATTCATTATCCTTCAAGAAACATGTACAGAATAAAGTTAATTTTTATCTCTTTCCCATTGTTACTACACTTGGCTAAATAGAGAATTAACCAGATTAGCACCTACTACATTTACTTTTTTGCGGGTTGCACAAAATTTCTGCTGGGCATAAATAATTCCCACTTTGTATAAGTAAAATTAGGGAAATGCCTTATTCAGTTAGACTAACGGAAATTTGCTACTTTATTCCCATTGGCTGCCAATGTTTCAACTGTAAGTCTTTCTTCTTAACTTAAACTTCCGATGAAGTGAATATTACATGAAGTGGATGCTACATGAAGTGGATACTACATGAAGTGGATACTACATGAAGTGGATACTACATGAAGTGAATACTACATGAAGTGAATAATACATGAAGTGAATACTACATGAAGTGGATACTATATGAAGTGGATACTACATGAAGTGAATACTACATGAAGTGAATACTACATGTAGTGGATACTACATGAAGTGAATAATACATGAAGTGAATACTACATGAGGTGGATACTATATGAAGTGGATACTACATGAAGTGAATATTACATGAAGTGAATACTACATGAAGTGGATACTACATGAAGTGAATACTACATGAAGTAGATACTACATGAAGAGGATACTACATGAAGTGGATACTACATGAAGAATAGTGGGATTAAAATTGAAGGTCGCAACAATGTTACGTATTGGTGACACCTCTGGATCATATCTCGCATCGGAGACTAGCTGTCCTAATTTAAAATCTTCATGAATTTATTTAGACCCTACACACACATTTTCCAAATTTAGAATGCTAATCATGCTATCATTCGACGCTGCCTGACCAACTGTCAGTGTCTTTAAATGAATTATAATAAATGAATTTTTAAAAAAATCGAACTTGATAGGAAATGGCTGTGTGTGTATTTTGTTTTTTGTATAATGACCAAGAAATGCACAAATATTTAACAAATTATCACACCTCTACATGTTTCGGCACTATCGTGTCAACTTCAGGAAGCCTGTAATCAATACCTTGCCAAATTACACAAGTATTAAAATAATGAAGTCTGTGTGTGTAGTAGTTGAAAAATAAAAAACCAAAAGGATGTTACTTGCTATTTTATTTCACTTCTTATGTACTCAACATTTTTCGGACATTATTATACACATCATCAGGCTTCAGCCTGCAACACGGGGACACTACTCTAACCCAGCCGCACCAAATCTTCAACACACAACGAACCGAGAACAAAACGACCGATGTGGTAATTCAACAACACAGTCTCAAGCTCCTGTTGATGGGTATATTAATGTCCGAAACATGTTGAGTACATAAGAAGTGAAATAAAATATCAAGTGAAATCAATTTGGTCTTTTATTCTTCAACTATTACAATGACGCACGGTTCAATAAACATAAGCTGTGTGTGTAGTTCAAATCTTTCATCTTTCAGGCATGTTAATAACGTTTGCAAAGGAAGTTTTTTTCATGCTTTTCGTTTCTTTTTTGCATTTTCTTTATCTTTCCGTGTAAAGGTCCTGAATATCATTTACATGTGACAATTCCCTTAGCAGCAATATATTCTCACATCCGATCAATAAAAAAATGTCGCTATGTGGCGCAGGTTTGAGGAACACGTTTAACTTTAAAGCAACGGAATTTTGAATTTGATAAGTTTGTTGGAAAGGTGCGGTGCTTTCGTTTATTAATCTTAGTTAAGGACTGACTTGAAGGTGTGGGTTTGCGTCCGTTCAGTTGCCGGATTTGCGGGTTCGAATCCGGCGGGAGCATGCAGGTCTGTCTCTTTTGAGTGTTATGTGTATAGGTCCCTGCGTTGACCAGATAAATATAAAGAGGAGTCCTGCCTTGTGTGTGTGTGTGTGTCTGAGTGATTTCTAAACCTGAACGGTGTAAAGGTCTAGGCCCAATAGGGCTTTCGAGTCAATGGGGAGGGAGAGGGAAGAATTGACTTGAGTGAAAGAGGTTTCATTGAAGACCATAAAATGTAACAACCGAAGACCAGCAAAGCCCTTTCCACATTTTCATTTCCAATATCGACCTGACTGATATTTTTATGGCGTTTCTCATTCTTTTCACAAGAACCTAGGATTTTTTTTTTAATTTTTGATTGTCTCCTCACTTACTTACTTACTCCATGGTATAGAGTCCTTCTTGAACAGCTAACTGGTTTGCAGCTAGTCAAGAAATTCCCCGCATCTCACGGAACCCGAAGGTTCATTACCGGACTCACAAGCTTCCGCCACCCGTCCCTATCCTGGGCCAGCCCAATCCAGTCCATATACCCACATCCCACCTCCTGCAGATCCATCCTAATATTATCCACACATCTACGCCTAGGTCTTCTCAGTGGTCTCTTCACTCCGGTTTCCCCAGCAAGAACCTATGCACCCCCATCTCCTCACCCATACGCGCCACATGCCCAGCCCATCTCATTCTTCTCGATTTTATCACCCGCACAATATTGGGTGAGGAGTACAAACCATTTAGCTCCTCGTTATGCAATCTCTTCCATTCCCCCGTTATCTCGTCCCTCCTAGGTCCAAATAGGAGGGACGAGATAACGGGGGAATGGAGAAGATTGCATAAAGAGGAGCTAAATTATATGTACTCCTCACATTTTCCATAAACCTTTATTCATATTTTAGACTATAGTATTATAAACTAAAACTCTCTCTGTTACACAGTAACTTCCCATTGATATTTAACATAAAAATGGCATAATATGTAACTTGGTCTTACAGATCTGCGCTTGCTTATTGCTTCATCTCTTCTAAATTATCAAAGAAACAAATGTGTAATTATTTCAGGTGTCATACGTACTTATTAAAGCATATAATTACTTCCTTAAAAATGCAGTTTTTTTCGTCTTCCGTTTTAGTTTAACAGTGTTTTATCACTTCTTTATTTCAGACTCTAATTCTCTAAGTAATATTATTAGAAGGAATACGGTATTTAATTAAATGAGCAGATATAGAAATAGCCAGTATGCCAAGTCTTGCTTAAGGAAAACGAAGAAAATTCAAAGTATATAATATCTAAGGAGGAAAGTGAATTTGGTATCTGTAGATTTTGCAATAAATGTTAATAAATAAAAGAAAAGAAGGAAAAAGAAGGAAGTAACAAAAAATTATAAGTGAAAAAATAAAAGTGCATAAAGGAGCAATGAAAGAGAAAGAGAAAGAGAAAGAGAAAGAGGAAGAGGAAAAAATATAACTTCTCCACGATTTTGGTGCTTCTGCGTTTCATGCATTAAGTGCATGGTACAGAGAGCGAAATGGTTGAAAACATGTATAATAAAGATAAAGGTCACCCAGTGACTTCGTTATGCAGACACAGAGGAGAGGCGGAAATATAGCTTCTAACTATTCTTAAACTGGCACTAGCAAATGTGGGTGGTCAGTACCACACCCCTGCCCCTTTACCCTCTTGAAAGATCCAGTACCTATTGTACAGTCGCTGGGTGCGCCTGTGTATCAGTATGGACAGCATGGAAATCTGCTCTCCACCGGGATTCGATTCTCAGACCGTCCAGCTCTTATCTAATCGCTGTACCGACTAAGCTATCGCGGCCGCCTCTGTGTGTAGCACATTCTCTTTAAAACGACCGTTTCTCTGCTATATGTATTTCCACATAAACCGAAAACTTGGCAAACAAGCAATATCAAAGTCCCTACTTTCCCATTCAAAAGAAAATATATTGTACCCCGTTGCAAGCCGGGTACAATTTTTCACCACACCGCAGATTCTTTGTGCCCGGGCCATGCTGCAGGCGTATTGGCTACCTAGACCTTAATGACTTTTCAGCAAAATTTAATGTGAAGTCTTCTGTTTGAATGCACACATACACAGACACAAACCCCGCTTGTCCACTTCCGTGGAAGTACGACGTTTCACTGCAGCAAGGAAATGGAATGGACGCCGCTTTTTTATGGCCTGCGCTATAACAGTTTATTACATTTAACGCCAAAATTCTTTGTATTCTCGTCTGTGGAGTTGTGTATGGAATGTGTAACCTTACATGGCATGAGTGCTGCATGATGAAGGTGAACAAGTGATCATATAAAGTTGTGTCGTTTCAAAAACTGCTGCGACCAACGTGAAGGAAGACTGAGGGACGCAAACCCTATAAGACGTTTGTGGTTTTCAGGGTAGTCAGACGTGAAGATAGAGGCAGAAGTTTCCTCCGAAACATACGTTTCTATCTATCACATTAAAAGTTATAAATGTTCAAAATTCAAAAGAAAAAAACTAAAAAATAAACATCGAAATTTGGTTGCACAATAGCTGCTGTAAATATATTGCTTATAGGGTGGCATAAGAAGAGATTGAAGGTTAATATTAAAAAGGATTTTTAGGAAATAAAATGGGAAGGGCTGGACTGGATTTATGTGCATCAAGGTGTGGAGAAGGGGCGGACTCTTATAATCACGGTGATAAAATAGCAGGTTCCATACAATGCGGACAGTCTGACACGCTAAGCACCTAGTCGGTTCTCGATAAAGACTCTGCTCCATGGAGTTACTTGTTTAGCAGGAAAGAAGGAACGCACTATAACACAGAACACAATTTCCAGCGATGTTTTTTGAAGTCCATTTAGAGCGTTTACATATGGTTTATAACAGACTGTGTGGGATATCACTTAATGTATGCTGAATTGTGCATCTCTGTGGCTGAATTTCAGAACTTCAAAATATTTAACGAGACTGTCCGTTTCGAATTTAAAAAAAAAAGTGAAGTACTTTATTATAAGTACGACGAAGCTGCTAGTCGTTGCTGCTAACCGCCCGTGCTGCTAGACGCTTCTGCAGCTGTTGCTAGCCGCTGCTTGCCGTTGCTAGACCCTGCTGTTAGCCGCAGCTACTAACCGTCGCTTCAAGGTGCTGGTACTAGACACAACTCCAAGCCGCTGCTGCTACTCGTTTCTGCTAACCGCTGCTGTTATCCGCTGCCGCTAGCCGCTTCGACTACTTCTGCTGCTAGGCGCCGTTGCTGGAAGCCACCGATGCTAGCTAGCCGTTGGTGTTGCTCCTGCTACCCGCTGCTGCCAGACACTACTAACTGCTGCTGCTAGCTGCTGCTGGTATCCGTTTCTGCTAACCCTCGTGCTAGTCGATGCTGCTGGCCAAAGGCAGGTCTTATTTTAAGCGATTTCGCTTTAACGCTACTTTAATATTTACATCACTTTTCGAATTAACGTCTTAGTTTTGGTTTAACGCGTTTTGGCATAGTCTGTCCCTGGTCGCACGTGCTTTACGTTGGAGGCTAGCAGAAAGAAACGTCATTGTCACACTATCAATCACGTGTGTGGATTGATAACTTTGGTGATATAGTCACGGTGGTGATGTAGTTCCTCCTTCAACAGCAATGTTTTCTGATAACAGAAACATTTACGACACGTAAATCTACATCGCCTATTGCATTTCAAGTGAAAAATCGGCTAGAGACAATCAGTACTGAAGAGTAAATGGGCGTTATATGGCAACTGGAACTAAGGTGAACGAATTGTCGACATATGCATGTTAGATTCGCTGAAACTCGCAAGCGTAGAGTTTGTGATAATGTTGACAGAATTACAGAAAATATTACGTCAGGAAGTAAAGTGTTTGTGTGGCAAGACTGCCACAGTCCGATAGGAGTGAGCCATACCAAAAAGATGGACGTCTCTTACTTTTTTATTGTTTTAGAAATAACACAGTTGATTATAAATGTATGTATACTGTAGAAAAGTGTATTTACTGTATGTCCATTAGATATATACTCTATAGGTGCGTATGTCCACCACTGTTGTAGTCATACACGACATAGTAATGGTTGTCAATCCCATAACCCCCAAGAAATACACTTTGAATAGGGATTTTGAGTTGAGTTTAAGCGATTTAGATTTTTGCGACTTTTTCAGGAAAGTAAGGCTGGCGTAAAACGAGACATGCCTGTGTAGAATTTCAACAAAACTGTATCGTAATGAGAATCATATTAATTCCTTTCAAACAAATTGGTTATACCAGTGTTAATTTAACCGCGTGTTTCGTCCTGATAGGCTATCATCAGAGCCACCAAGTATATAACATTATATAAACAGTTATACGGAAATTGAAATCTCAATATGTTTAAAGAATATTTTCTCGCCGTTAGAAATAATAGTTCTACCTTATAATTCGCACAGCACCTTTTAGAACATGGCCACTCTTTCGATAAGATGGAAAACATCAAGCAGATATTAAACCTTTATAAAAAAACACCTATTTATATAGTCAAAAAATTTTACATTTATAAATAAACTTTAAAAAATAATCAAAATAAATGATAAATACACAATAGAGCCCAATAAATATTGGAAGCCACCCTGTAAGATGAAGGCCACATGACGTAATAGCACACCTCCTTCTCCCTCACCCTAAGCATAACACACGTGCAGTAAGCCTTCAGACTCCATCAAAACAAGACGTGCCGCATAATTCCACAACAAATTGTACAAATGCGTATCGAAATAAACATTATCAGTAACTGATAAAGTTACAAATCAAGTGAACCAATAATGCGGAACATAATAGCTGAAAAGAATAGTGCTCTTCAAAACTACGGATATGTTAAATTCTTCGATTCGTGTAAGTCAATATTAATTTTGTTCTTTCAATTTTCACTACCATGTTACTATATTTTTCTATATTATTTCTTTGTAACATATTAATATTACTTTCATGTCTTTGAAATATCATAACAAGTATGCTACTTAGACTCGTTCGAAATATCCGACTCCGTCAAGACGTGCCACCACGAAATGACATATACAGACCATCTGAAGAAGGGCCTATCTCTCCCTTGCATTCAATTTTTAATTACTTTAATATGTGCCATCTTCCGTGCATTAAACAGATCTATAATTTGTAAAAACCAACAAATGTCCTTATATATTTATATCATATTCTATTAAAAATGTTCTCATCAACATTTTTAGGCCGCTGTTACCTTCATGTTCAGGGTGATTTTATTATTACAGAAAAAAAGTTACAAGTTTGAATTTGATATTCAGAGGACCGTGCATCGTGTATATTCTTATAATAAAACCAACGAGATGCACAATTTCTCAAATTTATTTTGGAATACAACTCTACCTGTTTCGGACAGTACCTCTTTCTATCATCAGGAGTCTAGTACTGTACACACAGCAATAGGTATATGTCGTACAGCTATTGCTGTGTGTACAGTGCTAGCCTCCTGATGATGGACAGAGGAACTGCCCGAAACATGTAGAATTCTATTTTAAAATAAATTTGAGAAATTAGTGCATCTCGTTATTTTATAATATAAGAATATTACAAATCTGGTTAGTTGTGTCAGCATCACCCCATAACAAAATTACAATTTCAGTTAAAATTATGCAAGTAACATAAATATAGATCAATAATGGGTAACTATTGAATTCTTCAGAGCTAAAATTGTTTTATCTGTGCGGAGTGATGCCTCACACAGTAATGTGGTGAGTTTTAATCCTATAATAAAGTGATGTGTGTGTGGGAGCATGTTAATACATCACTAATTGATGGCGTGGGAAGTACGGTGGTTGGGGTTTGGGGTTGATTGAGGGGGATGGGGTGTTAAGGTTTTAACTCCATAATATTCGACCTTTCCCCGATTCAGTCCTAAAAATATAAATTATTTAATTTCCATTCTCAATGTTATCCCTTTATATCATACAGGGTGTTTTTGCTATTGGAAAGATAAGCACCAGCCCGACGCCCTAATATTAGACTTTCTAAAAGGTATTATCACTTTGATCGTTTATCTAAACCTATAACAGCCTCTTAAACCTCCCCGACACGAATTGTAGGACGTAAAGTTGGCAGAGTGTTGGGCTGGCGCGTATCGGTCCAGCAGGAAAGAAAACAACTCAGTATCTTCTCAGCCTAATAATATAAATTTTAATACTTCAAGATATAATTTTCCGTACAAGTGTGTAAGTACTTTTATATTCTTGGTCATTATGATGACGGCCTATCAGGCCGAAACATGTTGTTGAATTAACACTGGAATAAACCATTGTCGTGTGTGATGGGGTGTACTTTGTTTCTAATTATCCATAACACAACTGAGATGAATCGTCTTAAGAAAGTTTTATCACTTTTCTTACTGAAAGTAGGGATGAATGTATGGCCGTAAGTTAAATGTTACTGCGCTGTGGATTAGCGTGGCTGAAAAGCGGAATTCACTGGCAATGTTGAGTAAAATTTTGAATTGTGCATTTTCTCCATAGTGTCTCTGAACACTGCAGCCTTTTAACATAAAAATTCTGCGAAAGCCGCGTCATACCATGACAGATTCTGCGATTACAAATTCGATACGTGAGACACCATATTTTTGTAAACGCTGTCAGAATTATCTTAGGATCTGTCTGTCCTTAGTTATCAGAAGGCTGAAAGTTTTAACACTTCGTTATTGATAGCGCACGGCCTGAGTGGAGTTGCAGGTGCTTTGACGCCTGGGGCGAGAAATCACAATGCCCTCCCCTGACAAGTTATGAAATTTAAAAATCACAACCAATTATACAATTTACTTCTATTTATTTCAAAAATTAAAAAGTTTTTGAGCGCAGGGAATAATTTTTTTATTTCAAATATTCATTTTGCCGCCCCCTACATTCTGCTGCTCGGGGCGGCCACACCGCAAGCCTTGTCATGTTTCCATTTTTGTACGTAAACTGTTTGTGTATCTTAGATCTGCCTATTCGTGTCAACACAAAAGAAACATTAACCTAATTACAGCTTAAAGTAGATGCAAACGTTATATACACATTCACAGTTACATGACATCAGTATAGCCACAGTTCAAATCAGTCGTCTGAATATGGCTGTTTGTTTCAAGACACTGTTGGTAGCTTAGACGATAAAACCGAAGAATACAATGTGGATTAGTGAATAATATTTAGAGAATTGCGTGGATGGACGCGGTTGTGGTCTAATTTGCGATCCTGTCTCAGTATTTGCTAGCAGAAGTGTTGCCCGCTGTACCATGTACAAACAAACCCTGTGTACAACATAACAAGCTGTAGAGTTCATTAACCTCCATTGCCAGGACAGGGTGTTTCAAAGCAAGGAAAGCTGTATATCATACGTTCGTCTAACAACACGCTGCTAAGTTGAAATTTGTGGCATATATCATGAAAAAATCGGTGTATTAATAATTAAGACTGCAAAAAACCGCCAATCACGTGAACCGCGTCCACTATACTGTACTATACAAAATTCTAAGAGAACTAAATCTCTCTTATGTAACATTTAAGAATAATTATATTCCAATTTTTAACCACTTTAACCACTATTGTATGTTTTGTTGTTCCCTTATATGGAATAATAATCTAAATGCGATGTATTTCGATACATTAACTCTGAAAGGCAGCCCCCCCCCCTTCCACCTCGGTATTCTTTTCCATGTTTGCCGTAAAATCTACCTGATGATAGCCGAAAACGGCCGAAACATGTTGCAGATAACAATTGAATGTATAGTGTTCCGAAAATTGTTTTCGCGTTGACAATAAACCCAAACATTGATTAAAAAAACACAACGGTATGACGATACCAAAAATGTATTCTTTTTTTACATCACAGCGGCCCATAGAGTCTGCTTTCTGTCAAGTGCCAGTTGTCCGTCTTACCGTCAAAGCATTCACTCGTGAATGTACAGACTGTAGCAAGCAGGAATTCTGTCGAAAATATTGGCTTCTGAGGGTCTTACGACTTCTTTTCTCTGTGTAGTGATGCCATGTAGATAGAGAGAGTTCCTCCATCGTTTCGGAGGTACATGGAGTTGTGCTAATACGAAATCAATCAATCTCTACTGAAGAATACTAAATTGTGATTTTCAAGGTAATTAGATATTCCTTTATGTCAGTCTGACTTCATAACAAAGGTCTTCAATTAAAGAAGTCAGATGAAAGAGACAGGACGTAGCAAGCATCTGAGAGACGAGAAATACGTGCAAAATAAGAGCTGAAAAAATCTAAAAACGAATGACTCTTTGAAAGACTATTACGTTTTAGGATAATTTTAAGATATCAGCCACTTTAAAATCGCATGTTTGTAGTCACGCCCTATTCCAAGCCATGTTTTGTAAAAACTCTTTCTGCGGGTTTAGAGAACACAATCTCTGAAATTCTAGTCTAACCATGGAAATCCAGCTCTGTTAAGTACTAGTAACCATGGCAACCAGGGTGTGACTCAATCACTCACACAAGGTGTACCTTTGTACACTATGTACGTACGTATGTATTCTGGATATATATATATATATATATATATCGTTAATGGTTGTCAGTGATGTCAGAGGTGCCGATTTCTGTGGTTATAATAGTCATTTGTCAATATCAAACAGCGATAAGTTCGCCTTTGAACGCTTCTATAAGAGATGAAACCAAAAAGTACGTTCATGTTTCGGCCACATTTTTGGCTATCTTCACGGAGGTGTCTTACAAAACTTAAAGAATTAATGCAAATGCAAAATGGTGAGTTTTAACATTTATACTTTAATGTGTATATTAAAATGTAAAATACAGTTAAAATTCGTGTTAAATTCAAGTGAGGAACGAATGTTCCATATAGCGAATATTATTCGAGCAGGTGTGTTGGATTGGAATATTAAACAGTGTATGATGAGAAGTCGGATATTTTTTATGCCATTGGTAACTGGTGTTCCGCTGAGCAGTAGACGTAATTTAGGTATTGAGTAGTCATGGTTAGAAACATTTGAATGAAGCGCTGTCTTAAGAAACGCTTAAATTCGTGGCATGAATATTTAGCGAAGGTGTATTAAGTTGGGCGGAACCGATGTCCACATCCTTGGTACTTTACCTCTATATGGATATACGGAAAATAAAGTGAATGAATGAATGAATGAATGAACAAGGCATTTATGCTTCGGTCGGCAATGCAGCATCGTACTTTGTCGATGAAGTCAATCAAGATATCTGTAATCTTTTTTAATTCATGATGTAAATATATGATGTGAAACTGTTACTTTAGTACTCCTGCAGGGCCATAACATACACAAACCTATCGATTAACCCTTATCCTGCTAACGTGAAGAATATGGTGAGTTTCTAATAATGCCAGCAGATGGCAGATGGGATTGAACTCGGTGTTTCAACGGTTAAACGATTAACTGTGAAGAACATAGCTAGACATGGGAATATGCAAAATTTCCCTTTGAAATTTCAACGGGATTTTTACTAGTTTAAAATGTACGTTGTGAAAAAACAGCGTGTGGGATGTGAACTAAATTCAAGCGATCAAAGTACTAGTCATTGTTGGACTGTTCGGAACAAAATCATGCAAATTCCTTTTCTGCAAAATGTAGACAATTTATTGAATAGATGATTGTTCATTAAGTTCTTGAAGTTTTGTTATTTCATTTTAGAATTATAACTGGTCTGAATTTTATTTAAGTATTCATTTCGTACCGCGCAGTAAACACCCTCCTTCTCGGTTATAAAAAACAATCTCACCTCTGGCTGAATGGGAAAATATTTGCTGTTTTATTCGGAGATCACGACAAAACACATACATTCACTCAGTGGACAAAAGTAGAACTCTTTAATGAAAACCTGGTACACATAAAGAAACTGAGGATTCATTTTACCATGGCGCAATAGCCCCCAGTGAGCCAAAGCCTCCTCATTATCGAGGACTCTTGATTACATTCAGAGAGACAAGCCACGCTTGGTATGAATCACATGGACTAGTGATCAGCTCGACGCAGAGACCTCTACCTGACAACACACAACACTCACAAGAGACAGATATCCATGCCCCCGGCGGGATTCTAACCCACAATCCCAACAAGCGAGCAGCCGCAGACCCACACCTCAGATCTCGCGGAACTGATAGGCTTTAAAAGTTTCATTTACCTCAAAGGGGTGTAGTTTCCTAAATTCTTTAATATTAGTGTTTACGAGACTACTGTCGGGTTTAGCAGTAAATGACAGCATTTATTCACGAAGTTTGTCTGCGTACTAAATTTCAATACACACCACTCACCAGTTAATTTTTCTAATGGAAGTGAAGTGTGTCTCCTGTGGGATAGGAACTGGATATTTGTAAATAAACGAGATTAATTATAGTCCTAAAGGGCCGGGTTCTCGTTGATGATTTTCCGTTGAGCTGGGAAATACGTGCATTTCCTAGGCACTGCAAAGCAACTATAATAATGAAACTATTTCAGAAAAGAGCAGAAGCGCCTAGAGATTAGTAGGCAGCTTTAAAATTATAAATATGTAGAGAGAGAAACTGTACACTGCTTGTTTTTTTGTTCAATTTTATAATTCGTAAAATCATCTTCGTCAATCTATTTAAAAACACTGCCTGCCTCTGTCTTCTCCGTTACTCAAATTATCATCATCATCATCTTCCTCCACGGATTAGGTCGTTTGACCTGTTTCGGCATCGACGCATTATCATTGCTTCTTGGGGCTTCCACGATCTCTTCTTCCTCGAGGTTTGTAGTTGAGGGCGTGCTTCGGGAGTCTCGTGTTGTCCATTCTTTCAAGGTGGTTGATCCAGTTTTTTTGTATTTGAGTCTCACATCTTGTATTCCAGAGACATCTAGTTCTTTTCTTATGACTTCGCTTCTTATTTTATCCAGCCTTGTGTATCCCGTAACACTTCTTAGAAAGCGCATTTCTGCAGCTTCTAGGCGAGTCATGTCTCATGTCAAATAACAGAGTAATTACAACGCAGTTTTCATAACTTTATGTCATGTACCGCATGAAATAGTTAGTTCGGGTTCGAAACCTGAACTGTCGATTATGAAATTTAATTATTTATTTCTAGCTTACGAATTGGGTAGATAAGTACAATGTCTGGCTCTATAAATTAGAGGAGAGAAGCTAGTTTAAGAGGGACTGTAGCGACATATCGCTTCAAAGCGATAGGGAGATGTAGCTGTGTTTTTTTGTGAGATCTTATATTTGGCCAGTCTTGCAGCCATACTTCGTCCAGTGGAAGGGTACGTAGTAACCGACCTCAAGATACTCGTTTATTGTAAGCCTTGGGTCTCTCAACTTAAATTAAATTATTCCGACAAACCGTTTGGTTTAGCCACTTACATTCAAACTTTTAAATATTATATTCGGCCTATTGGGGACTGCAAAATTCACGTTACGGCCAATGAGAATATTTCAGCATGAAGAGCGAAGATTTATTTGCAGGGTAGACCGAGAATGCGTGTTCGAATTCTGGGACTGTTTTTGGCATGTCAGAGTCAGCATGACGTGTTGCTTGTTCGCCTTACAAATTTTGATGTCTCGCAACAAAATTTGTAATTTCAAATTCATATATTTTTGCATAAATGTACCGCATGGTGCTTAATTAAATTCCACAGGTGTACTTAAAAATTGTGGAATTTAAATTTGTTTTCTAAATTTCTACCTTGAACTTGAAACTTAGACGACTTTATTATAATACAGATGTGATCGCGTTCAATTGCTGTGTTCAATCATAAAACGTCAGCGAAGTGTAATAAATTAATGACATCACTCTTTGACTGGCAATAAATCACCAAAATCAGTCAAAAGTGTTTCACTGGACGCAAAGGTGAAATAATCGCTGGCGATGCGATAACTCCACGTGATATTCCCATTGAAGGTAAAATCGCATCTCACCGAGTCAGTGCTGCCCCACAAAACCGAGATGAATGGTAACATGTAGTCTAGAAAATGAAGTTCCAATTCAGATTGTGAAAGGCATATTTGGAGCTTACACACTTCCATCTTTCAGCCGTAAGTTTTCTACATACCGTCTGTGGATTTGTTTTATTTTTGCTGCAGAAGTCATAATTTTATTCCGGGTTTTCAATTTTGCGAACAACTTATAAAACTTTATGGACTCATACTTGTCAACTTGAAGCAGTTGATCCGTCTTGTAGTAAATTAGACAAGAGGCAGGGGACAGTGTTACCAGGAACCATTTTCTTGTGTTGATGTTTTCTTTGTTCCTGCTGTGTTATGGTTTTCTGCCTTGGCCACTAATGGGTACAATGCAGTTGTGGTTCCTTGTGATAAATGGACTTTATCATCATAGGCTTCATACTCCGTATAAAAAATAACTGCTAGGTATTCCTTCTTTCTATTGTGGCCGTGTTTGTTACAAAAGCGATGAAGAATTGTATGACTTGGTGGTGTCATGCGACTCTGTGAAAAATGTCAGGCGACGTAACAAGTTCTAAAACAACATAGGGACGAAAACAGAGATGTAACCGAATCCTGTCTTCTGTCTTACATCTTATAATTTAGACAAGTGTATGTTTCCTACACCGACTTACTAACTTTTCTACAAACTCTCCACCGAGTTCCGTGCCCTCCAGCAAGAGGAATGTTAAGTATTCAGTAAAGGAATTTCATATAAGAGGATACTATACTAGACTTTATATGAGGACAATACAAGAGACAAAGAAAGGGCTGTAACTTCACACTGTTGTTTCTTTTGTCATTCCGTTCCCCAAACCCTTTTTCTACTTAATGTCTACTGTTATATCGTATTTGGATAAGAATTGGCAAGACTGTACGATCGGTAACTAATTTCAACATTAGATATTAGACTTATGTTTTTGCAGCTCTTATAGGCGAATTCTGATATAAGATAATAAGACAAATACCCGCCTTTAACTCTCACATTACTGTGGGTTCATTATTTAATACTCCTTTCTCGTATGCTACTCAATATTATGTGGGCGTACCCATAAAATTCATATGGCATCGCCAAATAATGTAACACCTCGTATAACAGTAAATGAGGAAGATTAATTTACAATTTCTTGTATTTATAATTTTATTTCCTACCAAGTAGGTTTTTGAGATAACCATGATGTTTGCTTGTCTGCCTGTGGGCCCCATTTCAACTTTTGAAAACGTTGACCAAAGATTGCGTAATTTGGTATGAAGTCTAAGCCACTAGAGATCGAAAAGATCCTAAAATAGGTAATAAAACAGGGTAAAAGCAGGAAAGTCAGAGATGGGGTAGTTATGTGCTGTAGTACTTTTCCCACAGCGTAAAAGTTTGTTAAATAATTTGTTGTAGAAATAAAAAAAAATCATACCTCGTTAGATAACACTCTTCCACACAAGCAGGAGTAAAATCCGAAAAAATAACAAAATTCAATGTTTGTAATAGAGGTACCTACACTTCGAAGATTCCCTGCCGAATTGTCTGTGTAGCAGAGCTAAGCAAAATGCTTGAATGAAGGGTTGGAAATTTTTTACGAAATTGAATATAGTAACTGCACAACTAATAAGAAACATTGTAGCTACAACCAGCAAGGAATTAGTTTCCTTTAATTTTCTGTTTATACATGTAAATAGAAATTATAATTGGACTACTGACAGAAGAAAAACGAAAGAGACGACATTAAAAGAACCAGTGTGATAGTTGAATAAAGATAGATGGTTCGGCTGGGGTGGTGTGGTATCCTTATTCAGGCTGAAGCACTGCTTCAGCCTGAATAAGGATACCACACCACCACGTAACACCAACACACATCGAACCAGAGCAATACAACCCATGAAATAACTCAACAAATAAGTCGCATGCTCCTGAGGATGGATGTACTAACATGTTGAGCATTAAATAATGAAATAATAAAGCAAGTGACATCAAGTTGGTCTATCTTTATTCAACTATCAAGAAGAAGTACGGTCCAATAAACATAAGAACCAGTGTGAATTTAATTATCATCTACTGAGCTGCATGCTGAAACAATTAAATATCGAATATTTTGAAAGATTATTTCAAGAAAAAAATCTTACTGCAAGTGCGATGATTGAAGTAAAAATAAGGAATTTTGAATCAACATACCACTATATCGTGTCGGTAGAAAAGGTTTTCTTGAAAATGTGTTTATAAAAATGAATCTTTTCTAGAAGCAGTAGGTATGTACTAGATAGGTTGTCCGCTTTTAATGTAAAGAAAAGTCCTTGGGCAGTTTGCTGAACTTTGATCACAATCTGGATGACAGGGAACAAGAACACCAATTAATATGACTTTTAGTTGGTCACGAAGAAGTCGAGTGTGCTAACAGTTCTCCGAGTTGCCTGAAAGGAAATGCGTAACCAAAAAAGGAGTGGGGGCAGAAAATGAACCGAGAAAAAAAGTATAGGACGCAAGGAAAGTGCGTATCTCTAAATATTCTAATAATTCTGTGGAAATGTCGGACATAATGGCATTCTACTTTGTGCACTCACAAGTCGCCGAACAACAAAATAAAATCGCGCGTTGCTATAAAAACGAAAAAACCAACAAGGGACTACTGGAAGAAAAAGAACCCGCGTCTACACCACAAGGAAGTCCATTCTTCTGCGATGAAGCTGCATGTTGTGTTCTTGTTGTCGGCCAAACTCGTGCGACAGATCAACGACCTCGGAGATATTCTCTTGTTCGCTTCGGCTCCAGAGGGTAGCAAACCTACTTTCGCAAGATTAGCTCCAATAAAAAGAGACATCAACCTTTTATTTTAAGTTCTTTTTCTATACAGAAGGAAGGAGTCCTCTTTTCTGAAAGAACAGGGCGCTCAGTTTTTGGTTTCTACAGCGCGACTGTTTGCAGTCATTAGTTGTTAGTCATGCTTTTGTATTGCCTCTTATTTGGAGACGTCAACTTTGAAAGCCTGAAGCGGAACTTGACAGTGCGTAAAACAATGTGCATTGTTTGTACGGAGTGCCTAACGCGAATTATTCGTAGAAGAGCATAATAAAAATAAATTCATTGCATGTACCTGATTTGCAACTAATATGACATCAGTGGGTTCCCATAATCTCGAAAACAGTTGAGGAATATTACATATTTTCATCATGGAATATATTTATTCACGCGCGTTCTCCATAAAAATAAATCAGTAAGCCGTTTGGAAACTTTATTCTTGTTCATACAGTCATCATTTTTTCTTAATACTGGCAGCATTATTTTTGCTTCAAAACAAAATACCCTTTGCTTTTTAATTTTCTCCGTATATTAAAAATGCCTACGCGAATTGACACTCTTCTTTACGCTCAACCTTCAGTTTGCTCTGCAATGTTTCATTGTGAAATAATGGTACGGCATATTAAACTAATCTCCTGACTTTTTAATGAATTTGAAGTTAATAATTTTGTGAACATGGAGGTGTCAATATAATTTAACTGTCAGCGTAGCACTGTGCCGCTTGAATGAAAGTTTAGGTTTTAATTACATTTTGACGCATATCTCATATTCCATTCTGACACCGTTTTCCCTCAACACATCCAGTCTGTGATGGACCGTCTGAACGAACTATTTTCTGTGTAAAACAATAAGCCCTAAATCTCTTTCGGATTTAGTGGCCAAGTTTTACTACATTTTGTGTGGTGATGGGTTGTTTTGGTTTGGGGCTATCATAACTAAAATTTACAAAAATTAGCTTACTCTCCGTCCAACACAACTACTGTTTTTTTGGTACAGCTACATATTTGATTTGTTTCCGGCCATTGTCAGGTATCAATAGAATATTGCAAGGTTAGGTTAAAAATACATGACAAATATAAGCAGGGTGTGGGATTTAAAATTTTTACAAAAAAATAAAGTATGAAATTATAAAAATTATAAAGACCTGATAGTAGGCTAGTAGGTGGTTGTAAAATTAAGAGCCTTCTAGTATGTGTTGGTGAAGTTAAATATTAAGTTACACATATAAAAGTGTTAAAATAACACACACACACACACACACACACATATATATATATATACATTGAATCGAGGTATAGCTACATGAGTGAAACTGATCTTGTGATGTTTATATCACGCTGGAATGATGAAAATGACAGGTTAAAGTTGTTTAGAAGTTCCTTGTAAATATCTTTAGATGACTGAGACATCTAAGATAACTGAGATTTTGGCAGTTTTGCTTGCTTGACTTCGCAGAATACTACTATATGATTAATTATTTCCTTGTAAACTCTCCGACTAGGCCTGTAAGACCAATTTTTATTGAAGATAGGCAGTGTAGTGATTGGTCACGACACTACTTCCCAGAGAGTGTTATACAGAACAGTAACAGTGGTTGGGAAGCAGTGCCACTGTCAATCACCACTGCGAAATGAAGATCAGGGTTTAGCAAGTAAAGTACATTGTATAAAAATTATAACGAAATTACTGTTGTTGTAAATTTTACTTAAAGTCTTATTTTCGTATAAATTGAATATGATTTTTACTATTACGTTTTATTTTTTTACTTTCGAAATATCTGGAAGTAAATAATTTGTCATACTCACAGACTTGTTATTATTCATTTTTATATAACTGTGTTAATTGAATTGTGATTTAGCTTATCAGCTTCACATATAAATATTTTATTAGAGGTTCGGTATCATTCTATGCCGATGTTGTGCAGAATTACAAATAACTGGGCTACTAGTTTCCGAACCAAAGGCCTTGACGTTGAGATGTCTATCGAAAAATTGGAATTATGCAAGTTACCAAGATCTGGTCAAAATGCAGCAGAAAATGTTCAGGTAGGAGGTGGGGCAGCGAGTTGTGGATCCATAAAATTAGCAATTATAGGTGGAATAAGGAAGACTTGCGTGAAGAATAGATGGGTTAAATTAGTTTACCTGTTAATAAGCAGGTTGATAAACATACTGTAGTAATTACCGAAACATGCCACTGTTAAAAACTACCCACAAAATTTTATTTAACGTTCTTCTTTGAAGATAAACTGCAAATGTAACAGAAAATATTGGGATTACCAAATGCATTGCTAGACTACAGATAAAATACTGCTGATACGTTCTTCATGCTTCGTTTCCTATTCTACAGAAAAGCGCTTTGTCACCAGGTTACCGGTGTAAAAGGGGCGGCTGGGTGGCAACACAATAGAAATATGTGACAATTCAAATAATTGATAAAAGTTGGAGTTGAATGTATATCAGGTACCTGTAAACCTTAAAGGAGTCTATAATTCAATCAGAAGGGCGGTTTGTGTCGTTTTCTTACAGAAGACCTATAACTGTAGAACCATTCATGTCAATTGGCTTGTAATAAAGTCCACATAGACATGTTTGATACGTTTCCTCTTAAGAAGGATCAGAAGGAATTAGCTACTTTATCTCTATTACTTTTCAACTTCGTTTTGGAGTATGCCATTAGGAGAGTAAAAGAAAACCGGAGAGATTGAAACTGAATGGGACCTTCCAGCTTCTGGTCTGAGCTTATGATATTTACTGTTTGCTTAAATATTATACACAAAAATACACAAGGTATATTAGTCTTTAGTAGGGATATTCGTTTAGAAGTAAATACTAGGAAACTGCGTGTATCTTCATGTTCAGATTGCAGGACACAAGTAGTTTGTAAGAAGAGGTAATGTATCCTTCGAATATGTAGCAAAATTCATATTTGTTGGAAGAATACTAACAAATAAATATTGCATACAAGCAAATATTAAGAGCAGACTGATTTCAGGGAATTCCTCCCATAGTTCCTTCCAGAACCCCTTAGAACTCTTGATCGTTATCTAAAAATTTAAAGGTTAAAATAATCGGCACCCTAACTTTGCTTCTTGATTTATGTTTGGATGTAGCTTCGTCTGTCACATCAAGTTAAGAACACAACTTAAGAGTATTCGACAATGGAGTGCTGAGAAATATATTTAGGCCTAAAAGGAGGAAGTATGAGGGTGGAAAATGTTAAAGAGTGTGGAGATAATGAATATTTTCCTTGCCAGATATTATTAAGATAATCAAATTAAGGGGGAAAATATCGACGTAACTTGTAGTACATATGAAGAAGAGCAGAAATGTACATATATTTTGGCGAGGAAACCTAAAGGACAAAGTTGACTTTTAAGTCCTTAGCGTAAATAAGGAAATAATATTTAATTGGTCTCAAATAAAATGGGCAAACGCAGACTGCATTAATTTGGCTCAGGTTAGGGGCAAGTGACAGGCTGTTATAAACACGGTGATGAAATTTCGGGTTCTATAAAATAAGTATAGTTTCTTAACTGGCTGCAGATATCTTACCTTCTTAAGAAGCATTGTTCACCATGGAGTTTATGTCGTTAGTTACTTATTTCCGGAAACTTTAGGACAGCCTAATGGTTCCTTCGACATATTACGTTGGGAAACACTGAATTTTATGCTGCACGAGAAAATGTTACATTCTCAGCAGGCGTACAGGTGTGTATTTCCAACTTTCGCATCAACATCGGCTCTGGGGCCCATCCATCCTCCAGTAAATTGGCACTGAATTCTGATAATTCACCTCCTGCAACTGAGTCAGTGGGTGCGAGAGCTGTATCTTACCTCGCCACATGTCTGCGTGGCTTGATGCGTTATACAAACAGAGAGAATTTTACTGTTCTTTTGTTGAATTTACTTGATCGGAGTCTGCACTTTCACTACATAGGCACAGATATTATAGCGAAATTATGTGTGAGACCAACTAGATGCAACAAATTATGGTTTATTAATAATCCATTAGCTCATCATGTTTCAGGCATCATTATGTCCATCTTCAGGAGCGCTAGACCGTATCTTACTGCATATGGTTTTCAGCAATAGATGTGCTGGCTGGAGTCTTGGGAAACCGGGAAGCAGGCCGTACGCACACGGCCTGCTTCCCGGCATCCCAAGACTCTAGCCAGTACATCTAGTGCTGAAAACCATATGGAGTAAAATACGGTCTAGCTCGCCTGAAGATGGGCAAATTGATGCCTGAAACTTGTTGAACTAATAGATTACTAATAAACCATAATTTTTTGCATCTATTTGGTCTCACACGTCATTTCATGTTAAGGAGGCACGGTCACACGAACATCAAAGATATTCTAGTGTTTGTGCCTTATTCGTATACACATATTTTCACAACCAATACATTTTATTTTGAAAATATGCTTTTTTGGAATTGTAAAATTAATTCGACTATTTATCGAAAATGAAGAATTCTAGATTAGTTAGAAACTGTTATGAATTACACTGCTATTATTGAAAACTAAACAAACCAATATTTTAATGAAATGGTTTAGTTAAATTAATAACACTTCATTTCCCTACAGCTTCCTTTTATGGGCGATTCGGGGGTTTGTAACACTTAAAAGAAAGTTTATGAACTTCCTGAATAAGAATTGTCTTTCAAATGTACCCTACACAGTTTTTTTTTTTCCAGACTTATCGATTGGAGAGAGCGTAGACGAAGAAAATAAGGGTGGAAGTAATTTGGAGTAATCTTAATTTGGAACTGGCAAGATAGTAAATTTACAGCACGAATGAAATTGGGAAACATTTCAAGTGCAAATTTAAAGCTTATCTGAAAGTAAAAGGCCTTTTTGTTTCAGTGTATAGAACCGTGTAGAAGAGAGCTTATGTGAAATAAGTTTACAACTCGTATGCAGAGATCCATGAAATGCTTACACGTCTTTCTCCACAGACGAAAAGAACATTGTAACTTTCTACCAATCTACACCCATTAAAATTTGCAGATAATGTTCTTTTACCGTATCTGAGAATTGCTACTGACGATTCTGCAGTACTAGAATCTTTGACAGTGAATTCGCCGTAAATTGTATAGCAGATTGCTTTATACTATGGAAGTCAAGGATTACAATATCGGTCTCGAGATAATTTACCTTCTAGTACAGAGTGTCAGGCTGGAAGCTGTTACCAGTCCGTTGACTCTACAGCACGGCTGTAACAGTCTACATTAACAGTTTTTACTACATTAACGTATCTTGCTGTATGCTATAACTCTGGTGAAATACTGTTGAAGATTGTCTGAATTTCTTGACCAGGAAATTCTGCCACTGCACGCGTTATGATTTCGTCTTGCGTGTTCGTTTGTCGGTTGCTCTTACATTTTTGTCTTTCAGACTTACCCACAGACAATAGTTATATGGCGTCAGGTCGGGAGAAAGAGCAGGCCACAGAGGAAGAAAATGCGAGAAACCAGGTTTCCGTCGATTCTAGTTGAGGCCTTCGCTCATTTGAAATATTACACAGCTTAGGTTGTTAGGTTGTTACCTGCGTTTCGGGACTACTTTACGGTACCATTTTCTGGGGCCAAGAGTACCGAAACCTTCACCTTTGAACCGTGAATATGGTACCAATAGGCTGTCCCGAAACGTCGGTAACAACTACTAAATTACGCAGTGTATTATACCGGGACAACTAAAGCCTCAAAGTATACTAGTTTCTTTAGTCCTAAAAATTGTTACGTGAGACGGCCATTGGCGGCTGGGCCGTGTCGTTGCAGTTATCTTCATTCCTTCTTCTAATCACATACATTATTAGAAAATGCTGCAAAAATCTGTCCAGAGTACTTTTCTAAGTTTATTTTATCTGAAATTAAGGTGCATTACAATACTCTTGGCGCGCTGATGGCTCACCACTCCCAAATGTTTCATGTTTTACCTTATTCACACAGTTCGTGTTCTTACCGTCAGCTTATCATCTAACAGATGCGCTCCATGTTGCACCATTTATGACAAACGTCAACTCCTACATGTTGCGGCACGATGTGCCATGCTCAGGCATTTAAAACAAAGATGTATTAGCTAACATACCACTGTGAATGTTCCACTGGTCTGTACAAGAATTATTAAAATCTTAAAATGCATATTTAAAATCTTAATAATTCTTATAAGAAGGAGCGTGCACCTTGGTTTTAATGACTCCCTGAGGAAGACACCTCGGAGTAGAAACATATAGTAGTTGACATATGTCATAAATTGTGTATCGCAGAGTGCAATACTTAGAATATATTTTGATAACGCCTCTTCTATTTGCCTGGGATTATTAGTGGCCAGTGTCTATTATTTGAAGTATTTCTTGTCTGCCCAAATAATATCACACTTCGTCTGTAAACTAAGATATCAAATTTTAAGCTCATGGCTCTGTGCATCTTAATTCAATGTTCATAAAAATCCAACCAGATGCAACAATATGCAGATATTTATTTACTGCAAAGTCACTCTACATGTTTCGGGTGTCAAAGCACCCATCATCAGGAGTACTAAAAACTGTTACCGCAACCTCCGGCACAGGTCATAATATCGGTACAGCTACTTCCCTTCATCGTGGCATACTGTTGCATCTGGTTGGATCTTTATTAAGATTAAGTTATCAAAGTATGGACTTCACCATTAAACACTAAGTCAGAAAACTAGTTAAGTAACGTAACATAACAACGGTTTGCCTTTTGGATTTTCCCACAACTGTCAATCTGTTTGTTGCCGAAAGAAGTAACGGTATGTCCGCGTGTACAGATAACTTTAACATGCAGGCCTTTTTGATTCCCGTCTTAAAATTATTCGTGGAGTTGCTTTTAATCTCCCTCCATTACCCTACAGCGTTTCTTCTGCAGCAACACTTCACATTTGCTGCATTTTCTTTGTTAATATGCCACCTGCTATTTAAGTGGCTTAGCCAGTCGATGTATTTTCATTTACAAGGAATCCAAACAACGATAACACATCTTCTAAATTGGCTGCGGCCCCTTTCATGGGACTTCTTATAAATATTATCACAAAAAGTCCTTTGCATTATATTGTATCGCATATTCACGAACGGCAAAAACAATTTACTTCTCCACAAATGTCTTTTGTGTTTCATTGTGCTAATATTCATTGACTAAAAGTAAAATTCGTGCCTGTTACCCACAACAAATGAAATTCGTCTGCACGCATGGATCTTTTGAGCGCACTGGAATGGTGCAGTATTCATGAGCATGGCGATCAGACCGCAGCCTTTGACTCAAGTTGCGGCTGATCAGTTTCTCATGTGTTTAGTTTCCTTTATCAGCCGTGTTCCCTGTCGTGTGACTGGTGTCCTTTACTGGGTTACACCTGTAGCTGAGTTTTTGTGAAAAAAAAAGATACGCACAGTTCAAGTACCGAAAGACCCACATGGAAAAGTAGGCGGAGAGACATAAGAATTTAACATATATTTAAGTATGCAACAGTCACAACGCACAGGAAGCATCACCACATCATGATCATTAAGAAAACATACAAATGCATTATACACCTCGCAAGTCATGTGGAGACATGATAAAGAAATTTTTGTATATGTACACTGATCGAAAGTTTGTAGCAATTGTTGTAATTTCTTTTGCATTTATATATCATTATTATTTAACTAGTCTCTACATATTAAGAGTTTAATGAAAAAAAAAGTTGATATATTGGCACTCTGTCATCATTTGACTTACAAAACAATTAAAAATATATAAATAAAACACACAACATATCTACTTAAAATCACGGGGTGTATGTTTCTGCACGTAATGTAAACATATATATATATATAGAATCTTCAAATGTATGAAGTATCGTAAGCCGAGACAATACGACGTGTTGATTAGCAAAGTTTGTGTCTGATGATGATCTGTATTAATCAAAATAAAGGAGAAAATTCATTAACCCTTATCCTGCTAACGTGGAGAATATGGTGAGCTCCTAATAATGCCAGCAAACGGCAGATGGGGTTTAATTCGGCGTTTAAAGGGTTAAAACTATTTAAATGAAATTTGTACATTTTGTCTTTTGTATATTATAATTTCACTAATTCAACCATAAAAGCTTTTGGCAGGGTAATAGGAGAATTTCATTATTATGCGATAAAGCTTCACATTCATTGTAAATATGACAATGGCAAAAAAACTCACGATGATACTTCATTTGGCACAAATAAAGTAAGCGAATGATGCATGTATTAAAATGTGCTCCCGTTGTGCTGTTTTGTTAACCAACACTTCCTGGTATATTAATGCAATGAAAACTGCGAAATTACTGCCGAAGTTCTCCTTCGGTTTTCCACAGAGCCGTTTTGATACGCGTTGTAACAGGTGCAATGAACAAACTATTTTAAGCGGAAGCTGACATCTTTTTAACAAATTATGTGTCTCAGAAAACGTCGTCATAGTCCAATGCGTAGGAATGAATTTCAGACGCTCTTCAGTTATAACCGATTGACGATAAACGCGAATAAATAACGTGAGCTGATTGATCATTCGTTGGCGATCGGTGCCTTTACACGCTGTTACGGATTGCGCTGGAAAAATGTCACTGCAAGTTCTTACAGCTGTCTACGCCTTTTGTACATTCAGTCAGTGAGGCTTATGTTTCCGAATTCTGGAACTTTTTACGCACAGATTATTTCAGCTGTTTAAATTAAGCAATGGCGAACAAATTTTCATGCTGTGAAATGTTGTGACTTGGTTGCAGTTAAATTGGCCAAGCAAACCCCTTTAACTTACGATTCATTTGACTGTTGAATTTATAAAGACGTTGAATTTGTAGATAATTCGAAATTGCACAGTATGAACACACTACAGTGACTGTAAAGACATGGTTTTTATGTGCGGGCTTTTAAAAAATGACCTTTAATGTTATATTCTTGGCAAATGGCGGCTGTATTTTGTCAAATAAAAACGTTATTGTTTCTAATATCTAAACAGAAAAGTTTCTCTTCCAGTCCTCTTGAAATGTGCGACCCGCGTCCTTCATCTTAGTGTTTGTGGTAGAAATGGTCTCTGTTTTGACATTGCCGCAATCACTGTTTCGTTTTTAATTAAACAACGATAATTCCTCTTGAACTACACTACATCAGTTGAAGAATAAAAGAACAACTTGATGTCACTTGCTGTTTTATTTCACTTCTTATGTGCTCAGCATGTTTCGAATATTAATATACCCATCATCAGGAGCTTGCGTCTATTCTGTTGAATCACCACATTGGTCGCATTGTTCTTGGTTCCATGTGTGTTGGAGTTGCGGTGTGGTTGGGTTGGAGTGGTATCCGTATTGCAGGCTTCAGCCAACCCAACCACACCGAATCTCCAACACACATGGAACCAAGAACAATACGACCAATGCGGTGATTCAACAGAATAGTCGCAAGCTTCTGATGATGAACATATTAATGTCCGAAACATGTTGAGCACATAAGAAGTGAAATAAAAAAGCAAGTGACATCGAGTTGATCTTTTATTCTTCAACTATCACAATGATGCACGGTCCAATATACATAAGATACACTACATCAGCTTTATAAAAAAATGATTATAGGCCTATGTATCTGTGACTACACACTACCTACCTATTTTCCTCGTGATTACAGACACTTCTCAACACTTCTAAGACTCAATCGCTTTTCAATACAATTTTGAAATCGTCTGCGCGATCCTTTCTCCTCTCGCTGCGAACGTGTACGCCTACTTAATCCGCCGACACAATGGTAGTTACACGGCCAGGGCGTGTTCGCCGTTATTTTGATCATACACGGCTGTCACAAAAGTACATAAAGGCACTGAATTTCGATAACAGGTTGATAATCGATTTTAAAATCTTATGCGATTGAACTTTGTATTTGTGCAGAATGCAGTAGAAACGCGTGACAATTTTTTCAAATATATTACCATTTTAATGGAAAGTGGAAAAAATTTATTGACACTGGTAGATAAAATCCATGACCATGATAATTCATTTTAATAATTACTGTTTGAATATGGTACAATGTAGGTGACTAACATGTCTTTCATTACACTTCTGCAGTCGTGGTGGAAAAGATATCATAACACGCAGAATTCTTTAGGGATCCTTTGAGTACAGTGGAAATTATCCGTTTTTAAGTCGCCAATTGACAGAACGTGTTTTGTGTACATTACTTTCGACGTAGCCGCAAGAGATGTAGTCTGGCACTGCTGGGTCACGCGAGTGAATGGGCCATTTGATGTCCGTGACAGGACAGACGTGTCTTCTGGAAGCGTTGTACTGGGAGCTTTCATGGAAATTTGTGCTGTGTAAGCATTTGTTCGAAACATCATTGTACATGGCGGTGGGAGGTAATAAGGGTCGCTCAGCGGTCAAGTTATTTTTCTGCATTCAGACACCGTCGGGTGTTTCAGGAGCACCTGGCTGCTTCCATTGGGGCTACTTCAGAAGCAATGTATACGAAATACATCTAGTCAGAACGGTGACTTAAGACGTAAAATCAGGAATGTATTCAAGGGATTAGTAACGAAATGTTGCAACGTGATTTGACATCTTACCATTGCGACTGTAGCAGTGTTTTGAAAAATATGGTTATGAAATGCGAAGTCTTATTCAAACAGTAATGATAAACGTGAATTATCATGGACATGGAATGTATCTACCAGTGTTAATAACTTTTTCCCAAGTTACCTTAAAGGTTTTCGTCATTTCAAAAACCGCCAGATGATAGAGGCGCTCACTGTAAATTGTAGTCTTTGTGCCTACTTATAGTTTATAGTAAAAAGGGCTGTTAAAAACCTCCAATCTGGCTACATGCGACATGCGGGCTACGAATTTTAATGTCTGCTGTAGGGCGAAAATGGGTACTGTATAATCTGCCTTTCCTGCTCCGCTGTGCGGAAAGCTTTCCATAACGCTCTTCCGGGCACAGACGTATGAGAAGCTAAAGGCTCTTTTTTGATAATTAAGGATCACACCGCGTGTATTAGCTTGCACTTACTTAATTCATTTGTTTGTGGTATTACTGCAGTTTTAAGTTTGGCTGCTTGCATTGTCATGGAACGAATAAAGCGTTTTGGAGGGAAGATAACATAGCATGAGGAACATTGAGTAGGGATCTAGAATGTGGAAATTTAATTATAAATACTGTCGTGTAATATTATGAAGGCGTGCAAGGCTCTACGTACATGCATACATACACATGCTTGAGGCGCTTAGTCAATATTCTGCTCTCTCGCGTCTGCCCGACAAAGAGGAAATAACGTGTTACTGTTCGCCCGTCTTCGTCACCAGTAGCATCGCCGTGCGCAGTAATTTGACTAGCGTGATGCAATCGAGTTAGCTCAGTCCTGACCGTGTTCTGCTCCAAACGGCCCCACGGCGTCTTGCATTTGCTTCGTCGCGTGTAACCGCCTGCCTGCAGCCATCGCTTGTGGTCAACATCCATACAATACAAAACGTCGTTGTAAATGGACGGAGGAGTGTTGTAGCGTGTGATACAAGGGGTAACTGAAAACTGAAGGAAACAGTACAAATATGAGCAGGATTGTTATATACGTCAGGTTCTGTGAAGGAATAACGAAACAGTGCATAGAATTTAAACTATGTGCAGTGGCGATCTCATGTCAAAACGACACTCATATTTTAGTTTCACATACAGCCGTGGAATTCGTGTGAAGCTGAGAAGCCTCAATCTCCACAAAAATGATTGTTAGGTGCTTTAGCATAACTGCAAATTGCGACTGTTAGCTTCATCGTATCTGTCCGTCCGCGTGGAACAACTTGGCCCACACTGGACAGGTTTCATGAAAACAGAATGTGTGTAATTTTTTTCCAAAATATGTCTAGAAGATTCAAATATCATTACAATATACGGAGAATAACGGAGATTTTACATTAAGGCCTATGAACATTGCTGACAATACCTAGCTGAACTATTCTTAAAATGAGAAATATTTCAGATGAAATTTGTGTAGAAAATCGGAACACCCAAGTTGTGTTTAAAATCTCTCATAAAAATCGTGCCATTTATGGGATAATGTGGAAACCTTATGGTATAGCCGGACAGGCCACAGATGACAATTCAATTCGGCCCTGGATAAGGAAGGTTGCAGACACACACACACACAGAATATATATTACTCACTACTTTCCACGGCAATAGTGACTACGCGAACGCACCTAAATGTTATGTTTATCAGTACATTGCCTGTCTTGTTCTCAATGCACTTAGTTTTATAGAGCCAACAGACTAAATGTCTGTGACAAATGGTGTATCTGGCGGTGTGAAGCAAAAGGATGGGGATTTTGGAGCGGGATCCTGCTCGAGGCGGGCGACACGATGGTGTCTTGTACCTACTGATTCTTCATTCTTGAAACCGTACATCTTGTTTAAATATGATCCACAGAACTTCAAACCCATTCTTGTTCTGTCTGTAGGCTACGAGCAGAATGAATCTGCACCTAGTTCTCACTGGTCCTCGGGCCTCTTACTTGCCCGACGACAGACCGGTGTGGGACGTTGGTGGAGTGATAACTGGCAGAGCAAACATAATTACTCAGAAAATACGTGACCAGTGCCAGTTTTGCCGCCGTTGGGAATTCTCAATAAGAATCCAGAGAATGTGGGCCGGAAATACGTGGGTGGCACGACTTTAAGCAAGGTACATTATATCACGAAGGAACTTAAATGTCAACTTCACTTCCATTCACAGTTTTAGGTGAGTTCGCAAAATTGCTAAAAGCGACTGTTAGCTTCTTCATGTCTGTCTGTCTATCAGTTTTCTGCCGCTGGAAGTATTTATATGACATATGATATTTTAGTTTTTAAAAATCTGTCAAAAATTTTAATATTTGATTAAAATCTGACAAGAACAGCGGGTAGTTTTCGTGAAGTTCTATTTACGTTTATAATTACTCACTGAGTTATTATTATAATGATAAATACTCCAGAGATAAGTTGTAAAGAAAATCAAAACACACATTTTATGTGGAAAAATACGGTACAGTCAGACAGGCTTCATAGGACCATATAATGCTGCGTACAAAATATGCACTTTGCATACCGAATAACTAAGGAAAAAAGAAACACAAAATATTTCATATTTATTTTCATAATTCATTAAATCCGTCTGATCTCGTAAAATGTTTTACAGCAACACTTTAAAAACTAAAAACTAAATGAGGAATTTTATGTTATCGCCATTTGTTTAGCCGAATTGTGCTTCTAAAAGAATGCCATGAGCAAATGAACACTGTTTTGTCTCCATTCAGCACTTATACGTAACTTAAATTAGTTGGAATATAATTTCTTTCAAAAACTGTTAGTATAATTTGCATAGATGCCGGTGATATAAAATGTACCTAAAAGTATTGTTGTGCAGCTCTTAATATTTTTATACAGTAAGGACTGACTGACAAGTAACGCAGCAACACACAGAGAATCCGTCGCTATTTTTCCACTGCAACACGGTAATGCGAAGACGCCACAGTGCTACATTACACGTACGCTGCCTATCTTGCTTATTCCTACTGTCATTGTTGTACTGCCTTTTTTCCTTGCCATTTAAATGTTCCAAAAGCTGTGCGTGTAATTAGCACGAATTCATATTTCTCGTTATATCTTCCTTTATGTCTTTTAATCCTATTAATAACAAATTCTACACCAATAAAACATATGAAATAATTTGTTATTAAACAATTCAACAAAATGAAACTGCTTCCTCAGTCTGCTAGAATTGTAAATAATATGCTAATTTCCCTTTAAAGGTACGTACTGAATCGTAAGTGTAATGGTCCCCCATGATGAAACAGAACGGATAAAAAGTATTCCACCAAGCCTTCTTTACCTCGGCATTCGTTGGAGATGAGTGGTGAGCCTCATGTTCAGGCCGCTTTTTAACTGTGGAAAAACTCCCTGGTACCCATTGCATAAGTTGCTGAAGGCCCACCCAGTCTTCTGTTCAGTCGGTATATCGGGGTCTCTCCAGGGGAGTAAAGCGGTCGGGCGTGAAACTGACCACTTTCTTCTAACTCGTGCCGAAGTCAAGAGGAGATGGTTTTGTACCACCACTCTCTCCTCTACCTTCATGGCGTCTACCAATACAAAATTACGTCACCCTTTTACAATCATCGTGTAAATTATTAATGTAACGTACACACCATAACATGTGGTCATGCTTGTTGTCTGTAAGTGGAACGTTGTGAACCTTGAATGAGTTCCAATCAAACAGATGCAAGTGTGCAACACTCAATATCGTTCAATAATCCTCCTCCTTTTGTTTATGGTCCTTTCAAGGACGTTGTCAGTACCGCTGATTATGTGTGTTTGTACTTTCCACTTGTCACTGACACACAAAGTTTCTGTCATTTCATTTTCGATACTTGCGTTCTATGTGTCGCAAAATTAGGCAGTTTGCTCCCTTCTAACTTTCCACTTACTAATCCCGAGCTGTTTTGGCCTGGGCACTCAGAGTAGACACGCGGTTTGACCTATATCAGTTACGGATTTTACACTCAAACACTGGAATCGCGATCCTGAGCCCCACTCGTGATATGAAGGCATGTCAGCGTAACTTGTGTGCTTGTGTTCTCGTGCATAGACAAACATCGTGAAGGGTTGATCTCTTATCGAACGAGTCGTGTCAAATTCATACAAACAAGTCTCAGAAACATGAAAACGGGAGTTTCTAGACAGCTGTCTTTCTCTTACAAGTTTCGGTTACAGTACACAATCAGTACGAAAATATGTGGTGTTTATGTACAAGGATAAAACTATCTTTGCTTTTAACTAGCCTTTTCGACTTGTATGTTAAATTTAACACTTTGTGTTGCGATAAGTCATTAAGTATTTTTGAAAGCCGGCTGCTAATTAGCTGTGAAAAATCTGTTTCTGCCTGCTACAAACTAACATCGAAACGAATGAAATATGGAGGCATGTAAAGATCCCTTGTATAAACTGTGTAGCGTAGCACATTACAAAGTTTTGACTTATGTGGCTTACCTAACATTATTACGGTAAGAGAATTTAGGAAGCCGATCACAGTCGCCTGCTCTTTAAGATGTGTGTCTGCGGGCGCTTGCTTGCTGGGATTTCGGTTCTAAACTCGCCGGCGAATTGGATATCAGTGTTTTGTGAGTTTTGTGTTTTGTCAGGTACGAATCTCTTTCACTGGCCTATCCCTCGTAAAGGAGTCCTATCGAGAGTGTGTGTGTGTGATCAAGTACAAGAGTAACCCTCTACACCTACAACGAGTAGGTGGAAGAGATCAGACTAAGAAAGAAAGAAAGAAAAAAAAGAAGGAAAGAAAGAAAAATGAAGGAACGAATTCAAGGGATAGGATCCACTGGTCTTTTGTCTTTAATTGGTAAGTTAAGCACGGACACAAGTACAATTTTGATTTGGATTTCTCTTGTAAAACGCCCACTTTCGAGACCCAAATTGACACAGAAGGATAGTATTATGAGGGATATTATGGAACTAATTTTGTATTGTGCCAGTTTTGTCACACACGATGTTTAAGTGTTGGGTGGTTACGCCTACCACAATGTTATTTTACTCCGAAGGGTAGTGGTGCAATATTGTCCTGTACTTGTATGCTAGCTCTGTCCACAGGGCAAGAGGAAAAGGCCAAATAGTGTAGGGTTGATGGAATTTTCAACACAGAATGAACCGTAATCCGTAGAGACGACGAAACACGCTGCTGCTACTAACTTGTGCCTTCAGATACGATAACACCGCTGGTGAGGAAAGGATGAAAATTTAATTTTACTATTCTAAATTACCTGACTCTGAACTTGAATATAAATAGGCCGGGGGGGGGGTCTTAATGTAATTAGTAATAAGCTAAGCTTGATTTCAGAAATTTCCATTGATACGTGTCTTCATGAAACTTCTTTGATCTACCTTCAAAGAACACTGAGTTTTACATGGTCTATAAAATATTCAGTTACTTCTACAGGTATTCCAAATGTAGCTACGAGGCGATTCAGGCACTTTGAAAGTATATATTGCCGAATGTGTTCGTATAGAGAGTTTTTGCCCTGGGGTGATACACCCCAAATTGAAAGTAAGCCGTATCGTTTTGAGGTTTCCAGAACTCACACAGACACACACACACACACACACACACACAACAGGTAGGACTCCTCTGAAAAGGTGATCAGTTTGTCGCAGAGTTCGTTACCTATACAACACACAACAAACACAAGAGACAGAAATCCATGCCTTCTGCTGGATTCAAACCCACAATCAAGCGGCTGCAGGCCTACTTCTGTGAAAGCACGGCCACCGGAATCGGCACGAGAGTGTATTTAGAAGAGAGATTAATTTATTCATCGGTGTACCTTGGTAGTACAAACCTTTCAAAATATATCGGAATTTTCCTGTTCCCAACTTATTATCGATCGATATACCCATGCATATAAATCGCACGTGGAAACAATAAAGTATTAATAATGTATGAGTCTTAAAAGCACTTCTCGATACACAATATTTGACGTTACCAATCTATCAATTTCGATGTCTTTCATTATTTACAACGGTAAAATTTCGAATGTAGAGGCTCGGGAACATGTCACATAGCTGCACAAAGGAAGACAAAAAAAGGCGATGGTAAATATATTGCAACACGTTTGGGCGTAAGTCTTTGACCCTTAGTGGTTTTCAAAGCAAAAGCGAACTGGATCGGAATAATTCCTTATCTATAAAACTGTGCATAATGTAATTAGCGTCTACTGCACAGTTTGATGGACATAAGTAAATCCTGAGAATAAAAAAAGTTTTTCTAGAGTCAGTAACCTCTCCTGCTATGCAGTTACAGTTTACGACATGCATGCAGTGCTCGTGCAAGCATTTTAAGATCATGTGCTGCCACCACCATTGGCCAACGGAAATTTATCTATTTCGTATATTTCTCTTGGTCTCCGGCGAAGGCAGCACTGTCTATTTTAACTTTATTATTTTTGTTACAAACAACTTAAAAAAAATTCATAAAAACGTAGGAGACTGCGGAATAATAAGAATTCTAAGCGTTCTAAGAATGTCGGTCTTGAAAAATCCATTCGGTAATTCAGTAGATTACAGTGGCACAAAGAAACGTTCCGGCAATTATAAATATACATGTGTTTATTTTGTTTGCTTTTGAAGCAACAGCCCCCAGTGGGCCAGGGCCTCCTCATTCACGAGGTTTCTAGATCACACACAACGACACACCACAGTCGGCATGTCTCCTCTGGACGAGTGATCAGCTCGTGGCAGAGACCTCTACCTGACAACACACACAAAACTCACAACAGACAGTCATTCATGCCCCATTTGGGATTCGAACCCACAATCTCAACAGGAGAGCAGCCGAAGACCTACGCCTTAGACCGCGCGGCCACTGGGACCCGCATATATGTATATATATATATGCGGGTCTGATAGGCCTACTTGATGGTGCATGTTGTGACTTTTTCTAAACGTGGATTTCTTGCTAACAAGAGAGAGTTTTTGAAGCGGAGGGTATTCCCAGGGGTTTTGTGTGTATTCAAGTTAAGTGTAGGGTGCTAAGAGCAAAGCCACATTCAGTCGTATATATGCTGACCCCAACATTCTGTTAATGTCCAGTTTCCACTTTAGCTCATCATATTTCTGAAACTTTTGTCAGTCGCATTCCAGAATATCTCGTAGTTCATCCGAACAAAAGTACGCCCTTCATTCGCGATTCCCTTATCGCTATCCTCCCGCATAAAAATTCGTTCCATTAATTCCGCCTCCCGTAATACTATACAAATTTTGTTAGTCCCTTATTTTTACTTACAACTTACAGTTCTTTTTGAGAGAAAAGTTTCGAGTTCGAACACAAAAAAATTCGTGATTCCCATGCGTCCATCACACCCTACTACCATTCCACATCGATTTAGTCCCTGTAACATATCCGCCATTGAAAAAGTATTATGGAAATGACGGCAGTAGTTACACAAATAATTGCGAGAAAACCAACGACAACATAGTATCGGGTGAGGATAGGAGCTTCTTTAAATTATGCTGAAGGGGTCCCATAAGTTATAATATATAATTTCTGCAAAGTGTATATTGGTATTAGCCATGTATTCGTGAAGCCAACATCACCAAACCGCCAAAGAAATGGTACTGTGCCAGACTAGAACTGTGCTGCTCTCCACCAACGATCCTACGATCAGGAGACCAAGTGTTCTTCTCAAGCCAATGCATGTGGGATAAAGTTGCGGTGGAATAGGTTTTTCTTGGAGTACTTCGGTATGCTTTTGTCTATAGCTCCGTACTCATAATTCTTTCATCTACCACTTAAGCCATTTAAGCTTTCAACTGAGAGACTGGTTAAACTAATCACTTCAACCTCGAACAAGTCTTTCCTCCTGGTGTTAACAAGCACATCATAAAAATGTTTGAAACTCAACCAATAAATTATCATTATTAAAACAGAAGTTTTCCTCAGTTCTGCAACCACTGCAGGCTAACTACATCTCCTGTCCTCCATGCAACTCTCTCTCGACTCTCGTACTTCCTCAGAATTTCAGCCTCTGCGCTTACAGGAGCAGACATTCCCTCCCAGATATTTTGAGAATTAAATATCTGAATAAAACTTTCTGTGGGAGATTCTTTCACACAACATGAGTAATATTATTTTCAATTTAAGATACCCGCGACGGATTGTAAGCGCTGCGAAAAACGAGCGGCCTGTGCTATCCAGACGTTGCGCTTGTGGTCCGAGCAGCTGGGCCGAGTGGTGACAAGACAGCGCGAGCTAGGTGGCACGTCGGTTACAAACACTGCAGCCCAGAGAAGATTTATCTTTTAACAGTTCAAACTCTAGAATGTTCATTATCATTGTTATCTAGATGATTTCAACGCAATATTTGTGAATTTTCTGATTTTAGTGGTTGAAATTTTAAGGTAAATGTGAAAAAGTGTGAAACATTTATAAGGAAACAATTTTTCGTAATTAACTCTCTTCGAGAAAACTAATATCAAGAATTTAGGTCGTGCAAAACCTGATTTAGTTCTTTAAAATAACCAACACGATGTCACTTGTAGACTATCCTTTATTTTCATGGGTAGTCGTCATTCACTCTCTACATGTTTCGAGCTTTCTAGAAGCTCATCATCAGGAGATCATTCT
>Ga0131853_10001716_pt1 | contig 39111 bp, 31 predicted proteins | sample TergutLab28metaG_FD_92764 | JGI IMG/M metagenome (GOLD analysis project Ga0131853, IMG submission 92764) | Labiotermes labralis P1 segment gut microbial communities from Petit-Saut dam, French Guiana - Lab288 P1 (version 2) (version 2) | ecosystem: Host-associated > Arthropoda: Insects >... | reverse complement strand
CCTGTTTACCTGAACCCTCCTAATGGCGTATTCTAAAGCAAAGTTAAAAAGCATTGGTGATAGAGCGTCTCCTTGTTTCAAACCATTCCTAATAGGGAACCTGTCAGACACATTCTTGCCTACTCGGACTCTGCTATATGTTTCAGACTCATCTTTATTAACCTTACAAATTTCCTAGGGCTACCAAACTCAGTGAGAATCTTATATAAGACCTCCCTCCTAACTGAATCATAAGGTTTCTTGAAGTCTATAAAGAGCTGATGAACGTCTTCATTGTATTCCCATATTTTCTCAAGTATTTGGCAAATGCAGAATATATGATCAATAGTCTACCTGTTGCGTCAAAAGCCATATTGATGATCCCCGATAATTTCCTTCCCATGTGGAATTAACCTTGAGAGCAGGATGTTGGATAAAATTTTGTAAGTGGTTGGCAAAAGTAATATGCCCCTATAATTATTACAATCTGTTTTATCCCCCTTCTTATGAATAGGTACTATGATTGACTCCTTCCACTCTTCAGGAGTTTCTCCTTCTTCCAAACAGAATCATTTCTCTCGAGATGAAAAATTTAGAAACAATACACGTAATAATAATAATTCTGATAGTAATAATAGTAATCCCTTAGATTATTTAATACAAATTTTTAAGGACCCTTTCCCAAATATGAAATGTAATTACACATCAATTAAAGAAATTTAAAACAATTTTAAATCCTTAAAACCTAATATCTTGCATGGATATGAAGGAATCTCTGTTAAAATCTTAAAAAGCAAGTTCCCACTTCAATAGTTCAGCACATATAGTTGTTTAAATGTCACATTATTGATTGTGACATTGATTCTTTATGGTGTCCGGTGACACTGTTATTTCATGCATGGTGACCGATTCTATATCGAAAAGGTTTTTTGTGTACTTCACATTTCCGTCTACCTGGCATCGGAATGACATCGTCACTGATGCTTCTAGTGTATGCTAAAGGATGAGTGTTGCTCCGGAGTATGTGATTTCGATCCGTCCTTGGTTTCGACAGCTTAATTTTTCATAAATATAATAGGTGCATTCCACACGATCAGTGACAAAACTTGCCGAAAGTAATAGACAAATTGCGCGGACTACTACCTTCTGTGTACTGTATATGCGACTGCGTACGTTCATGATACCGATATCTAGTCAAACCAAATGTGGGTAGTACGGCATTAACGTAGAAACGAACAACATTTTACAGGAAAAGGGCTTGTCAGTAGATAACCACATTCTTTAATATTGTACTGCACGAGTTTTACACAAACGATTGATAAATAATTTGATTTCGATTGCTTATTAGAATGAATGTATGCGTCTCCATCCTTGCCTTTCTTTGTGCAACGCTTGAAATATGAAAAGGAAGTACTGCAATTTTACCATCTTGTGTAGTTATTATTTTCATTAGGTGACGTCACCACTTTCTAGGTCATGGGAAGAAAACGCCCAGGCAGTTAAAAGCCAAGTGGTAGTGTGAGTGGATGCAAGCGCAGTTGTGTATTGCTGTGATACTTTGACGTCTGTGAACAGTGCACACGTGTAAAAATGTTTAGCTGGCTTAGCAGAGATGACAACAAGAAGACACCTGAAATGTTCGAGAATGTTGTGGAAGGACTTAAGAAAATTTATAAAACAAAGTTACTCCCTTTGGAACAGTTCTACCAGTTTCACGATTTCCATTCACCGATGTTGGACGATCCGGATTTTGATGCTAAACCCATGATACTTCTTGTTGGGCAGTATTCTACAGGGAAAACAACATTTATTAAGTATTTATTGGAACAGGATTTCCCAGGAATACGAATTGGTCCGGAACCAACCACAGATCGGTTTATTACAGTCATGTATGAAGAAAAGGAGGGCGTGATTCCAGGAAATGCATTAGTCGTAGATCCCAAGAGGCAGTTCAGGCCACTGTCAAAGTTTGGAAATGCCTTTCTAAACCGCTTTCAGTGTTCTTTAGTAAATTCGCCAGTACTTAAGGGTATGTCAGTCGTTGATACGCCTGGTATTTTGTCTGGTGAAAAACAGCGTGTGGATAGAGGATATGATTTCACTGGTGTATTGGAGTGGTTTGCAGAACGTGTAGATAGAATTATCTTGTTATTTGATGCACATAAACTTGACATTTCTGATGAATTCAGAAGGTCCATAGAAGCCCTGCGGGGACATGATGACAAAATCCGTATTGTTCTTAACAAAGCCGATATGGTTGATCACCAACAGCTCATGAGGGTTTATGGTGCATTAATGTGGTCTCTAGGAAAGGTGCTCCAAACTCCAGAAGTGGCGCGTGTGTACATTGGATCATTTTGGGATCAACCTCTCCGATATGATGTGAACAGAAGGTAAATTGTAAATTTACTCTGGTGTATATTGTGAAAAAGAAAATCCTTATTCTGATGTATATGCTAGAGGATTTAATGTTTGGCAGGTTATTTGAAGATGAAGAACAAGACTTGTTCAGAGATATGCAGTCACTTCCAAGAAATGCTGCTCTTCGCAAGCTGAATGATCTGATCAAAAGGGCGCGTTTAGCCAAGGTAATGCAACATTGGGTTCATTTTCTGAAGAGCTAATGAACCTCTTTTTGTGCTGTCTCCTTTTTGCTGATACCCATAGTTGGTCCCATTGCTGTCCTTAATGCCGTACATGAGATAAATTCTCTAGCAAAAACTTGCAATTGCCACTTGTCAAGGTTACAAAAGTTGTTGATGTCCACATTAGAAACAGGTCCTGTGAAGAAGATCATTACTAATTCACATTTAAATTTAGAATTGGAGGAAAGTATAAAACAGCACTGCAGATAATAGCCCTTGAACGATGCACATTTGAAGGCAGAGTACTGGCAACTATGTAGAACAGACCAGCAACATCTATACTAATCAAGCACTATTCATTGAATTTAAAGAAGAAACATGTGATGTTCTTTGGAAGACAGGAGGGTGATCAGGAAAATGTATATTAGTCCTGAAATTTTTGGTGGTCACACTTCAAAATTTCTGCCTTTATCAAAGTATTATTGATTGATGGATGAAAGTGAAGTATTACTATAGCATTTTTCTTTGTCAGTATTCAGGTTTTGACTGAGCCATTTACTTGGCCCTCCTTCTAATCAGTGTTTGCTGTGCCATGGTGGAGGCAGTTAGTTAGACAGTGTCCTGTCACAATGGAGGTCAAAGTTTGTTCCCAGGCCAGTCCAGGTGGGATTTCTGGTAGACAGAGTAGCAGTGGGACATGTTTTCCTCCAATCATTTCGGTTTTCTCCTGTCATTATTATTCTGGGAATGTTCCATACTCATATTTCATCCACCTGCAGTCAACACTACATAATCTTAGCAGTTGACGGTACAGGTGAACAATGCCCTTTTCTTTATCTGTAGCCAGTCTCATGGTAGTTTCAGTTTTTATGTTTGTAGACAGCCTAGTAACATTTACATATCTATGTCTCATGCATAGTAAAAATCTAGGAAAATGATTGACACATTGGGCACATGATGTGCTGGGACAGCACCCAGTTTTTCCAATTAAGGAGTTAACATTTTTGTGATATGGCATTAATAGTGGGGATTGAGCCATCGTTCTTTTGACACCATCCTCCCCCACTCCCCTACCCCTTCCCAAGTATAGTACAATGCATGGGTTTTGGCTGGTGGAATTTTGAGACAGCAGGCTAGGAGAAAGTCCCTAATGCATTGGCAACATTGTGTTTAGTCTAGTCCTCCTCTCTGCCTCTGTAAGTACAGTTAGCCTTGTCACATGGAAGTTCCAAGCAAACACACGCCCCTTGCCACATCACCAAACCCTGTAGGCTTATCTGCCAGCTCTGCTATCTCCTCCACTGGCCAAAAACCATGCCCTGTAGTATACAGGTGTAGACTGTTTAGTACTGAGAATGCCATGAAAATTGTTAAGTATGACAGAGGGCATGCCATCACTCAGATTTTTAGGCTAACCCTATGTGACAAATGTGATAGTAATCAAACCAACCAGGGCCATTCCTGATTTAATACTTAATGTGGAAGCTGCATGTTATAACAGTGTTTTTTAATGGTTATGTTCATATATTAGCTGCTTCCTTCCACATCTCTGCGGTTTATTATTAAAAACCATTCTTTCCTAAAGTTACAACACTCGTATACTTTTTGCACACATTTTGAACCGTATCTCTCTAGTCAAAGAACCGTTAAGCTGAAGGCTTTGGGTTGGTGGAACAGAGAGAAGTGTCAGTGAAATGTATTGTATCTTTATATGTTCCCTATCAATGCATTAGGATATATTTACACTTATATAGTAAACCAACAAATGCAAAAATATTCACCTAAATGTTTCAGTCACTTTGCAACCATTATCAGGCTGCTGTACAAGAATATTTGAAAAATACAACAGTTGCCCAAAATGCATAAGTAAAACTACTTGATGTTAAATGTTGAACAGATTAAGCTCATTAACACCTAACAAACAAAGTCAGTTGTTCTATACAAGAATACAAAAGAGAAATTGCTGTAACATAAATTTTGCTTGAGAAATTTGAGCAATTGTGTTTTACTATTTTGTAAAACATCCTAATGGTGGTCACACAAGTAACTAAAACATGTAGGTGAATTTTAATATGTGATAAAGCATATTTTTTCAGTATGCATTTGATGGTCTTCTACATAAGTGTAAGTATTGTGCCTTCTATGCCAGTGGTATTCAGACTGCTGCATGAAACCCTGGGGTTCTGCAGGTGACTGTCAGGGGTTCCACAAACATTCCCTTTAAAATGAAAATGGTAAATATAATATTGATGATCTTTAATTGAATTTCTTATTTTTCTCCACATTTTTGTACATAATTGCCTCTAGGCTTATTTTCTGTGTCAGTCTGTGGTGATAAATTTTTGTTTTCCATAAATGTGGGTAAAAATTTTATTTTTAAATATATGTTAAGTTTTTAAAGAGCTGATTTTGTTTTTACACCTAAAAAGTATACTTTTCTTTTCATGGGGTTTGTGAAAATATAGCTCTGGATATTATATATGGAGATTACTGTTCTAGAATGTAATGGGCACCCTGATTTTAGAGGGCAAATTGTAGGATCAACTTACTTTATCATTAGTCTATAAAATACAGACAGGTTTTGTGAAAGGTTTTCCAGGGAAAAAGTGTGTCTGGAAAATACATGAACTGTCTTAGTGGCTCTTGTATGTATTAGTAGTATTAGAGGCAGTTCTTAGGAGCGACAGTGCAGTATGTTTGAAATTGTAACAAAGAAGCAAGCTCTGATGTAATCTTTCCAGATAGACCAATTTGTGTGTGTGTGTGTGTGTGTGTGAATCCATGCAGTATGTGCTGGGACAGTGTCTCTGGTTACACTTGAGCAGCTTACTTTGCTTGTGATTCATGAGTCACTGATGCTTACAACTGAATGATAAATATGTAAATAAGTGGGTGGGTTAAACTTAACAGCTGTGAAATTCTTGTAATCTGGTGACATTTTTCTGTGTATTATCTAAAAAAAATCCTCAAGAAATTAGAAATGTGTTTAAAAAATGGAATTTTGGGTTTAAGTCTTACAACTGTCAGGAAATTTTAATGAGTGTTAGTGGGGGTTATGTGAAGAAATGCATGATTACCTGGGAACGATATAACTGACATGTCACTTATAAATGTGCATTATCATTACTTTTATTGTCTCAAAACTCTTTCATGTTTAGGAAAAGAATTTTTATTCTCTAATTTACACTGCATCTTTATGGTGAATTATAAAACCTCGTTTGGTGTGCTGAGTACAGTAGCAGCACATGTTGATTAAATTGATTCTTGCATGTAGGTTAATATTTCAGAATATCCAGAACAGACGCCTGCATACCGTGGCTACCGTACACAACATTACTCACATTGGTGCCACATTCACTCATTACTACAAGTCCACTAATTTATGAGTTAAGCTGTTATTTCTCAGTTGTATGGATTTGAAGGTCACTATATGAAGCAACTGAAGTTTAAAAAAAGTATATGTCTTTCCTGATGGGAGCTAGAACAGTAAACAGTATGTGATCAGTGAATGGCTGTAACTAGCTTCCAGCCTGGGCTTGTCCTTTATTCATCATATTGTCTTTTGTTACTTCTGTGACAGTCCAAGTGGATTTTATTCATTGATTGTACATAATTCTGAGAACATGGCATTTTGAAGTGGCTCTGGCTGTGTCTCCAAGCAAAATTGGGGGGTGGGTGGGGGACAAAAACCTCATTTGGTCCCAAATGAGTGCCCCCCCCCTCAAAATGTATTCTTAGAACATTTTATTTTGATCACACATTAAACATCATCTAATTGGAGTGACCAAGTAAATAATTCACCCGCTCAGTCCATGGAGCAGAGTCCCTTTGAGAAGCTAACAGTTCCTCAGCTAGTCAAGAAATACCCCACAAATTATGGAACCTAAAGGTTCATTACTATGACACACAACGCTGCCACTTGTCCCTGTCCTGAGCCAGATGAATCCAATCAATGCCATCATATTCTCTCTTAAGATTAATTCTAAAATTATCCCCCCTCTCTGCCTAGGTTGTGCTATGTGCCATTCCCATCCTATCCTCCATGATGGTTGCGTGGATGGCACAGTTGTTTCCTATTCTGGAAGTTTTGGATTCAAATCACAACTTTGAGACTTGTTATCCTGACCAAAATTTGTTCATGCTTTTCTTCAGTCTCTAGGCAAATTTTAGGCTAGAACTTGAAATTAGATTATAGCCACATGGGTGATTTCAGTTCCATTGTGAATGAAGGCACTAAAACTTCAGGTGCAGGTGCTTGTCATATTTGAAATAAAATCCTGACATTTTGGAGACTTGTTCTTGTCTGTCCACAACATTTACCTTGATGGATGGAGAATTTTCTTCTGAGCTGCGACGTGCCTCATTGTCTGGGGAGGTTATGGTGTGATTCTTCAACATGTATCCAATTCAACTATCATCTTACCATCTGATGTAATCAACAGTACAGTTACATGAACCATAATAAATACAGCTCTGTCATGATTGCACAATTAATGTCAATGCCATTGTCATTGTGTGGGTGGGTTTGATTACTTGACTTACTTGTCAGCAGCTTCAGGGTACGACTGCTGTGAACATGGTATTGAACATTGGGGTTTTGAAAATGTGAGAGATTTTTTGACTGACTGAGTGACAGTAAGTGTCTCAAGAAGGACCATTCCGCTTTGGCCTGAGGGGGCTGCAGAAAGAAATCAAGATATCATAGATTGACAGTCTGCAGTTTTGGAGGCAAATAAAGCAGACCAGGAGAGATTAGAAGTGATAAATTCAAAGACTTCTTCACTTGATGTTTCTTTTATCATGGAACAGACAGGTGGGAAGCAGACCAGGAGAGATTAGAAATGATAAATTCAGGGACTTCTTCACTTGTTGGTTTGACTTGATTTTACTTTTATTATGGAACAGACAGGTGGGAAGCAGACCAGGAGAGATTAGAAGTGATAAAATTAGACTTCTTCACTTGTTGGTTTGACTTGATGTTTCTTTTATCATAGAACAGACAGGTGGGTTTGTTGAACCCTGCTTTTTTCCATGTATATATATTTATATCTCCTGTTAAAAGTAACAGTGACATTCCTAAGATCTGACATTCCCGCAGCACTGACGTGGAAGATTCGAGCTTTCTGGAATCTTACACTATGATAAGTAGAAAATTTGTACTGACATTTTGAACCTGCTTCTCCCTGTAGGTGGAGGGATGGTGATTCTTGAAAACATCAGGAACCATTTACCAACTGACATGGAATAAGAGTCCAGAAAACTTGAATCTTTACTGACACTCATTCATTGTTTAGGTGTCCAGACTGGATGGTCTGAGCTAAAGATCTGGATTCTTCACCACAATGGATGTTTCTTTTGCAGGTTCATGCATACATTATCAGTGCTTTGAGGAAGGACATGCCATCAATGTTTGGCAAAGACAGTAAGAAAAAGGATCTGATTAAGAACTTGGGGCAGATATATGATCAGCTGCAGCGGGAACACCAGATATCACCAGGGGACTTCCCAGAACTGAAGAAAATGCAGGAAGTTCTTGTTCATCATGACTTCACCAAATTCCACCCTTTGAAGCCACGCCTTCTTGAAGTGGTTGATAAGATGCTGGCAGAGGACATTGCTCAACTCATGGCTATGATTCCTCATGATGAAGTACACATTGTTACTGAACCACTTGTGAAAGGTTCGACATTACATTTAATGATTATTGTCCAGGAATAGAAAATTGTAATGCCCCCCTCCCCCTCTCTCAGTTTTACAGGACTGAGGGCTGGATTGTGATTTAGAGGGATACTTTTATTAATATTGAAGAAATGCAGTGTTTTTGCCAGCTGGACCAAGTACATGTGCTGCTGCATTATTTCAGTGCATGAGCAGTATAAATTAAGGAGTTTAAATATACACCATGTATAAGGGAGATGAGAAATATACGCCAAATTTTAGTCTGAAAACCTCATGGGAAGACACCAGTTTTGGAGATGTGGGCATACATGGGAATATAATGAACAGCATTTCTTTCAACCTGGAACTGATTGCTGCAGAGTGGGGGCCAGTATCAGTTGCATTGCAGTAGTTGATGCACAGGCCTGCACCCAACTGAGTACTGCAGTGCAGTAGTGTGGCTGTGGGTGGCTCTTTGTAGTTTCCATGTATGTACTAATAATAAGAGCAATAAGTTGTGGATGAGATTCAGCCAACCTGGGAAATAGTCTAATGTTGTGAACCTTTGGATGCCTTCAAAAGGAGAGAATTTCTCAACCATCCTAAAATACTTGAACTCTGAAAAAGGACTCTGCACTCTTGATACATAGTTAAAAGTACTATATTCAGTGATGTAAACCTCCATTGTATTATGGAGGTTTGGGGAGAGTTCCTTGGAGGGAGGGAGCGAGCGAGCGAGGTGTTGTTTGTTGTTCATGTTGCATGCTAGAAATGTAGCGGTCTACATAGAGTACACTGATGAGATTGTGGCCAGGAACCAATCATCCTGACTTAGATTTTCCTCACCTGTCTGAGGAATTGTTAGATCAGTTAGTTCAATAAACACACCACAAGTTCATCCTCTCAGACCTTTCAGATTCACCCGAGTCATCTACCATGTTTCATTTGGTACTACGGTTGGTACAGCCAGGATAGCTCAGTTGGTATTATGACTTAGACAGTGGGTTGGATAACTGAGAAATCTTGGTTTGATTCTTGGTGGGGGTAAGAGATGTCTGTCTTGTTCAAAGAATCTAGACTGAATGCTGGGTCCTACCCAGCTTACTCTGTAGTGGGTACAAGGGACTCTTTTTCCTTGGGGTAAAGTGATGGGGCATGAAACTGACACTTCACCCCAATATGTACTCTGTTCAGCGTTTGTTTGAGACTTCTGACTTAGCATTGCTGCGTGTGTTTTAATTAGACAGTTGCCGCGCTGCTGCAGGCAGTGTAAATACGTTGGCTGTTCTGTGACATTTGAGCTGTAATAAAGGCAACCAGTGAGTTACTGCAAAAGATGGGAATCTACATCAGGATTGCTGTGACAGCCCCAGATCGTGGGTAAAGCCACTGGTTGCAAGAAAGTAGTAAGTGGTCTCAACTGAACGTTGAAACAGGTATAGTTCAAAGGTTAAGAACAAGTGGAACTATGTCTCTACTTTCCCATGTGCTTTAATGATGTCACAGTTGATGCAGAATTATTAACTGAGGCAGGCTCATATTTGGTGCTGTAAACCATCTTGTTTGTTCTGTATTTATGTTAGGTGGAGCCTTTGAAGGAGTTGAAGACAAAGTGAGTCCATTTGGCTACAAACGAGGTGAGGGCATTGATGCAGGGTCTGGTGAACCACAGTGGATAGTCAGCAAAGAAAGATACAAGTTTGATGCCATCTTCGATACACTAAATCCTGTAGATGGAAAAGTGACAGGAGCAGGTAAACTACAGATCTGTGTTTTTTAATTTTTCTGTCTCTGTTTTGGAATTTCTGCCCTGCAGTAGTGCTTGTTATTTTTCATTTGTAACAAAACAAAGATATTAACAAATTCTAGTAAAACTCTCTCCATTACCAATATTTCATGGCAGTCCTCTCAGTGGACACACACACATGATGGAGGTAATAGGTACATTCTTGCAAGGTAATCATGGGTGCAGCAGAAACAATTATACTTCTATTAATGTTTGACATTGATGTGTTTGATTTTGCTTTCAGAATTAGAGCATACTCATTTCTCCATTTTCAGCACTAGCTTACCCTGAGTCTTCCTGTAAGCCCACCCCCCAAGCCCATCTGTTGCACAGCTATTGCTGAATTCCTTGTAACTACGTTTTCCCATAATTTTGATGATTAGATTGTGAAATGTTCTGCTTTGAAATTAATCTCAGCTTACAAAGAATGAGAAATTGGTGTTATTGTGGTGGGATGTATTTCAAAGTACCATCTGGTATATGACAGTGTTTAGTTGATTGACAAGTACCAACATTTCAGAGGTACCTGCTGCCCATCTACCAAACTAGACTGCATTGCATGCAAGTAACATTTATCAAGGATTCTCCATAACCTTTTATTTCAAGGGTACTGTGCAGCATATGGAGAATCTGAGAATTCAAACTTTTGGGCTGTTATACTGTGTCAGATAGTAAATAGTAGTGACATTTTGAAGAAGAAGATACTTTTTGGACTGCTTGATCCTGTTGATAAAAGCACAACAGTCCTTTGAACCACCATGAACTGTTCACCGTTCGACACATCGTCATGTGTGAACTGACTTGAATCTTTTAGGCTCTTGTGACCGTGCATCATGAACATAGGGTGAAGAGAGAGAAACTGACAGGATGCAACTAATCTGATGTTTATTATCAAACTTCTATCTCAACATGTTTCGCACATTATTATGCCCATTATCAGGAGAACAAGACCGTGTCCCAGCTCCACACAACCACAGCTAGCACAACCAGTGCAGAACACCATATGCGGTAGTACACAGTCTTGTTCTCCTGATGATGGGCATAATGATTTGCGAAACATGTTGAGATAGAAGTTTGATGATAAACATCGGATTAGTTGCATCTTGTTGGTTTCTTCTCTCTCTTCACCCTACGACTTGAATCTGTAGTAACACCGCTATGAGGACCTCTAATCTCACATTGAGTAGAGGATCCGTGAAATCAGTACTGTAATTTTCTGGGGAAAGTGTGAGGATATGAACTACTAAACTGCCTCAAGTGTCAAGTGATAGACTTTTATGGCAGTGTCATTCACGTTCCACAATACCAGAGGTGGCCTTGGTCTCCTGGTAAGAAGATTAATTAGTGAGTAAGTCACTCAAGAGTCTTCGTGGTTTCTCCTTGTCAGCCGAGAAGGTTAAGTGTGTTTGGACTTGCAGTTTTAATGTGGAAAATTGGAGTTGGTATGCAATTTTTGCACAGAATCCACTCATCATTTCAGAGGTGTTTGTTAATGTCTTCTTCCTCTGAGTTCATGTGATATGTGTACTTTTTATCCACAAATTCCTGTCATTGTATTCTTATTTTTCAGCTGCAAAGGGTGAGATGGTGAAATCAAAACTCCCCAACTCTGTGCTCGGTAAGATTTGGAAATTGTCGGACATTGACAAGGATGGTCTGCTAGATGCAGATGAGTTTGCCTTGGCTATGCATCTCATTAATGTCAAGCTGGATGGGCATGATCTTCCACCTGAACTTCCAGACCATCTCCTACCACCTTCCAAACGAGACCTGTAACACACGTTTTCTGTTGACACTAAATTATTTATATCTACTCTCGCCGTGGCACATTGTTGTAATGTGAGGCTCATAATACCAGCATTTTCTTTAGTTTATTTGGTACTGAAGGACTGGCTATGAAATAGTGCTGATTTGTTAGTTTAGATATACAATGTTTTAAAAAAAAGAATATTTTTTTTGTATATAATATGTATTTACTATGTTTAATAATGTGTGTGGAATTTCTGTACTACAGTTTAGTGTGAAGTGTTGGGCAGTACTTGGATTGGTCAGATTATGGTTGGGAATTCCTTACCGTTATGTGAAGGGGCTACTTTTGAACCATGCCACAACATGTTTATGGATTGTGAAGTTAATTGAATTGTTAATCATTCTTTTCTACATTAATTGTAATGAATTTGATATATTTGAATCATACATTGTCTTTTAAATGTTGAAAAAGCTTGTTTACAAGTGCATACAGTACTGCAGTATGCTTAATAGGAAAAAGAACAGCAACAACTGAAGCTCTTATTCAAGTGTTTTTTTCAAATTGTGATAACTGGTTATGATTCACGATAACTCAAGGTCATGACATTGTTCACTTTTGTACACCATACATTACTTCAATTCTAGTATGCATATGTGAACATTGTTTTTCTGTTTGTTCGTAGTAATATATTGCATTCTGAGTTGAAACTGAGTCATGTTTGAAGTAGCCAAGTTCAATTTTACATGTGATCAAACATATGAATATCAAAGTCTGGCTGTGTGCATGTCAGATCCACAATAAGTTGTTCAGTGGGAATTCTTTAATTGTTCTGGGAAAGAGAAAGTTTCATAAAAATCTATTGTGAAATGTAAAGTGCCTAATACTGAGTGTGAAGTAGGTAACTTCATGAAAATTATCATCTTCTGGGAAATGATAACCATGAAATCTGCTAGAAATTTAGCTTAGTTTTAGAGGAGTGAGTCGTAGATTGTAACCAGACTATAGAGTGTTACAACATCCCAGAATACAGTAATTTTCGTAGTTGCTGCTGGGAGTACTTCAGAATTGTTTATGATTATTGTACAGGGAAGAATTGTGGGATATAACATAATGACAGTGTAGCTGTGGAAGGCTTCTACACTGGTTAATATTATATATTAAAAGTTCCGTTATTGATAATATCACACACGAAATGGTATGAATTTTTGGTCTGTCCTCTAAAAGTCTTATAATTGTTTGTAGAACTTTGTTCAACGTGACATGTTTGCACATGTTACTTCTGTTGTTATGTCAGTTTTCTAATACTGACAAATTGTGAAGTGTTAAAGTTTGATTTCTCAATGGTGCTGGCTTCTTTCATTCTGCTCTTCTTGCAAACCACTTGGATTATGGACTCCTGAAGTGGCTTATGCAGTGTGTGTGTTGGTCTTACGTAACTTGTTTGTGGCCTTAAAGATTGGGACATATCTGTACTTGGTAATGTGAGATAAGATACCTTAACAGTAATCTGCTCTGATAAACTAGGGCTGATTTTGTCATATGTAGTTTGGATTAAATTATGTGAGTCAGGTATGATGAGAGGGACATTGCAATGTGTATTATAATTTTGTGCTCCATGAATATTGAGACTGATATTACCAGAATGAAATACTTAAAATTGGTGTAGGCTTTTATGATGGAACTAAGTGTACAGTATCTAATAATAGGAAATATAAAAATTTCAAATTAGGCTCTTAGTGATGGTACTGCAAAGCACATATAGTTGTGCTGTTTTACGTACAAAAACATTTATGTAAATACAAATGCCCGATATGAATGGAGGTTTCACGTCATCATATATAACTACACAGAAATTAGAATATTGGGTATATTCTTTGAAGTACCCTGAGACTGTGCACAGTACAGGGGCACCACTGTCTATTGCTTCGAATTAACCTTTATCATACGGACATTTAATTCAGTCTTCGTGCCCAGGGTACGTAGTTTTTTCCTCATCAACCCTTTAAATCTTTTGCATGTATTTGACACTGCAAGTTTATATCTTATGAACCAAAGATGCTGAAATAATGGAATAATCTGCATTGTGTTGTGAATAAATCAGAGATATTTCAGTTCAAAAAGAATTCAAAAGAAGTATTTAGTGCCTAAATGCAGGAAGTTCATTTTAAAGAATTTATAATTTTCAATTTATTTTACTTACGTTTCTGTCTTGGGCCCCAAGTTTGCGTAGGAAATTTCAGCTTCAGGATTTGTGGATTTGTGCCTTGGTGTGGTTGTGTCAGAAACATCATCCTACTACACACACACATCATACTTTCTCAACGCTTCACTTTTCTCTTCACACCACTTGCTATTCACGTGCGACATCTTGGCTGCATCTCCGTCATGAACTGAGACAGGCCAACATTTGTTGAGTGGTATTCTAGTATACCGACTTTTGTTATCATTTCCATTATGTTTTTCACGATGGGGAATTGAGAATCTGTACATGATATTTCCTTACTCCATCAAGGAAAGAGTAACTAAAACAGAGATATTTCAGTGGTTGTCTTAAAAATGTATAAATTTCTAAATTTTAAATTTAAATAATGCTGTTGCTCGATGCCCCTGCTTCTTCACTCTCACTGTCCCAAACCAGTTTAGATATCCAGTTTGGGGACAGGAACCCAGCTCTCTTTAAGTACTGACATCACAGACTGCTGACTGAGAAATGAATACTCAGTCCTCATTATTGTGCATTTGGAACAAGTGATAATACAGTGAAATGCCATGTTATTTCATCTGTTTTATGGTTCGACTATTTACAGACCAGTCTGTTTATTTCTATGTATCAGACTCAGATGAACCCCAATGGAGTTTGCCAACGAGGCATCTCAGTTTCAGTTTAAGTGCTGGGAAAAGCATGACATCACAGTGCAGCCAGTAATTACCTATATTTGTTTGTGTGTGCAATGTTATGCAGCCTCTTTATTGTATTTTTTCAAACATTCCAATTGAAACATAAGACAGGCATGAAAGAACCTACATACTCTTGGCATTTTATCATATAAAGACATTTGATGCTTAGTCCCTTTTAGTAGTAATATATCCTGCAACCGTGCGCATAAATTGTTTCTCTGTTTTGACTACAGAAGAAAGAACAGTGTCATATATCAGTCACTAAATGATGTAGTTCTTTGCAGTGGGGTAAACAGCAAGAAAATTCTGCTGCACAGCACACCGTCATAATTAGACATTCCTGTAACAGCAACACTTGGCAGAGTGAATGAGGCTTCACCCAGTAATGTGTTGAAATGCATCACAATTCTATCATATCTTGAGAGGGAATGAAAGGCCCTGTTGCATTAGCATAAAAACAAACGTATGAGGTTTCAAAGATTACAGGCAGACTGAGAAACTACTATTCGTGAGGTGCGTATGTACATAATTAGGTAAAGTGGCTGGAGCGTGAATTTGACCACAAACCATTATCTAATGTGGAGATAATGAATGGAGCTATAATTCTAAGCATCTAAATGAGTGTATGGAGCATTTAAATGGCCTCAGCACATGAGGATGAGTGTCTTAGTAACTTGTGGATTGAAAAGGATTTGGTGTGTTATTATGATTAAGGTTAAATCCATTCCAGCTTAAGTTCAGAGACACTTATCTCTTATGTAACAGAAGATTACTCTGATAGGAAAAATGTAACTGCACAAAGTACAGTCTGCTGTCAAAAGATATCACTGAATATAGAAAACTCTCATTTTGGAGGTAGGAGAATTATGGGAATGGGAAGGGTAATATGCATTTCAGTTTGTCTTTTGTTGACATGTAAAACCTTCTTGGAACACAAACATATTGAAATTGTATAAAGTGTCAGTAGTGATGTAGATTGAGTAGTGTTCAAGGTAGGGCTTCGTACAGCTGAAGATATTTTGAAAACTGTATAGAAATATTGTTGGACCAGAATATGTAAGTGATATTGCACAAGTATAAGCAGAATATTAAATGTTTCACATGGATATGTGTTCAAACACTGTGGCTGGTGTTAGTTTATGTGAGGGATACCAGGTTTCCAGTTTTGTGTGTGTGTGTGTGTGTGAGTGAGAGAGAGAGAGAGACCCCCTTGGTACAGTATCTTATCTTGTTCTCTTTAGATACCTGTTTGTACATTTTATCTGCATTATGCTCTGTATAGAAATATTTGAAATTATATTTATTTTGAAAGTTAGAAATTTATTTTCTCACATGATACATAAATTGAAAACGTGCTGGCTGACCATTAATGTTCCTCAAGAAAGACTGTGTGCCATGCGGTTAGTTTTTATTACATCTGTTTTCCAAATGTTTGCATAGGACTAGTTGCAGAGCCTGTGTGCATGGCCATATTAGAGTCTGTTTTGTATAACTAAATTCCTGTTTTACAGACACCATAACATCCAGTGCCAATAAAAAGAATGTAATTTACAGATCTAAAAGAGTTTCCATTCTTTTTTAATTTAAACTGGCGAAACCTTAACATCCATGTTTGTAATGGAAACCCATGAGACGTAAAGGAAGTTTTGTGACGAGCTGAGATAACCCAGGTAGTATGGTGACTAGGCTGTTGTCATATCCAAAGCATTGAGGCTGGCTCTGGGTCTCACCTAGCCTCCTATTCAGTGCACACCAACGGCTTTTTGCCTGAGTGTAAAGTGGCAGGGCTGTGAAGCTGATGCTTCCATCTAGTGCTGAGGTTAAGGAAGTGTGGAGTTATGCCATGCTATGTCGTCATGGCATGGTGCTTAATTAAGAAATGGGACAAGTTGCCCTCTACCTTCGTGTCATGTATAACCCTTGTCCTATGTGAACTAAGCAAGCTTGAAATAAATCCATGTTATACCGTAGATGATGCACAGCATTCAGTAAATCACCACCCTTTCAGCCATGTCTTAGTAATGTAACCTGTGCAAGCATGTCTTTCCTGTTGTCACACTAATTGCAAAGTCTTTTATCAGAAATGTTGTTGGTTTTGACATCTCTCAGCAGAACCTTTTTGTTACGAGCATTAAACAATGTTACTGGAAGTACGGGAGAAATAACTATTAAATTCTGTTGGATGCCTTGGGAATTTCCTATGATGCAAAACTATGTAGATGGCATGCATTTCACATTCATCTTCAGTGGATAAGGTCACGAATCACGGCTGTTACTGTTACTGTTATGAGTTTCAGAAGTGGTGACACAACTTTTTCTGTAGCATTCATGTTTAAGGTGTGTATGCAAGTCGCATGTCATTATCTGTATTATGGTGTAATGTGTCAGATAAGTGGGTACCAACAGTATGTGGGAAATGTACTGTCTCCCTGCAACACTGAAAATGGAGCTGTATGTTCCTTGGAAGTGTTCATGCCCACACACCAGAATATGACACAGGATCATTAACACATGATACCACAATGTAATGCTTTACCACTGTATGAAACTCAAATATAACATTTGTAATCCTGAATATTAATCCCAATCCTTACATGTTTAATGGTAAACTCCATGACACATATATATGCCATCTTCCTTGGAACAAGTATTTGTCCATTCAGTGTGCATATATATATGTGTGTGTGTGTGTGACTTTTTTGTTAAACTTATCTGCGTATGCCTTAATTTGTCTAGTCTTTCATCTATAAGGCTTAATTCAGAAAGTAAGTACTGTTTCGCTTTAAAAAAAATCGAGTAAGGTTTCGTATAAAATTTTATTGTTATCAGATTCTACATTCTTCAAACTATTTTTCCACATATTCGCTGCCATTAATGAGGCACTTATCGTAGCGGGGCACAAGTTTTTGTATACCCTCCTCATACAATGCGGCCGCTTGTGACCCAAATGACTACTGACAATGTCATAGCGTAGAGTCCTTGAAATATGAGGAAAGTGCAGGGACAGATCGGAAATTGTGAAACATCTGTCGTCACGCACTCTTTTGTTGACCTTGCGCACCAAATCGTCATTCACCAAAGATGGACGCCCACTTCATGCCTCATCATGCACGTTCTCTCGTCCTTCATTGAACATCCGAACCCATTTCCTAACCATGCTATCACTCATCACATTGTCCCCATACACTTGACAGATCTGGTGATGAATCTCACTTGGTAGCACATTCCCAGCGTTCAAAAAACGAATTGCAGACCGTATTTCACAGTCGGCAGCCCCTTCAATTGTCTTAAACATGTTTAACGCACAGGAACAAACATAAACATAACACGAATTTCATGAAATGGCGTCTTTGGCCTCTCAGTTGATAGAGGACGTCACTGCACATGCGCAAAGTGACAGTCTCGACGATGCTCGAGAGATATGCACGGATGGTACTTACTCTCCGAATAACCTACATACTTGGCACTTCGGCAGATTTTGATTGAATTTGATGTGAAGACTAGTAAATATGTATTGACTTAATAGAACACATCCTGTTGTGTTATAACTCAGAAGAGGCAAAAATGTAAGTCATCAGACGCAACACAACATATTCTGTTTCAGAGGCATTGGCTACATGTTTTGGATTAATTAATCCACCATCAGACCCTTATACAGGAAAAATAGCAGGTGCAATGTAATGATGTGTCATCATATGGTACTTTTTTATCCTACCTTTTATTATTGCAGTTTTATTGTAATGATAATTGTGATGTGGGATCCCACAAGGGAACATGATGAAAGTACCATATTTTAATATGTCATTACATTATTGCTGCTGTTTTTCCTGTATAAGGGCCTTATGATGGATTAGTTAATCCAAAGCACATAGCCTTATGTCTCTGAAAGCGAATGTAAGTTGTGTTATGACTGATTACTAACCTTCCTCTATAAATATGTATTGGAAGAATATGGATCTTACTAGAGTCAAACAAGGTTATAAAGACATCAGTTTAAGCGACACCTCATCAGATATTCTGTGATACTAATTAATTACTGTTAACCACAACATACTGCTTGGTCATAACAACACTCATTATGACACACAATATTCAGCCCCTTTCATGACATTACAATCAAGTTTGACTGTGTGTGAGCCAATCAGTAAAATTTACGTGAGATGTCGGTGAATTTTTTTATATTTTTGTCACAGTAAATAAGACAGAGGAACTGTCTTTCAGAAGTTACAATTTTCTGAAGTAACTGCCCAATACTTTTGACTTCAAATACAACACTGTCTCTCTATTCACGTTCACTGCAAAGTGCATACTCATAATACTTAAAACGCACAACTTCTCTGGTCGAATACTGTGTAGGGAAAAGACTGCTGAGTAGTCATACAAAACACATAAATATGAGTACATTCTGTGGGTAGACTTTTGAATTTCCAAATATTAAAGCAGGTGGTGCAAACACATAGTCATAAGTACGTTTTAAATGATGTTATGTGGAACTTGAACTCTTTGTTTTCTGGAAATGTACTCTAAAAAGTGGTCCTTTACAATGGGGCCAAAACTGTTCCCTGCATCCTTCTTGATGGACCTTTTGAAATCGTCCTTGGTTCTGTCTCATACATATTGCATCATTAAGAAACGTGTCTTCAGGTTTGGGTAGTAAGTAGCACCACTTACGTAACAGTTTGCTGGCTTAGCACAATTTCTACCATCTGTATAGTAAATAAAATGCACAGTGTTTTAACATTGAAAGGTTTGTACCAAAGACTGCTACTAAACCAGAAATTTGTTGTAATAGTTGTGTAGTTAACGGAATTGCTGTTCTGTGATGCATTTTAATAATGTTTGCTGATTGTAAGCAGTACATTTTTATTCATTCTGTAGTGCATTGTGTTTTCAGGCACATTGTATCATGCAGATGGAACCAAAGAATTCATCTGCTCATGTTTACTTGTACAGTTTGTAATGTTCACACAAATATTACAGACTTTAACTCTCTTGCTGCCAAACAACAATACCAGAAGGAAGACTTGCCAAGCCATTTTATTAAAGACTTAACATAAGAGGAGACATCTGTGAACACAATAAGAAAACATAAAGTATTTAAAATAAAGTATGGGTGATTGTTCCAACTCCTAATATTTAGAGCGATTACGTGCAGCACAAAAACAGCTTTGAAGCAACATTGAGCACAAATCATGGCAGGCCTGTTAATCACCTCTGTGAATTCAAAGGCAGGAAGAGGGTTAAAGATGGAGTTAATAGGAACAATTGTTTGCAGGATAGTGATTGCGAGATTTTAGGTTTTGGCAGCAGTGGAGCTGAATTTCATTGTTTGGGCATATGATGCCATGTCACAGGGTAACTGGTTCCCAGCATTTTGAGACCACTGTGTTGTTTCGAAATGCCACAAACTGATTATCCAGTGATGTGGTATCATATAACACAAGAAGAGAAACCCAAGAGAGTGATTGTGATTCTGCATTGTGAAGAAAAAAATGTGTTTATAAATTATGATTGATAAGGGTATGTTTGAAAATTAGTGTAATTAAATCAGTGGTAGAAAAGAAACCGTGTTCATACAAGTAATTGAAAAGTAGGTCTTGTTTGTTTAAAATGTTTCATAAAAACCATAGTGTCTCTTTTTCATTGTATGTATTACGCTTTACAAAGTCACATGTAATTTGAAGTTGGGCCAATGATTTTCATGTTATTTAATATTTTCTGTTACTGAAATTAAATATTTTATTTAAATTGTTTATTCTCTGATTATGTGTTGGCATATTCATGTCTTTACCTCTTGTCCAAATGAGAGTTACTGTACTTTCTAGAAGGGTAGAACCTGCTGTACCTTCAAAGATATTGGGCAGAAATTTTGAAGTTAGAAGGTGTGTCATCCTGTGGTAAGTATAGGAAGTTGATTTATCTGGAGAGTTGCCCTCCACCCAGCTTTTTGGTTGAGGGGTCTGTAGTTTAAAGTGTGTAAAGCAATATTCTCAACCTTGATTAGAAAATATTGTAATACCATATGCAGAGTACCAGGACGTGATGCTGACCACTCACCCCCTTCTAGTGCCGTGGTCAAGAAAGAGTAGAGCTGTACCTCTACTCCCCTTCTGGGCCATATGGCCTGTACAGAGCCTCAGTGCCTGTACAAGGGTGCACTGTACCTTTTATATGCAGAGTAAACCCCATTTGATGTTCCTTGGTTTATGATTTGTCCCTTCATATAATGTTAAATTTCAGTGATCGCAAGGCAGTTTCTTTCATTTAAGGTTCCTTTCATTTTACTGTTCACATCCATTATTCCCCAGAGAAATGTTAATTGGAGGCTTCAGCATATTAAAATAATCCCAGTGTGAGCTAATGTCCAATCACTATCATCTGGATCAGTTCCAGACTTGATTTACCATCATCATACTTCCACAGAATCTGAAAACAAGTGTGTCAAGTTGTGTCATTGTTTTGGTATTTCCATGGCAATGTAATAGAAATTACAGTGAAACAGCAGGGAGTCAGAAACCATGAAGTTAATTAGCAGTGTCTGGAATGTTCCAAGGTTAAGGGAATGTGTTAATGTAATTAGTTGATGTTGTTGTACATTATTTTGTAACCTTTCTCAGGAACATTAGCACTACATGAGAGAAACACAGCATTCTGATATTCCCTGCAGTTATCTTCCTTTATTCTGTGCCTTGCTGTAAGCTGGCCAAACATGCACATCAATTTCTTTGCAATTGTGCTTAGTTACTATAGAGTGATGAGTTTCGTTATCAGTCCTGGAATTGAACTGTATGATTTCAAGCTTTCACTGCACTGTGAATGAGATCATCACTTTGAGGGGATGTAATGCATTGTAGTTAGTTACCAATGTTTTAAGTCAACCAATCAGTTCCATCTTCAAGGTTCAAGCAGTCCACTGTTTTATTCTACATCCCTTTCAGTCCAGACTTCACTTGCATCTTACAATCTCTTGTTTGGCATAAATGAACATCCATTTGCTGTAGTGCTGTTAAATAAATGATACAAAATTATTACTCTTTAACGTAGTTGTTCTGTTTGCATTGAAAAAATGCAGTATGGTATATTAAACTTTGTTATAATGCCTTTACCATTTTCATATATATATACATAGTCCATTATAATTGTCCATGGTAGGGAATGAGGAAAATCACATTAGTCTGAGTGAAGTTTGATACCATGCTGAATTGCAAGCCAAGAACATCCAGGATACAGGTCACACAGTTTACTGTGGAGCTCAGCAGCTGTAATGAAATAACTTGACTTCAAATTTTAAAACATGGTAGTTGTTTGAAATGTACTGACCAGCCATTTGCATACAGTACTGAGGTCCGGAATGTGCAGGTCACTCTGTACACCTTCATGGCATGACACTTGCATGTAGAGGAAACTGTACATTTACTGTCAAACATCTTATAATTTTTAAAATGCACTGGGACAAACCCAATGGATGGAAATGAAGCTATCTTGGGAACAAAGATGATATTTCATTTTTCATTACTCATATCACTTCCAGATGAAAAGTGACAAAGGGAGAAAACAATCATGGAAACTTGTGGTTACATAGATAATGTAAATTAGAATCAGCATGAGAAAATACGATCACTAGTAACGCAGTGCAGCACTGCTGCTACAATTGTCTGATATTAATTGCTACCTAAGATAGGCTCAGTGCCCTTTTAGTAGCTGTAGTACCATCTGTGGACATTGACCATATGTCTGTTGTAGATTTAAAATGAAGTAACTGTTTAGAAACAAGAGGTCATCATTAATGTATTTTCATAATATGTATTTGCCTGAAGAATATTTTGGGAAAGTAATATTCACCAGGATTCAAATGCTGGGTGTTATAAATATGGAATATGTTTGGTTTGTTACAGTGTATTACATTACTTTGCAACTTGTTTCTCTGAAATTTAAGCCTGGACAATCCTTGCTTGTTGAAAACACTGTTCTTGATTTAATCTGGAGGGAGTAGTTCTCAGCATATGAAATGCTTTACCACTTTGTCATACCTGCTTCTATGGGTATTGGGTTCTGTAAAGAAAATATTACATCTACATACATTATGCAGCATTGAATGTTAGCGCAAGTGCACATGGTGAATTTCCTTGGAACCTGTCCTGATCTTTTTCACAGCCAGCCAGCATATGACTGATGGGGTTGGGAAACATGGCATTAAGACCTCCCCATATCCACTGCAGTAACATTACATGGTTGCAGAGTGGGTTTCTTTTGGTTTGATTATTTTTGAAGGATTTTCTAGGTGGTAGGTTAGGTTACGTCCATGTCAAAGTATTGGTAAAAACTGCACTGACTGATTTAATTTGTAGCTTTGAGATCGTATAACTGTAATTCTAACATATTGCATACAATGCTACGAGAAATTGGGAAGGAACTATTGGAAAATAATGTGTATTTAAAGTCACGAATAGACTGACATTACGAGTAATTTACATTCTGCCACATATTCAAACCAAGTTACACAATTTTAATTCTGGAGAACGTCGTGGAGTACTTTCCAAACTAAACCACGTTCTCTTTCCTGCACAGAATGACTGATATGTGGAAATATAATGTTTTACTATCATCGAAATTTAAACATGTTGCAAAACGTATTCTGTAATCCATGCGTGTGTTATGTATTCGATGTTTACATGGTCGGTAACTGTGTAAAATAAACGTATCCGTGTTAGGTTCTGGTGGGATTTGTGGAACGGCAATATTGTCAGCGTGTAACTATTCACAAATGTCGTCTGCGAGTTGGGTGTAGAAGAAAAAGTTTTAAAATGTTATGGAAAACTCTGATTTGTAAACGTCGGTCACCATGCCTGTTGCACAGACGTTCCCTAAGGTTAGCAGGGATGCATGTCTCATTAAAGTAAAATTTGTAGCGTCAGTATTATATCTGGACAATATGTGGTGATTCAATAGAAAGTTATGTCAAATTGTTTCAATCGGCGTGGAAATGTGATATTAAAAACACTTGAATTTTGGGAAATTATGAGCGCATTGTTATTGGGTTTAACGTTGAATTCAACATAGCCAGTTCACATAGTCGTCAGTAGAATGATCTAGGATTGGGTTTTCGTATAACTTTGTGTACGTATATCTGAAACATAAATTTTAGGAAATGTTGACATTGATTGTCTCGTATTATAGTTCCAGACTAGTAAATAGTTGACTGTTTATTAGATTACCTTATTTAGAGATTTAACAAGCGTACAATAACAAACAGTGTAATCTTTAAATCCGCTGCTAGTACTAACTGAAGTGCAACGTTATTCTCGTGGCGATTATAGCAATTGTAGGAAGCAACTGGTATTTTTGTATTTTCCTCATTGTGCAGTTGCACCGACAGTGGGAACACAGTCTTGTAATGATGCAATAAGCAAGTAACTGAGCATAAAGCTTTTTTTTTTTTTAAATCATCCAGGCTTTCATGATACGATTAGTTCAGTTATGCAGCTGGCACATGTTGCCTGCATCACTAGTTTCCCCTGAATTTGCAGAATCATATTTTTATTATTTGGTAAGTGTCTGCAGCAAGCGGATATTTTGCCTTTTTGCTTTTTTGCAAAGCTTTCACAGGTGCATAAAAGAGGGGTTGGATGACTGTTTTGAAGTGCCCACGTGTTGTGGGTAAAATACCGTACCTTAGAGTTTATTATGTAGCAGTCATTCACATCGACTGCTATAAGTTATGTGTACAATCATGTATACATATTTCGTTATTAATAATTAATGCAAACATACTATTCTCAACTTGGGTATTCTCAAGGTTGTACGAATCCATTAATCTGTATGTTGAGTGGCCTGTTCTTGCAGATTCAGCAATGGGTATGTTACAGCAGTTTATTAGGTGGTACCAACCTGTGAGCTTTTTCATATGGCAAGCGAGTGTGGGCAAGCAGAACGGTGCGTTGCTTCCAGACATGGTGTTCCTCAGGGTTCAATACTTGGACCTTTATTTTTTTTTTATATATATATTAACAATATTTCTAAAATTATATCATACAAATCTAATCCTGTTTTGTTTGCTGATGACACTAGTATTATCATTACAAATTCTTATCTCTTGGCATTTATAAATAATATTAATGAAGTATTTATGGAAATAAATTAATGGTTTCAGGGTACTCTGTTGTCATTAAATTATGATAAAACCTATTTTTTGCAGTTTGTAACTAAAAAGAATCAACAAATCAATACCAAAATATCTTTTGGAAACAAACACTACTCCTATCCATAGTACAAAATTTTTAGGATTGACTGTTGATACTTCCTTGACTTGGAAGTATGATATTGAAGAATTAACATCCAAACTAAATAAAGCATGTTATGCAATCAGATCATTCAAACCATTTATATCTTCAGAAGTACTAAAAGTGACTTATTTTTCTTATGTTCATTCAGTTCTGTCATATGGTATAATATTTTGGGGGAATTCATCTTATAGTAAAAATATTTTTAAAATTCGGATAAGAATAATTTGGGTTATTATGAGTTCTGGTAGGAGGGACTCTTGCCTTGAGTTGTTTAGACAGCTCAGTATTTTACCTCTGCAATCTCAATATATATCCTCTTTACTTTTATTTATTATTTAGAACGGGGATCATTTTCTATCCATTGAAGTTTGAGATATCAGTACAAGGTACAGTTCTGATTTACATATTCCTTTAACAAATTTAACATTATATCAGAAAGGTGCTTTTTTGCAGCAAGTAGGATTTATAACCACTTGCTGTCAATTATCAAGGACTTATCAAGTGATGGGAAATGTTTTAAAACAGCTGTAAAGAGATATCTTTGGATAATTCCTTCTATAGCTTGGTGGCATATTTTAATCAAACGTTGCTATGATCTTGGTTCTTTTCACTTAGTAATTTATATGAAGTTAGCAGAATTATAATTACCATTGTTTTTATTCACTTGGTTAGGTTATTACATTTTTAGTCAATTCAAGTTCTTTGGTAGTATTGTACAGTTATTGTTGTTAGGTGTCACTATGACAAATGCTCTTTCTGCACTCTTGTATATGCGTGCTGTATACATATGTTTATACGTGTTGTATGTGTATGACTATTTCCAGATCTTTGGATCAATGAAATGTGAAAATAAATTACAATTATGATTACAATTACTTGCAAGTGTGAGTCACAAGCTCCTGTAGTGTACGGAAGTTCAATCATAGTATGCCTGGGCCTGGTCCGATGTCTTTAGACATGGTAGTAGTTACCGAGACATAGATGGGAGGAAAATATAAAGATAGATCTTCAGGAAGTGGGATGTGATGGCATGGACTGGGTCAATCCAGCTAAGGATAGGGACAGGTGGCGGGCGCTTGTAAGTGTGGTAATGAACCTTCCGGTTTCATAAAGTGCAGGCAATTTCTTGAGTGGCTGAGAACTGGTTAGCATTTCAAGAAGGACTTTTCTCCATGGAGTAAGTAAGTAAGTAGTTACTTGGCGGGAAATGGCGTGCGGTGAAGGCCAAGTTTGGTGATTGACACAAACTATTATAAATACCATATTAATGAAATGGAATGGTAGGAAATGTGCCTACTTTTTGGTTTGTCTTATTATATTCTGCTTCTTATATTTCAAAGAGAGGTATGTGTTAATTTTTATTATTTGTATGTGATGTGCTGTTTAGTAAATTACAGGCTAAGTATGCTTTTGTTTCTAGCAATAGGAATGCAGAGCCCACAATTTGTGTCTTATGGGGAAATACAACTTTGATTTACAACCATCGTACTCATAAACAGATTTTGGTTATGCGTGCTGTGCGTAAACTAAAGAACATCTGTACGTATGTTATGGACCTGAAAACTTTATGTTCATGCAGATTTCTACATTTTTGTTTTATGTGTAATTACAGTACCTTATCTTATATGTAAGAATTAATGAAAGTCTGTGTTACTATTATCTGCATTACTATGGGTAGTATTTTTCTCACACTTGCCTAGTATTGCAGTTACATGGGTAGCACTCCTCCTTTGTATTTGGGAGTTCTCAGATTGAAATCTTAGCCCATGGTTTAGCCTGTTTACTGTCTTTTGTGGTTTTATGCAGTCTTTCCAGACAAATTCCAGGTTAGTACCTCAAATTAGGCCATGAGCACTGTTTTTCTCAGCCTTATTGTAGTCCATTGTTGACACATAATTTTACTGGCCTGTGTTATGTAGTATGAACTAATGAACTTGTAATTAAATAAACAATAAATAGGTGCATTAATTTAGCCATGCCGCTATGCAGTTGCATATTCACACTTCAGATGAAGAATTGTGAACTGGGCATGCCAAATATCCAATTATCAGCAACATACACCTTAGTCTGTAATGCACTAATGTTGTGTTTTACTTCCAGGTGGCCCTTTGGAGAAGATAAGGAGCCAGAGGCACATATGAATGTTGTAGATGGGATGAAACGAGTGTACAAAACAAAACTTCTGCCTCTTGAAGAAACATATTTGTTCCATGACTTTCACTCCCCAAAACTGAATGATGCTGATTTTGATGCAAAACCCATAATTTTGCTCATGGGTCAATATTCTACTGGGAAAACAACTTTGATAAAGCATTTGATGGGATGTGAATTTCCTGGAATGCGGATTGGACCAGAACCTACAACAGATAGGTTTATAGCTATAACGCATGGTGACAGGGAAGGTGTCATCCCAGGAAATGCCTTAGTAGTTGATCCAACCAAGCAGTTTCGACCTTTGTCTAAGTTTGGGAATGCCTTTTTGAATAGATTTCAGTGTTCCACTGTTAATTCTTCAGTTCTTAAGACTGTTTCCATAATTGATACCCCTGGAATCCTGTCTGGTGAGAAGCAGAGATTAGATCGTGGATATGATTTCACAGGTGTCTTGGCGTGGTTTGCAGAACGAGTTGACCGAATCATTCTTTTGTTTGATGCTCATAAACTTGATATATCTGATGAATTCAAGCGTTCGATTGAAGCTCTGCATGGACATGATGATAAAATTCGCGTTGTTCTTAACAAAGCCGACATGGTTGACCATCAGCAGCTGATGAGGGTTTATGGTGCATTAATGTGGTCATTAGGAAAAATATTGTATACACCAGAAGTTGCAAGAGTTTATATTGGTTCTTTCTGGGATCAGCCGTTACAAAATGAGCTAAACCGGAGGTAAGGAATTTTGAGTGTTGTGTGTAGTTGTCTTTTCTTCTGTATGTGCATAATTTGTTACTGCCATATGAAGTAAATGGGTGGTTTAGCTTATTGTGTAACAAAGTTACTCATTTATGGTGGTCACGTAATATTGTTAGGATAATGAAATCAATGAGACTGTTGGAAAGAGACGAGATATGTATACACAGTTTTTGTTGGGAAATCGTTTTGAAATCAGTCACTTCTAAGATTGAGAAGGCAGGAGTTAACATTACCATAGATTCTCATAATAAAACCATCTAGATGCACTAAGGTCTCAAATTTATTTTTGGAATAAAACTCTACATGTTTTGGACAGTTCCTCTGTCCGTCATCAGGAGTTTTTCACTGCACACAGCAGTGGTATATGACAGCTTGCAAGCAGGATCAGGACGGAACTGAGTTCTGTCCTGATCGTGCTCACAAGCTGTCAGCAAACCTGTATGACATGTACCATTGCTGTGTGTACATTGAAAAACTCCTGATGATGGACAGAGGAACTATCCGAAACATGTATAGTTTTATTCCAAAAATAAATTTGAGAAATTAGTGCATCTAGTTTATTTTATTATAAGAATTTATCATGAAGGATGGTCACCTGAACGTCTAATTACCATAGATCTTGGAAAAAATGACAGTAATGACAGCGTGGATGTAACTTTATCTTGAATGTACTCTGAATTACTATGAAGGTTGTTCATTATTAACCTGTGTTTTTGTATCCTGGTAATAACTTCCAGTGATTCTTAATTTGTAAGAATTTTATATGCATAAGGAGGCTGGATAATCTGGGGTTGATTCCCAGCTGGACAAGGGCTTAAAAATGTTCAGATTGGTTGTGGTGCTTTTACAGCCTCCTGTTTAGTGAGTCCTGGATGTTTTTTCCTCCAGGGCAGCTGGGGTATGAAGTTGACCACTTATCTCCATCTAGTGCAGAGGTTAACAATGAAGAGAGCTGTGCATCCACTGCTGTATGCCTTAATGGCATGGACAGGGACAACTTTGCCTTTTTTATCTGCGTGAGGAGCTGGGCCAAGGGTTAGTTATGTTAATGTTAGTATGTATTCATTAGCTGAATGCTGCTCCACTATGTTTAGGTTATTTGAAGATGAGGAACAAGATTTATATCGAGATATACAGTCTCTTCCAAGGAATTCTGCCCTTCGAAAACTGAATGATCTCATTAAAAGGGCCCGCTTGGCGAAGGTAATTTTGGGCATTATTTATCCTAATGTTACAGATTTACTCTTTAATTTATCCTCGCAGATGTAACCAAACATTGTTCAATATATCCTGTGAATATTTGCACTAGGTGTTTGTACTTTACCATGAGAGGCTATAAATAAGTTTGTAAAACTGTGTAAAAGTAATTTTTTGTGGTGTAGGATTTATATGACTGTCACAAACAACAGAGCACTCACAGTGACATTATTGTCAGTCATCAGAACGATCTTAATGCAGTGTCATTTTGCCAGATCAGTCAGTGACATATGGCGACTAGTGACTAGTCACCATGTTGTTTACATTATTACAGTAGCTGACAGTAATGTCACTGTTATTGTGTTGTGTTAACTGCATTCTGCATATTTACAAACAGAACAGTACGCTAACTGATTTTCCAAATCTGTTGCAAATGAAGTGCTGGATTAGTGATTCAAAGTGGAGTTCTTTTTTTTGCAAGTTTGAGCATTTTAGATAAACCGTCTCTACTAATGCTTGATTTATTTTATGTTTAAGAATAAGTGGTACTTGCTGCTTTATTTGTTGGCAAATACTTTGCTACACCATTTCCCTTACATGTGTTACACTCATTCTTCCTGAAAGCAGTGGTCACTTTTTGTGTGAACATACCAGATAAGCTGGAGTAGTTCAGTCAGTACTGTTACTGGGGTTTAATTCCCTTCGAGAGCTGAGATTTTGCTCTTCACCACAGCTCACAGACTAGTGCTGGGGCTTGTGTAGCCCCCTCTCTGGTGGTATTGGGGGCCCCTTCCTCATGTGTCACATGCAACTCTGAAAGAGGGAAGCAAGAAATGCTTACAGAATATTTGTTTGCAAACTTCAAGCGCATGGGTGGGAGGATAATATTAAAATGAATTTAAAGGAAGTTGTTGTGAAGGTGTAATATGCATTGAACTGCCATAGGACATTCCTGTATTAGGTTACTGTGGTCATCATAAAGCACAGTTTGGTTATTAGCTGTTCAAGGTATGGAGCACAGAATGGGGAAACACTGCATTTCCATTGTAATTAAACGTTGTCTGTAAGCCATTTTGTGTTTATTTAAGGCGCATGCATACATCATTAGTTTCCTTCATGATGAGATGCCTATGATGTTTGGAAAGGATGCTAAGAAGAGTGACCTTATTTTGAACCTGGATGATATTTATTCCAAACTTGTGAATAAGTACCAGATCTCCCCAGGAGACTTCCCTGAACTCAGAAATATGAAGGCAAGTATGTCAGCTGTCCACAAGTGATGATAGAGAGGGGCAAGGATGTAGAACTGGTGACCTTGACCATTCTGTTGAACATTTAGGGATAGATTGTGGGTGTCAGTGTGTAACGATACCATAATTGTAAGAGTAGTTTGAGAATCGTGGTGTTGCTGTCAGCTTGCACAACATGGGTAGGTGTGCCTTGGTGATTGGTGTATTGACCTGGTACTGTTGACACTGGTTACACATTTGTTGACAGGGCCAGACTAAGGGGCAGGCCAGCTGGGAAGCTGCCTGGGGTGCCAATCTATAAGGGGTGCTAGATGTTGCTGGATAAATAAGAAATATGGTGCTAATAAGCTCAGGTTTTCACACATGACAGAATTTCTCCAAACATTATCTGCAGTTTGGGCATGCACCATCAGCAAGGTTCTCCAGTCCTGCCCTAGGCCAGAAAATTTCAAAGAATATTGGCTTTAAGGGGCACGAAATTATTAACCTGCTGGGGTGCACATGTTTTTTGGGCTGACACTGTTAATCTGTTCTGCTGTGTGGGATATTATGTTTTTGCAGCAGAGACTGTGAGGCTGATAACATTCTGACTGATGTTAGTTTAATGATACTGTGTCATCTGTGGAGATTAATAAGAACTGAAAGACATGAATGGATGAGATTTGGTAGGAGGCAGTCTTAGCGCATTCAAGGTATTGTCCTGAGAATTTGAATGACAAGACTGAGGAAAACCACAAGATGAGTCATAACAGCTGTTATTGAAACTGAGTGCCTTGTGAATACAAGCCCATTTTACCATCGTACAACCTGACTTGGTCATTAAATAATAACTGTATATAATGAAAGAAAGTAATTTTAGATACATAGTTTGTGCTAGTGGCAGACTCATTAAAGAAATTATAAATAAACAAGATAAATTTTGTTTTGCCAGTTACTACAAGAGATGTGGTTCAAACACTTGTATTAAGATCAGTTTGCTGCGCTGTGATGCCATGCAGTTTGGTATATCCTTTATATAAATAATGGTTTTTAAAATAAATGCACTCTTTGTGGGTTTTTTTTCCTTTGGCACTAGACCCCAAATTGGGCCTAGGCTGCCTTTTTTGAGTTTTCTAGATCGCACACAATTAGATGTTCACACATCTGGTAGGGCTTCTCTTGAAAGAATGATTGGCTCATCACAGAGGCTGCTACCTACACAACACACAGCAAATTGAAGAGACAGACATGCCTTCAGTGGGATTCAGACTCATGATCCCAGCAATTGAGCGGTCGCAGACCTACACTTTAGACTTCATGGCCACTGGGATTGGCAGGGACTGAATAAATAACTAACTAGCCAACCAACTAACTACTGCCATGGAGCAGAGTCCTTGAGAAACTAATTGTCTGTCAGCTAACAGGAATTTCCTGCACTGTATGGTATGTGAAGTTTTGTCACCACATGTACAAGAGTCGGCCACTTCATCGTATCCTATGCCATATTCGTCTAGTCCACACCATCCAATCCTGTTGCTTGAAGATTCATTTTAACTTTTTGTTTCTTCTCTGCCTAGGCATTCCAAATGATCTCTTTCCTTCTGGTTTTCCAGCCCAAAACCTGTATGTACTACTCTTCCTCATTCATGTAACATGCTCTGCTCATCTCATTCTTCTTGATATTTGGTGAGCAGTGCAAATCATGAAACTCCTCACTGTGCCATCTCGTCCAGTTCTTTGTTACCTCATCCCTCTTACTCCCAAATATCTTCGTCAGTACCCTATTCTCAAACACTCACAGCCTATATTCTGTGCTAAGTGTGACAGACCAAGGTATACACCTGTATGAGACAGCAGGAAATTTTATACTTGTATGTGTGAGTGATCTTTGTATTTTTTAGTAGCAAATTAGAAGACACAAGATTCTGAACTGGATGGTTGCAAGCATTTCCTGCGTTCATTCTCCTCTTAATTTGTTCATGAATGCAATTTTGATATGTTAACAGTTGTTTCCAAGTATCTGAACATTGCCACATTTTCATATATGTTGTTTTAAATGCACATTAACCCCCAAAATTACTTGTAGGAAGCAAAGATTGGCCGTTTGGTATTTTACTACCTCTTTTCAAGCTGGGTCTTGTATCAGTTCAGCTTTCTGTTTGGGTGTATGTCTTCTGTAGGTGATTGCATCTCTGTTGTTGTTACAGAAGCAGCTGGTTGCTTATGACTTCACAAGTTTCTCTTCACTCAAGCCAAAGTTGTTGGAGGCAGTGGACAAGATGCTGGCAAATGACATTGCCCGTCTTATGACCTTGATTCCTCAGGAAGCCACAGACACTCATGTTAAAGGTCTGGACATTGGGGAATTCCTTCATGGTTTTCTTCATTTTGGTCTTATCTGAGTATTTTGAATTATTCAGTTATTTTCTGTGTGCATTAACTTCTGAGCTGTTCCTGTCCTCCATAAAAATTTTCTATACTATTGTACCACAGTATTTTGATTGCATGCTGTGTGTTTTACTTTTGTTTTTTGCATTTTTTAACATCTCTTCTAGTAAGCAATATTTGAGGTTCTCGCATCAGTACGGTTGGGGATGTAAGTCTTCCTGGATATGATGCTGTGTCATTGGGTGAGTAGCTCTCAACTTTTTAAGGGAATGTGTTGCCATCATTCAGCATCAGGCAGTCAGAGAAGTCTGCTCGACCCTGAAGAAGAAGGCAGCATGATCCTTTGAAGTGCTGGGAGACATCCACCCAATGACGCTGCATCACACCCTGGACAACTTCAGTTCTCAACTCCTTTAGCAATCTGTGCGTAGGAACAACAGGCGAAATTTTAATACTGATTAATTTGTAGTTGGTAGGAGTGAGGTTGGGAGTACAAGAGATAGGAAGGATTTTATTGAATATTATTAGTAGTAGCAGTAATGATTTGATTTCAGTTCGTACAGTGGTTGAGGCTACCTTTTAATCGAGACTTGGTAGCCCATCACCATTTGATACATATGATGTAGGTTGACAAATCTTTTGTCATATGGAATAATATTCACTGTACCATGTATATGTTCATCTCCAGTTGCACGTGTGTCTGCAGGCCTTTCAGCAGGACAAGAGCTATAGTGCTCAGTTGGGTGGTAGCTGTGGCAGTGCCACTAGCAAGCAGTGTTGTATGCTTTTCACACAGTTCAGAGTGATGGCAGTGCCACTAGCAAGCAGTGTTGTATGCTTTTCATACAGTTCAGAGCAATGGCAGTGCCACTAGCAAGCAGTGTTTTATGCTTTTCACACAGTTCAGAGTGATGGTAGTGCCACTAGCAAGCAGTGTTGTATGCTTTTCACACAGTTCAGAGCAATGGCAGTGCCACTAGCAAGCAGTGTTTTATGCTTTTCACACAGTTCAGAGCAATGGCAGTGCCACTAGCAAGCAGTGTTGTATGCTTTTCACACAGTTCAGAGCAATGGCAGTGCCACTAGCAAGCAGTGTTTTATGCTTTTCACACAGTTCAGAGCAATGGTAGTGCCACTAGCAGGCAGTGTTTTATGCTTTTCACACAGTTCAGAGCAATGGCAGTGCCACTAGCAAGCAGTGTTGTATGCTTTTCACACAGTTCAGATTGATGGCAGTGCCACTAGCAAGCAGTGTTGTATGCTTTTCACACAGTTCAGAGTGATGGCAGTGCCACTAGCAAGCAGTGTTGTATGCTTTTCACACAGTTCAGAGTGATGGCAGTGCCACTAGCAGGCAGTGTTGTAACCTTTCACACAGTTCAGAGCAATGGCAGTGCCATTAGGAATACCCCATTCAAACAGCTTAAATCTCACTGCATTGCCTGTATTGTGATGGACAAAACAAACTGGCCAATTTTTAAATGAGGTAACTTCACTTACTATTGAAAGTGTTACCCATTATAATGCCATCATTTGCTTATAGTCTGACAGTATTTGACATGAAAAGATGGCATAAGAAATGACATATAAATGAAAATTAATGCTGCTGTTCCTCATTTTGCTGTTCTTTCCCCTGAATTTTTGCCTTTACAGTTTCGTAACAGGTTTATGCTAGACTCTAAAGCAGCGTTCTCCAACTTTATTTTTGGGGAAGAACCCCTAATACACCCCAACATATGAAAACATTTACAGGTCAGAAAGAGATGATAGTTGGGAACTTTTCTGTCATCATTTATGAGGTGGCTCTGTAACAGTACAAAACGAACACAAAGACAGTACAGACTGACCAAAACAAAACAAAGAGGCGGATGGTAGCACACAGAGATTACTCCTGTATTATCAACTGCCAGACAAAAATTCCTATGATGTTTCATGGGATTTTCAGAATTTTTGCAATATTTCAGAATTTTTTTTATCCTAGGATTTCATGTAGAACAAACATCTAACAATGCTGGGAAACAGTACACTAAGGTAATGAATGAAAAAAATTGTCACTGACCTGATTGTGTTAAACTAATGCATTGCTAATGCTTATTAGAATTGTCAAGTTTGTTGCCAGTCTGTTCATGTTGTTTAAACTGTCCAGTGGTGTTGATTTCCTGCTGTGTCAAGTTTTAATAGCAAGCATTTGGATTAGATTGGATTACCGTAAAAATGAATTTTGTGATTTGACTGTTTGTGTATGAAATTAATTCAGGTGGTGCATTTGAAGTAATGGATAGTGGACGGAGTCCATTTGATTACAAGCGTGGACAAGGTGTTGATGCTGGTGCAGGTGATCTGGAGTGGATTGTCAACAAGAAGCGTGCAGAGTATGATGCCACCTTTAAGACACTTAACCCAGTGGATGGAAAGGTCATGAGCACAGGTGAGTGTCAGTCATAGAGTCCTACTGTTACTGCGTGATCTAGTCATTTTCACTTGTATGTGGAAATACTCTTCATACACTGTCTGTTGTATAAAATAGGAAATATATGTTATTAAATTATGGGAAGAAGAAAAGTAAAAGACACTGAGCAATTTGCCCAGCCTTCTGCTTCAGACACTAAGCAAAATTTCCCAGGCCTGTCTTAAATATCGATTGACACAGGAGAGGTAAAGGTACAGCAATCCCATTACAGACCTGGACAGGCCCTTTGGGTTCCAGGACATTGATGCTTCCAGATTTCAAGACAATCAGCACATGACTGTGGTAGGGTTGTCAGCCCTATGCACTGGCCACCTTTATCCCCCAGGAAATATTCCTGGTACTCATTCCTATTAGAGGCTGAGTCAACCCCAGGGCCATAATGGGGCTGGAAGGAGTATGTCAGTGAAAAATTCCAATGACACCAATCAAGAATCGAACCCGCGACCTCCTATCTTGTAGCACAACTGCGCCACCGCATGCCTCACAAATAAGGAGTAAACTAAAATATTTTGGACAATAGTGAAGTCTCTTCAACTGGTACATGAATTATATGCGATACATGATGAACATCTGCACGTGAGTCATGTCAGATCATGGCATTCTTAACACTGGTTGTTTTGTTGTCTTGTTGGTTTCAGACTGTTAAACCTAATTCTGGGTAGACTCTTGTGGACAAATGTAATACTGGAATTGATACTTGTCAGTGTCATGTACTGTTCTCTGATTTGGATGTGATAAACTGCATCAGCATTTGTTTTTACTCGCAGTTGTCTCAAATGTGTGGTTTACCAGTCTGTGTTACGTAACCTGCACATTTATCTAATTATGATTACAGCATGCGACCTGCTACATAACTTAATCATTTATTTCTCATAATTGTATTTTATTTAATTTAAAAGCAGTAATTCTTGTGTTGGAGCTTTTAAATTATCTGTTGTTAAATTACTGTAGAGTGGTTGCTACAAGCTTCTAAATTTTCATTTTGAGACCCTGGTTGAGAGGCAATTGTGAGCTGTGTGCTAGTGTTGCTGGGGTGTGTTTGGGTGTTTTGTGTAGTGACCTATATGTTTGAAGGTTGCGTTGTGTGTTGTGTTGCAGATGTGAAGGCAGAGATGATGAAGACTCAACTGCCTAGTTCGGTGCTAGGAAAGATCTACAGGTTAGCAGATGTGGATCAAGATGGGTTACTTGATGCTGATGAGTTTGCCCTTATGATGCACCTTATCTCAATCAAATTGGATGGTTATGACCTTCCGTCCAGTTTACCTTCTCACCTTATTCCTCCTTTGAAAAGGGAGAAGGTGCAACCATCATCTTCTGTCTCAGAACCAGCAAGTTGATGTTTATGTCGTAGGAATCAATCTGATAGACTTTCAGTCTGAAAATGCAGGCAAAAGTTGTAGTAGTGCCCAGCATTTGGTTGAGTTCCCTGTGGGTTCGGTAGGCCATCCCAGTGGCAGGGAATGTTAGACACATATTTTGTTCTTGAAGTACTTAAAATATTAATTTGCTGATCTCAGTTATAGACTTTGATGTCTACATTCAACCCAGTTAGGTGATTGACTGTGGCCTTCTGGTAGGAACAAAACTTTTGCTGTCTGCTACCTATACCGAATGGTTCTGGGGCCTGCTTGTCTTCCTCTTCAGTTGCACTAGAAGATGTGGCCCTTCTTTCAAGACAGGTAAATGATGGGAAGAGCAAGGGGCTGCACTAATTTAAAATTGCAGAACTAGCTGAGGGCTAATTGTAGGAGTAGCAGACACAGTAGTGCATAGAGTGGTCCCCATGTAACATTCCTGGGCACATGCTTCTTCAATCAGTCATTTGATCACTCCATCCATCACAGTAACAGGAACACAAAGGTGGCCACAGACCTTTTCTGCTGTCGAGGTCTGGAACACATATAGCTCCATGTCTTTTTGACACCCACATGGGTGGTGCGTTGGTTTCCTTAACCATTTGGTGCTGGAATTAAATTCCTGGTGTCGTCTGCAGAAAACCAGAATAGAAATAAGAGCTGCATTAGTTGCCATTCAGCTTTAGAGCATGACTGTGTGTTACAAATATGTAATGTTCAGTACCAAAGGATTAATCATTACCAATTATTTTACAGTACTTTTCAACTTTTCTGACATGAAAATGTTCCTCCACCAGTGCTATGTGGCCAGTTCATCACACCTTCAGAATTTTAAGTATTTTGTTTTTACTGGACTTCATTCCTTTATTATAACAATTTCATTGAGAGACTTAATACAAGTGTAATAATAGGGTTTGATAAACCAACTGGTGTGCAGTTTGTTGGTATTCCTGTGTGCTACCATGCAGATTATGTACCTTGCTCGATGCCTTGGGCTTTGTGCGTTATATACTGATTGAGGCATTTGAGCTTTTCCTTAATGTTTTGAGGCCAATGTAATGATGGTAATCTATCTTAAAACAGTGTTGGATTTGTTTCCTCAGACTTTATAATTCACCTCACAGCTATCAACTTATAACACTCATTACAAGCCCATGTCAAAGGTTCAGTGTACAGTTTAGTAAGATATATATCCGCATACTGAATGTAATGCTAACACGTGTGTTTTTTCCTTCCACTTGTACCAGGGTGGGATGGAATCTGTGCCAACCTTCCAGCTGTCTTGAGCATTTTCTTGCCTTTCCTCAGTTCCCATAGGCTATTGCTGGGCTAATACTTTAAATTATTCAATGTTTGAGACTGAAGTGGCATTGTGTCATTGGATGGGTGGTTTGTGACATCAGGCACTCTCAGAAGTCTGCTTAACCTTGAAGATGAAGATGCCACAGTCGTTTTTAAGTGCCGGGAACTACAAGCACAACAGCACAGTGTCACATCCCAGAAGACTTGGATCTTCAGCAGCACTGCTGTGATAACCTGAAATATCAGATGGCTGATGCTTGCTATGTTCCAAATCATTACCTGTTCATCTTTCCATCTGTGTGTCTTTTGTAAGGTGAAGTCAGTATTTCTTGTAGTTTTGTATCGACATGGAAAAGAACAAGAAAAATTGTAAATAAAGAAGTTATTGTTATGAACTGTGCAATTTACTAATTTCGTTAAAGTTTAATATACGATTATAATTAAAGTTGAGTCAGAGAAAGAATGAACACACATTTACTCCTCTCTGCCTAACAGCTACCTCCCCTGTATGTGCCTCCTCCAGTAAGACGTATAATTTCACATTTTTAAAGTAAATTATAATATTCTCTGTGAAATGTGATACATTTTATGGAAGTCGGTAATAGTCATGACAACAGCGAAAAATAATAAAGTAGACTGCTCCGTTAGGCAAGGAGATGGTTTGAGCTGATGATGGAGAAGTTAAGATGTGATGGGGAAGCCACTTCAACCCACACTGTCTGTGTTCTTTCCCTGTTGCAAGTGTAGTGTAGTCTTCTTATTAGTTACATGAATTGTGATGTTATTGTGTGTAATATGTGAGTGGTACATACATGCACATGCCTTCTGCCCAGTTATTGTGTACATACAGAATGCAATCTGACTGAATATTTTGTTCCATTACAGTGAGGCTCCAGAATGGAAAGTCACTGTCACCAGCCCACTTTTCATTTATAGTGTAACAGACCAAATATGCTACTCACCTTTAAGAATTACAAACTTGAAATGTTGCAGATCTGATATAGTTTATTCCATTAAGCTTAAACTCCATAACTGAGCCACTGCTGCTTTTATAATGTTGTGGTAGGTTTAGCTTTGGCAAACTTGGGAATTTCAGAAAGAAATACCTCCTATTCTTTATCTCCTTAACCTTTTGGCGCCTGAATTATTTTTTTAATTTTAGCACATTCTGTATATAAAATGTGAATAATAGAGGAACCAAATAAGTTAGAATTATGAAACAAACTGCATTTTGAAGAGAAAAAAACGGAGAGTATATACCATGTTTAAAATATTCAGTACCTATATTTGTTGAATAAATATATAAAATGCAACT
>Ga0131853_10001713_pt1 | contig 39120 bp, 41 predicted proteins | sample TergutLab28metaG_FD_92764 | JGI IMG/M metagenome (GOLD analysis project Ga0131853, IMG submission 92764) | Labiotermes labralis P1 segment gut microbial communities from Petit-Saut dam, French Guiana - Lab288 P1 (version 2) (version 2) | ecosystem: Host-associated > Arthropoda: Insects >... | reverse complement strand
ATGTCACTTGCTTTATTATTTCATTATTTACTGCTCAACATGTTTCGGATGTTAATACATCCATCCTCAGGAGCTTGCGACTTATTTGTTGAGTTATTTCATGGGTTGTATTGTTCTGGTTCGTTGTGCGTTGGTGTTACGTTGTGGTTTGGCTGGGGTGGTGTGGTGTGGTATCTGTATGCAGGCTGAAGCACAGTAGCGCTTCAGCCTGCATCCGGATACCACACCACCCCAGCCAAACCACAACGTAACACCAACGCACATCTAACCAGAACAATACAACCCATGAAATAACTCAACAAATAAGTCGCAAGCTCCTGAGGATGGCTGTATTAACATCCGAAGCATGTTCAGCAGTAAATAATGACATAATAAAGCAAGTGACATCAAGTTGGTCTCTCTTTATTCAACTATCAAGATGATGCATGGTCCAATAAACATAAGATACATAAAGAACAGTCTGGACATAACAACATTATTTTGGTAGATCTGTTCGTACACAAATAGTTCCCTAAATGAAGCAGCAAACATTTCACTGCACCAGTGTAACACCTGTCAGCATACCAATGAAGAAGAGTGCCGTTGAAATACATGCATTAAAAAACTGAGCAAAACATTAAGAAAATGAAGTGGCACAGCCACTAAACTATGCAAGATTCCAAGTGGGTACCCTCCAAATAGAAGTATTAACACTACACCTACTTGCTCAGTCAGAACTTGAAAGTCAATATAAATACAGCAATATAAATAATAAAGTGCTACAGCACAATGAAAATGTAAAACACGAAGCACTTAACTTTCATCAAAATTCTAATGATTATACTTGATATTTAGAATATGTAATCAAACAGGCTGAGGACCACATTACAGTCAAATGACAGCTGCACAATGCATACTGGCTGAACTTACCTGAAAATATTTATCTCTGTCATCCATGAAAGCAACAATTAGTGCCAGGCTGCGGACAGCAGTTTCCTTTACTGTGTCATCTTTATCTTCTAGAAGCATCTGCTGCAGCATGGACACCATTAAGGAGTTTCGGATTGAACTCTGAAACAAACAATCATTACATCAGTGCAACTTCTACCTTAGAAAAGGTGGTATAAAGCCCTGAGATGGCAGATTGGAACTACTTGTGCCTTAGAATGTACAAGTCAAAATACTTACCCACTGAAAAATAGACACTCACATCAGCAGAATAGTATCAACTGTGCTAAAATATCAGCCCCTTGTCCGAGGACCTGTTCAATGTTAAGAATAAGCTACTGCTCCTCTGCATCAACACTGCAACATGCAGGGGGATAATGCAGACTGTCCTGGTACACTGTATCACACACAGCCAGTGTGTGACCATTTGAAATGGCCCTCTACTTTCAGCATCAACCTGAGATTAGATGGCTCTTACATGTGGTAATGGAAATACACTACAACACAATACAATTATCTGTTTCTTTGCTCAGTTTCCCCTACATAAATCCTCAGTGCCCAACAGATGTCAAGACAAACCATCAGAGCCTTGTCATTGACAGACTTGCAGGTGGACAACAGGTGCAATTTCAGACAGAGGCAGAATTTTTTTCTTCGCTTGAATGTCCAAACCAATCTTGTGGTGCACCCCACCTCATGCAGAAGGGCACTAGGGAGTTAAGCAGACACTCACTGCCACAAATTGCCAGTGCAACTTAACCTCCAGTCCCCCTATACACCACTCACCTCCATGAAGTGTGAAGTTTAGGATACATGCAGGCTTATCTACACTCAACCCAAACACCATCCCTGAATGGTGCTTAGGCTTAATATCAACCAGAAAAAATTTAAAACCTTTGCATTACCCCCATGTTCATAACTTCTGACACACACAGATATCCTTTATGCTGTGATCTATAAACTTAATTTCATGTGCTTATGTCACATGACATTGTGAATAAGAACCAATACTCTGGTGTGGACTTGTATCAAACACCCTAGGTTTCATCATGTCTTTACTTACCGAGACATAAGGAGCAAGAGCAATGCAAGATTCAGCCACCAGCAGTCTCCGCTCAACATGTTTGTGACTGATTTGTTCCCAGCACTGGGGTAAGATCTCATTTTCCACAATGCTGAGCCCTGAACACCGAGCAATGCCCACAATCCCTGCAGCATAAAATTAAGCACACATTGACTAATGATTCTACCTGCCACCTGTCCAAACATCTGTGTGACATTTACTTCTCACACTTTTAAACCTTTCAAGAACATAATCCAATCAGATCACATTACCAAATAATCATAGTGACCGACTTAAAATTATTCAGGATGCATTTTCTATCACATTCCCAAACTGTAAAATGACTGCATTGCTTCTTTAATATCACCAAAGCTATTTGATTTTCATGTCTATCTAAATGAAGTTTATACACCCCAAAAAAATTATGATCATCATATAATACTTCTGTGACAATGTACAATGACGAACAGCCTTACTTAAACTTACTACTAGTCTTAACTATATCACCTGCAAGAATCATCCTCCTCTCATCTTCTTGTGGCCGCTTTTTCAGATTAAACAATAAGTGTAGCAGGACATCTCGCTCAGAAGCTTCTGGATGCAAGTGGATAGTGCAGATTATCAATGGAAGCAGTTCCTACAGCAAGGAATTAAATTACAATACATAAAATACATGCAATTAATTCCATAGGACAGCATAATCTGTGAAAAAGTATAATGGTATACAATTAATCAATAAATTTTCCATTTCATGGAACCTATGGATTCATCTCTATCTTCACATGGTCCCATCCTGAACCAAATGAGCTTATTTTATAGCCTCACAGTACAATCTTTAACAACTATTTAATATTATCCTAATAATGTGCATAGTCCCTTCCCATTAGACTGCCCAGCTAAACATTACATACCACTGTTCTTTACCTCATCCTGCCAATTTCAGTCTCCTTCACATATGTATCAAAAAAATTTGCATGATAAGAGGTCTCTTAGTTTGACGGAAGACTATTATTACAAATATATAAAAGCAACGTGTGCATAAAAATACAGTATTTGATCCTAAACACGAAGTAAACAATTAACAGTCTTACTTACAGAAGAACCCTGTAATTTACACAGGTCACCTAATGTTGCCATGGTAGTGAAACAAAGGTCTGGACTTTCGGTTAGGATGGGGCAGACGAATGCCTACAGAACTGTGGTGTGGGAACCTCTTGATAAATGTTAACTTGGGATATTAACACAATGATGGGAGGATAACATTCATGTGGATATGAAGAAGTAATATTGTGAGAAACGGAGGAAGGAACATGGAAGTGGCTCAAGACACAAGACACAATTGTGTCTAACGAATCCTTGGGTACTGCTGCCACACTGTCTGGAAGTCATGTCTTGATACTCAGATTGCTGGCAAGCAAAAATTATGACAACTTTCTGAACTGAATACAAAAACAAATTCAAATAAATACAGAAAAATATTGGAGCAGTAATAACTTAACAAAGAAAGAGCCAAGAATATGACAGGGCAAGGATAAAAATTATGACATCTTCTTCTATTTTATTTTCCTTAGTACTCTACTTTCCAGTGTTTTCAACGTATGTTCATACCTTAAAACAAGTAGCCACATTTTACAAAAACACCCAGCAACTGGCATAACTGTTTTGCATCAGTCAGCTTCTAGCACTGGTAACAGACAGTTACAGTTTCACAAAGAAAATCAAATTCTACAAACTACCATTTGCTGCCTACACACCTCCCTCTTGTTGAGTATAACATTAGGAATAATTCTAGGTAAGCTTTGGCCCAATATGTGCACTAAACGTTCTTCACAGATTCCATCAGTCAGCATCTTCTCCAAGAGATGGCAATCCTGTTGTCCAGATGTATTCACAAAGCAACGAGTCAAAACTTCATGCTGGAAAGCAGCTGGCAGTGGTCTGAAATGAAACAGTTATGAAACTTAGACTGCTACATTATTTAACACTGCTATGCTAATTGTTAATGTCATTTATCATTAACAACTGACAATTATAACACAAGTCTATGCTCTTGGTATGCCTCAAATCAAACATGCAGCCTCCCAAATACAATTCAGGAGTTCTACCACACAACACTGAATCTGATGTTTTCTTTTTAACTTGTACAAAATTTAAATACATGTGCCTCAAATTACATGAACTGGAAAATTAAACAGAATGTCTCCTGATGGTTCACTTAACAATACTACACAGTTACACAGCCTTAATTGTGAATGATAAAGCATAAGTAAATCCTTGTGGCCTGCTTTAAAGTACTATCCCAGCGCATATTTGGACCGCTGCTTAAATCCATTAAAAAAATCTGTCCCGGTGTCAAGTTTCTGGGTCAAGAATCATGTGCCTGACCACCGAAATACAAAGCAGAAGTACAAGTCACTAGACCACAACATTTACTCAGATCACATCTCACAGATTCTTCAATTAATTATTTATCAGACATATCTACATCTATGTCCAATAACATCATGACCTCAACTCATAAACTTCCCTAGGGTCTCCTCAAGCAGCAGGGGTTAGGCAGCATGAAACAAGAGACAGGAGGATGGCTGATAAACAAGTTAGGTGGTGTTTGGGAAGAGAGATTATGACCATCATCAAAGGCCTACCCTTCTTTTTACATGCAGAGTTCAAGGAGACAACAAGAAGCAACACCAGAAGTACAGCTAGTCTATGAGTGCACAAATAAATGGATTACCTCAAGACAGGTCCTACAAAGGTATGACTGTGACCACAAATACTAAACTCCATAAATATGAAATCGCCATAAAGGATGTATTAATCTGAAGATTCAAGTCATCCGGGATGTCATCTTGTAAACAGGTACCAAACGTTTAGAGGCACCACACTCCTGTGTAACACCACACTTTGCAGAAGACTTAAGCCATCCATCTTTACTGTGAGAACCTCAATTCTGACATGTATTAACCTGTTCCGCTACCCCAGCAACAAATTACACAACCCACAAACAAATTCAGTAATTAAGCTTAAAGGTTCAACAACACCAATACTAAAACCAACTGTTGCTGCCTCATGAATCACAAGATATTTCAATGGAACTGATAAGCACAACACCACAATCATGACCTAGTCACACAAGATGATGTAGAGTTGAGCAGAGTAGAGGGCATTATGGTGGGCACTGCAAACACCCTTGTACTTCTCCTGTTCCCGATCTTCAGTGCGATCCTTTGCTCAAGCATTCAGCAACCCCACATTTTGAAGTGCAGTATGTTGCTGACAGAGATTGGTGTAGTCCCCTGGTTTCAAGGAATGTTGACCCAGCTGCCTAAATCTTAACACTACCAATACCTCACAGTCAAAAAGAATATGTGAAGCTGTTTCAAAAGTCTGTTTGCATCTATCACACCAGAGTTGTCCACCAGCCCAGGTTAAATAACTGTCCTTTTAAATGACAAGTGACCTGTTAGCAGTCCCTCATTATACTTAGCTGGTTTCTGCTCAACTTAAGTAATTCACCAGCTCTTTTAGCAGAAGGTCTTTCAAGAAAGCCCTTGGCCTTCCTTTGTCCATAAATGGACTACCAGTACTCCCTGTTTCTCCTACTTGTCCAACCCCTGACCTACCCTTGCAACCTGTGCATATATGCGAAGGGCAGGCTTTGGCCCTGTAAACAGATGTGAGGAGCCTTGCCTAGCTAAATGGTCAGCTATTTCATTTCCATCAAACCCAGTGCGTCCTGCAACCCATACCAGTTGCATCCTGTCTGCCAGTTTCATCACAAATTGATTACACTCCCACACTAGTTTAGAATTTATCTGGACAAGATGATGTAAGATGCATATGTACGTAGAAAACATTACCATGTCATTCTGCTCAGGGTCTAGAAAAGCCAACAGTTCTGATTCAGACTGTTACTAAATGATCTCGGAACTGCTGAAAGTCCTCAAACATAAACTCTCACATGTTTCATGATGAGCTACAATATGTGTGACAAATGGACTAAAACACTGTAGTGAATGGGTGGTAAAATGTCATACAGTGGCTACAGATTGCAATATTGTAGACACAGATGATCATAGACAAGAGTGGTGTGTTGCTGCTGCTTACAAGAATAATGTCTGGCCACGGTCACATACCGATGAAATCCCAAACCATTTCCAGCAACATCACATTCTCACAACACACTTAATAACTTCCTCCTTTCATCATAAAAGATCAAGGCCAAGAAGTTAGCATTAAATTTTCATATTAAGGAGGTTCCACCTTCAATCTTGGTCAATGGTACTGATATTGTCTGTGGTTTTTCTCATCCCTCCTGGCAAATATCAGAATAATACCATAAATGGTTCCTACCTTTCCATTCTAATTGGACATTAACCTTTAGACGCCTAATGTCAACTATAGTCATCGTACCGCACCACTAACCTCTAAAGTTGCATTTTATATATTTATTCAACAAATATAAGTACTGAATATTTTAAACATGGTATATATTCTCAGTTTTTTTCTCTTCAAAATGCAGTTTGTTTCATAATTCTAGCGTATTTGGTTCCTGTATTATTCACATTTTATATACAGTGTGTGCTAAAATTAAAAAAATAATTCCGGCGCCAAAAAGTTAATAAATCTGTGTAATATTCTATGCTATATAGTTTTGCAGTTGAAAAGTCATTTGTAACAGTTCAAGCAGTCACTTTCAAAGAGGTTCTCCACCAAAACTCCATGTCATTTTCTGGTTTCCGCATTTCAGATACATGTCCAGTACATTTTCACTTCACTGTTTTCATTGTAAGTGTAATATACTTGAGTTTTATTAATCACAGCATTTCTCAGATCGTGTAATTTCCTACATTCTCCAATAAATTCTTCTCAGCTACTATTACAATTTTCCTAAACCATTTGTTATCAGATTTTTGGAAACTGTAGTATATCTGCTTTGATTTGACAGATCACAGTCCACAACCATACAAGCAACAGGTAAAACATAATTACCACAGCTTACCTAGACACAGGACTACTAAGTACAACACATGGATGGGCAACCTCTTGAGCAGATTGAGATGATTCAGCTGGAGTGTTATCACCATCAGCAACAGTGGGCAACATGACACGTGTCCATTCTGTGTCTGTATCAGCTGGACTCGATGCTGACTCATCATCCTCCCCATGTACTGCACCTTCATTTTCATCCACGTTTCTCCCTTCAGCCTCAATCAGCTCAAAGCGTTCAGGAGTCATACTATGCGTTGACACGATCTCATCAATCGACATGCCAACCAATTCAGAGCCTGGGGTGGTAACACTTGATATTGTCTCTCCAACAGCAGGTCGATTTTCAAGCGTCCACAGACTTTTCAATTCCTGCTTTTCCTGCTCCACAGCAGCAATATGTTCCTTCAGCTGCTCAATTTCCATTATCTAACAACAAATCAACATACAAATATGGTGTGTTTACAATATCGAAGACCACAACATGACACTCAATCATCTCACACACACACACACACACCAACTTCTCACAAAACCAAGCAACCAAGTTCAAAATACTGTGTTTCACTTCAGTACTTGGGTAATTTCCTACTTTTACAAAACACAAACATTCATCACTTCCAAAAAACCCACCACAGAATAGTTTACTCCAGCTCACACATCCTTATACTGTTGCGTTTGAACAGCTGACTCCAGCTCGCACTTCCTCAAACTGTTTCTTTATGAACACAACTTTCACACCTATATGCAATTAATTCTCACCAGTAACCTACACCTATAAAGTTTTCCACTCAACATCCATATTCTATATGCATTTCCTGTTTTCCCCATGCACCATACATAATTGAAGCACTCCTATCATTGCTAATAACACAGAAGCCAAGGTCATTTTTTCCTATTTTTACCTTCTCTCTAATGGTTCAAATATTTTCATCAGCACTTACTTACTTATTTACTTACTCCATGGAGCAGAGTCCTTCTTAAGAAGCTAACCGGTTTGCAGCTAGTCAAGAAATTCCCTGCTTTTTACAGAACCCAAAGATTCATTACCGCATTCACAAATGCCTGCCACCTGTCCCTATCCTGAGCCAGCTCGATCCAGTCCATATCCCCCACATCCCAATTCCTGAAGATCTATCCTAATACTATCCTTCCAACTGTGCCTGGGTCTCCCCAGTGGTTTCTTTCCTTCAGGTTTCCCCACCAAAACCCTATACACGCCTCTCCCTTCCCCCACATGCACCACATGCCCCGTCCATTTCATTCTTCTTGATTTTATCACTCGCACAATATTAAGTGATCAGTACAGATCATTAAGTTATGTAGTTTCCTCCACTCCCCTGTTATCTCATCCCTCTTAGGCACAAATATTCTCATCAACACCCTATTCTCAAACACCCTCAGCCTACATTTTTCATCAGCACAATGTTCTCAAATATCCTCAATCCATATTCTTCTCAACAGAAACAAAACTGTCATCAGCAGAAACTGCAAAATGCATACATCTTTGGGGTATATCTCCTTAATGTTGCCAAGCATGCAGACAAAAAATTTTCTTTCTTCAGTTATGTCACATATTAATCACACAACAAACAATCAAATGAACTTTACATCACTTATTAAGACATATTTTGAATCATGTAATGTCATGGGAAATTTGATGCAATTTTTATTTTATCATTATATCAGTTATGTTGGATTTCCATGCACAGACCACAATTAGATTTGCCTGACAGCACATTAAAACAAAGTTCCACTGAAATCAGAATAATAAACACAAGAACAAATAAGACTTCCACATCACACATTCACTCTCTCTACAAAACATACGTTACCACCAGCATACTTTCCCAGTAATGTAACTTCTGTCCTGCAAACTAAAATGCTGTAAGAGCTTGGATATTTTGATTACCAAACATACCAGCTCTTGCATATCTGCATCTTTCTTCAAATCCTCCGCCAACCACTCTGTCTGGCAAGCCATATGCTGGCAGGGTGACCTCACATTGCCTGACTGGCGCATGAAGTCTCGATACAAGCTGAGCAACTCTGCAGGTTTTGGAATGTTTAGACCAACATCATCCCAGTCTTCAAAATCCTGATAATGAAAAATAGTGTAAGATTCCACACTGATATAAGCAATTACATGTCAAAACAGTAACAACAAGAACATTTTCCCCATCTAAGAAGTTTCTTAAAGGCTTCTGCTTCCATACCATCCTTACATGCTATGGGTACGAGGTCCAATCAATGCTGAAACTGATTTCATATCTGAGATGCACAGGATAGCATAGACATGGCTCCATTAGCGTCTTACTGCCTACAGAATATCCAGGGGTCAGTTTATGAGTAATTCTGTTCCTACTCTCATTTGTTGTCTCAGTTTAAAGTCACAGTGTCTCATAATGTGCCAATTTCATGTTCAACATTACAGAACAATACATATGTATTAAATCTTTGCTGCTAGAATTGAATGTTCTTAGTGATGCGCAAAAGACTGAATTTAAATGCCCCAGGCTATGTAACAGCAGATGTATTTTTATGACAGTCATCATTTCAAGCATCACACTTTATGTTACACATATATTAATTTTTGCAAGATCTGAACCACAAGCACTAAACTTAATAAATCATGCAAACAGCATTTGGAAATGCAAAGATAAACTGAGCAAGTATTTTTGACCCCCTGCACAATTTTATAATGAGGTATATCTTAGCTAATTCCATCGTATGGTGCTGACCAGAGAGTGAATAACTTCTTACCTCTATAACTTACCTGAATGCCAAGAAACCAAAACTTCTCAAAAAAGCACATTTGGTAAAAAAATAGTGGACTACAGTTGTGACCCTGAAGCTAAGTAGCAGGTTCATGGCAAGCATTTCTCAACATATATTGACAAAATCCCAATTCCTAAGACTAGCATTGCAAATATTGTTATAATGAATTTCAATTAATGATAACAAACCTGATTTTCATTTTCATCTGCAAATGTAATGGATGTGAGTTTGTAGCCATGTAGCAAAAGATATTCATTCACAAGAAAATTAAGTGCACGCTGTTCATGTGGCTTGATTGGCTCATTGTTAAGAGGCTTCACTGAGCCAGCATCCGGAGTTGTTGCTTCAGATTCTAAAACATACAAACCAATACTACTTATTATTAATTTTTTTCCCATATACATTCCAAAGTTTTCATGACAACTACAGCACAAACCATAACGCATTCTTGAGTGATCAGCCACATGTATGCAAAAGAGAATTAGCATGATCCAGTCAAATAAGGCTCATCACTTACTGACATAGCCACCACCATCTTCAGTAATGGTGACTGTACACAGCCAACTGTGGGATAGGTGAACTCATATAACATCGAGGAAAGTATGGAGCAGTTCTGAGTCATCAAGTGTGCAAAATTTTTGTAATGGTGAAAGCACACACTGTAAGACATCAGATACTCACAGCAGTTCAGATGAAGATTCATATGTGAGGTATATGCCATGTCAACTGGCACAGCTGAATGTAATGTTACTTATAATCCTACTGCATGCCCAACATACCTATGTAATATATCTACATAATTTGCAGTCTGGAAGGTAAGACAAATACCTTAGAGATTCTTGTATTTGTTAATATTTCTGCAACAAATTCAAATATGGTGACCTGATCTGTTGACCCAGCTCAATTATGCTTCAGATACATTATTACAGCTTGGATACAGCACACTGGCACAGTGTAGGGTTCTTGCTGGATCTAAGTATTAGCTACACTTTAACCTCACCATTTATGCTCAATAATTACCTGTTGCTACCGTCAAGTTGGCTCGAAGGGCACTAATGGTCTCTTTAGCTTTTCGTAATTCGAATTCCAAAACTGCAACTCTCTCGTCAACCCCTCGTTCCCCATCTTCTGAAAATCTCGTGAGATCTAATGAATCAAGGGTAGCTTGGCTGGAAGACCTCGCTGCAAACCAAAAAAAGCAAAATGACAACGCATTAGGATCCAGAACATTACAATGTGTTGGCTTTACGTTCTAGTCGACACACACCAAGTACGGGTGACAGTATACTAACGAATTGGTGGCGATATTTCGGGACGTGCGGCTGCTTGGTGCTCAAAGTTACTCGGATTTGAAAAAAACTCCTTTAGCTTCGGTATTTCACGTCCCGCCTCTACAAGTTCTGTGTGAAGTTCGAGAGCTGTGAGAAGCAAATTATCGTTGATAAGTTTCGTGGCAATATCTCCGTAACTAATGTCATCAGCCACTGACAATTTCGTAAAATGACCATTTTCCTTGTTGGCATTTTGCAAGTTGGCCATATTTCAGAATCGCAAACCTCAATTCATATCGACACATATGTACAAAAATATATTACTTTAAAACAACGTACAATAATTTCCACGTAACTAATTCAAAACGTGAAAACTTCATATAAGTTGCGTAAACAACGTATTCACAATAAAGTCAACCGCCATGTCACTGCCCATACCGAATCTACGGCCCTGTGGAAACAGCTGGGGCAGAAGAGGTGTAGCCGTAAGAGGGAGCGATCAATGGTGCTCACATAGCAGGGATAAGAGCACGCAGATGACAGAAATGGATTAGGTCTGGTAAAGCTGTGGGGTATTAGAGTGTACTGGTGTTAACAAGAGTTGCTGTGCATTATATTCCATGTAACAGATGCTGCCTTGCTTTCCGTAACATCGTTCAGAACGGGTGTCACTTGTTTATGTAACGAGCAGGTTTTGTCATGAGTTATGTTTATGTCAGTTTTACATTGAAGTTGGAAAATTCTTCATTGCAACATGAATATCTGGTGTGCCTTTGCTTTTCTCTCAAACTGACTGGCGTTTTCGACATTCCAAACTAAAACCATATTAATAGGCCAAAAATTAAATCAGTAACTGTCCAAACACAATTTTATTATATAAAAGTTTCGACTTATCGCGGGTCAGTGTCAGCTTCACAATTCGTCTGTAAAACATACTGAGGAAGAAATATGCAACAGCAGTATTTTTTCTGTTCCTTTTTCACTGCCGTCATTCACATCTTATATTTCTACTATCCCCTTTCCACTTGCTCCATACTGCATATCTATTGGAATTGGTTACGGGAACAATTTTACAATTCATCCTTGTACACCTTGTATATACTGTCTGTGTAATATCTCTCTTAAAATATATATATATATATATATGCATTATTTAAGTCCACAAACTTTGATTAAAATTATTAGAAATTGTTAAGGTCATAAACAGGAAAAATATGTGTGGATAGAGGTACTACCATAGCTGTTACGAATAATCTTAACATTTTACTGCATTCAATTAAAATGCCAAATATGGGATAAGTCCACATCGAAATACTCAGACTGGAGATGATGCTATGACAACTTGTCATGACAAAGGAAGTAAAGTAGGTAAACCGTTCTATGTTCTATGGACTTGCATAATGTATATTTCTTCCTCAACATGTTTTAAAGAACAGCTGTGAACCTGAGGATGACCTGAGATAGGGCACAACATGTAGTTCTATATGGTAAATAGAATTTAGTTGTGTTTGGACAGATATTAATTTCTGTACTACTCATTAAAATCTTAATAGGATTTTTTTTTACTCAAAATCCTCAACTAATTGATGCATGCTATTGTGCAAAGTTATTATACAATTTGTAACAGTACGTTTAATCACTCAGCACAACTTGTGCAATTTATGGTAGACGGTACTTCTAAATATCCATATGTTTCTGCATTATGCCATCTGCAAGCCAGTACAATGTACTCATTTATGTATAAAGTGGTTAACTCACTCGCAATATCATTATACTGTGGAATTCCTCATTTCTCATATGTACCTAGAATAATCAAAACACAATAACATTGCTTAAATAAGTTAAAGCTTCCCTGTTAGCACACATTCTTATAAAATGTGAGTCATCTACTTTCTACATTAATAATTATACTGGCCTGAATATCACATAAATGCCAAAACATGGTGCTTGTTAGAAGGAATATTTACAATAAAGAAATATGCAAGTTGTGCTTGCTGAATGAAACTACGTTTACTAATTGCACATTCGCTCAAATATGTATGCACAGAGTTTAGTGTACTTTTGAATCCTCCTCTACAGGTTCTGCCATACAACAGTCAGGATATAATTTAAAAAGGAACAAAAAACAGTTACGTTTATTTATAAATGTATGCTGACAATATGCAGCAAATTTCCCTTATTCATAATAAATCACCAAAGAAATTTTGATGTTTGCTGACCGTGCATCTCAATATAATCTTAGCAACTGACCAACCTAATGCACAAATTCTTGTTTTATAATAAGTTTATTATATTTCTCTGTATGTTTCGAGCACTGTTGTGCTCATCATCAGGTCAAACTGTATTATACAGCATCTGGTATCATCACACACTGTAGGTGGCCGTCCGGTGCGCAGGTTGAGACAGGACCTGCGCACCGGAAGGCCACCTACAGGTGTGACGATACCAGATGCTGTATAATACAATTTGACCTCATGATGAGCACAACAGTGCTCGAAACATGTAGAGAAATATAATAAAATTATTATACAGGGTGAGTATAAAGTCTTTCCCTAATTACAAACATTTATTACAAGAAAACTAAGTATTGTTATGTTACACTTGCATAACCTGCTAGTGTCAAAATAGCATCAATGAGGGAGAAAGCCCAATGTGTTTTGTGGCATCACGAAACAAAATCACCGGTCTCAGTGCAGCGGAAATTCAGAAATGAATACAGACGACCTCCGCCAGATGTTAAATGTTAAAACCATCAAAGCGTGATATTCAAAGTTTGTAGAGACTGGCAGTGTTGGTGACCTTAACAGAAGTGGCAGGCCCAGTGTGAGTGATGCGACTGTTGATGCTGTGCGTGAGGCCTTTCAACGCAGTCCTGGTAAATCAAGGCATCATGCCTTAAAGGAGCTTCGCGTACCTCAGAGTACAGTAGTTAAGATTTTGCACAAATACTAATGTGCTGTAAAATAACTTCTTGAGTTACAATTAAAAAAAAAAGTTTGTATTCCACATACAGTAGTTTTCTTGTAATAAATGTTTGTAATCACAGAAAGACTTTATTCTCACCCTGTAAAACAAGAATTTGTGCATTAGCTTGGTCAATTGCTAAGATCACCAAAGAAATGTTATAAAAAATTATTGTGACAATGCTGAAAGAAGAGTGAATATTTGTAAAATACCCCCTGGTTTTTTCACCAAATATACGTTTTATTTACATTTTGCATTATAAATATCAGACTTAAATGACATGAAATAATTGATCTGTAACAAAGACACTTTCAGTGACAGTCCTGTAATGCCATTACCACCAGTGAATAACCATGTACTGTGAACAGCTGTAAATCTTCATACATACTCAAAAATTGCACACATGTTCTGTCCTTATCCAAGTCTTAGTATCAAATTTAATCTTATGCATTGCTTTAACCAAAGTTTATACATAAAGTGGTGTTTCAGCATGTTATATACAAAATACACTTCCATAATCTGCGACCTACAAGGCTCATCCTATTTGTCAACGATGTTAAAAATTTACTCATAAGTCCTTTTATCAGCTTTCTATAAGTTGTCATTCACACACACTTAGGTTGCCCTTAAATCAGTACTGCTCAGTACATAAGTTGCCCTTACATCAATCACAATCAAAGCACTGAAGTAAACACCTCAAATGTCATTATCATTCTGCTAACCAACCACATTTCCTAGAATATCAAACAATAATGATAATTCACCACTACACACCATTCTCAGTAATTAAACAACTACAAGGAGCATTGTCCTTCTTGAGAAGCTAGTGGTTCCTGAGTTATTCAAGAAATTCTATGAAATTTGAAGGTTCATTACCATGTTCACAAAACCTTGACACTTTTTCCAATCTTAAGCCAGATGATTTCAGCCTGTTTCTTTAAGATCCATTTTCATATTATCCTCCCATCTAGGCCTAGTCTTCAGTGTGACTCTCTCCATCATATTTACCCACCAAAACCCTCCAAGCATTTATCATCTCCTCCACATGTGCCAAGTGCCCCACCCATCTCATCCTTGATATGACCACCCTAATAACACTTAATGATTACAAATCATTAAACTATTCATTAATGCAGTTTTCTCTGGCATCCTGTTACTTGCTCCCACTTAAGCACAAGTATCTTCCTCAGCCCCCCTATTCTTGCACACTCTCAGCCTGGGTTCTTCCCTAACATGCAAGACCAAGTTTCAAGCCCATATACATCAGGCAAAATTATAGTTTTGCACATTTTAATCTTTAAGCTTTAAGATAGCAAGTGGGAAGGCAAGAGATTCCAGACCAAATGGTACTAGGCATTCCCCATATGTTATCTGCTCTTGATTTATTCATGCATACAGTTTTGATCTGTTAGTGTCATTCCCAACTATCTAAACACTGTCACAGTTTCAATTTTTGTCCTGCATTCCATTCACAAGACATAACATATACTTCATGCTCTCTGCAATTACTTTTGGACCAGTCCCCTTCCTAGCAACTAATAAAGTTTCTGTTTTTCATTATAATGTATTTCTGTTTGCACCCAATAAATTAACATCATAAGTAACGACCAGAAGCCGAAATGTCCCACTCAATTTCAGTCCCTCCTGGTGTACTTAGTTCTTCTAAATGTCATACTCAAAAGTAAAGTTGGAAAGCAACTGTAATAAAGTATCCCCTCAGAATAGAATAGTACATGGGTTTGAGCCCTTTCAGTCCCGATGCACCTAGGCCTTTTCAACAAGTCCTCTGTGTTCTGTAATCTGATGTCCAATTCATGCGAGCCTTGTTCCTTTACTAAAGTTCCAGAATGCCCCCAGACTTAGATTCCTAACAACCTCTGGGTCCAAGAAAAAGGAGCCTGATTAGGTGTGTCTGAGTGAAACCAGGGCTTTGCAATCACATAAAACATGGGCTGAGGTTTCCTCCTCTTTAAAGCATCACCTTGTTGTAGACCATTCTGAATAATGAATGTATCAGATATTTGCCTAAGTGGACTTTGCCACAAGTTTAACTTGAACACATTCTAATTAACATGATCAGTGTCATGTGAACACCAAGCTCAGTGACAGTCATGCACAAAACCTCCCTCCTAACTGAATCCTAAGCATTCTTGAAGACTGTAAATAGCTGATGCACTGCCCCACTGTATTCCCATCTTTTCTCAAGAAACTGACTAATGCAGAATATCTGATGAATTACATTAAAACTACCTCTGATGATCCCAATAATATCAGCTACATATGGGTTAACCTTGAAAGAGAAATATTGGATAAAATTTTGTATGTAGTTAATAATAGTGATATGCCTTGATAATGACTACAGGTACAATGCTTGGCTCCTTCCTATGAGACATTTCTTCCCATAATCCAAATAGCATTAGTAAGTCTACATATATCAGAATATCCTGTACCACCTCCTGCTCGAAGCAGTTCTGATGGAAGTTAATCAACACATGGTGATTCACATCTGTTCAACTTTTCTATAACCATCTCAACCTCAAAGACCCCAAGTTACAATACTACTGGCTCAACTATGTATTTCAGTTGCATAACATCTAGGCACAATTCATGCTATCTTAAAATGTAAAGTGAAATACATTCATTTATATACAGTCAAGAATGACATGGTATCCTTCCTCCACTTTTAAATAAATAAATAATAATGCACACAGTGTACATTTGTGAGTACCATGAATCACTACTTATATTCACAAAAATATGTTACAAATGCAGTACATATATACATGTGCCTTTCTAAATATATATATACACAATTCATGGAGGCAAGCCATATGAGCAAACTTATCTTATGAATCATAAGTACCCTATGTGAAACATTTCTTTTATGGAGTAAATGGACTGGATAATATTTTGTGCTGTAATTTTTATCATCACAATGTACTAGCTGCCCCGACCAACTCATTCACTGCTGCCCTCAAACTTATTGTACATGGGCACAACTGGAGAAAAATGATTTACAAAATCTTTTACAGGAATACCGTCCCCAGTAACACTACAGCCTTTTCTTTTTTAATATCACTTCAGTCAGCATTCACTACAGATACTGCATGAAAAAATATCACTTGAAGTCAGCATTCAGTAGATACTGTATAAATAAATATCACTTCAGTCAGCATTCAATACAGATACTGTATGAATACATATCACCTCAGGCAACACTCAATACAGATACTGTATGAATACATTTTGTCTCACAAGCCTAGTATTGCAAGAAGTCACTTTTGGAGTGTTCATAAAAAAAAGCTGCCAAATTGCAACCGTTAATTTTTGTCATGTGTAACCATCTGTCCACATGTAACAAACCAGGAACCATATAACAGATGCTCGTTAAACCTGGCAGTTTCATTAAATTTTGTTGGCAAACTCCACTTTTAGTTAAAAATGGACAAAACAACACTCACATGAACACCTACACATTTTTATGTGTGCTTCCTGAGCACGTCTCACTAAAAATGTACCACAGCAAAATGTGTACAGAAAAAATGAAGATGTGTCTTGCAGTTTTTTCTGTAATTTTAGGGTTTGGAAGAAAACAAACCAAAATAAGTGAAAGCTCCAGAACTCTTATGCTATACACTTTTCCAAATATATACATTCAGCAATCACACATACACAAACATTACCGGTCACTTATTCATAGAAACAACCAATGATGCCTTCTGCTCCCAGATTTACAAGTCTAACTCCCTCGTCCATGATCTAAAATCCCAGATCACACTGGCTTTGCGATCCATACAGTACCAGTACGCAATGAGCACCCCAGTAAATCGCCAAAAATCTATAATCCACAGTACTCCATGGAGCAGAGTCCTTTTTGAGCAGCTGATAGGTCCTCAGCTAGTCACCATAAAATGTAGACACTATTTCTCAGTCTTCCAATTTTATTTTATGACCCATCAGAAGACTGTTGTGACCCAAAACCGGGTCATTACTATGATTTAGGAATACCTGGCCTAAACTTACACAAATGTATATATAATTAAAATAGAACTGAATGTGCTGCTACGACCAACACTTCTTTAATCTTTAACCTTTTTTCACAAAAATTAATGAAAAAGGTGTAAATATTCCATAATTCCTGTAGTGTGCACACATATTCTAAGTTGATGGTAACAGAAGACCTTGTATGAAGAGTACTGAAAACTCTTTCACTCCTGATTAATGTGTCAAAAAGTGTTAACGAATGTTAGAAGATTCCAGTATAGAGTCTTGTGCCTTTTACAGTACGCTAAGAATTGTGATAATGTAGCAAGTACAGAACATTTCAAAACTGCGGGGTCATAGCAGTGTCATGCAAGCAGTGAATGGGTTAAAGTCTGAGAGTGAGCTGTCTACAAGTTTAGGACTGACAGGACTCAACAGAAGAACAGTATTTACACAATGAAACCGAAACTAAAAACAAATTATACATTGTATATAAACAGTGTCCATCCTGAACACATGCGAATGGATTTACTATCATTCCCACCTCTTCAGAATGCATTTCTGTATTAAAAATAATCAAGTGAGGCAGCAAGATACAACAGGTAATTCCAGAAAATTGTGAGTTGATATTCTCCTTTAACAAATGTTCATTTAATTCAAGGAATGTTACAAAGTGGCAAGTATTCGAGTGAAACCGATGCACGCAGCTAAGAATGTCTGCCCCACTCCCCAGAACAATGCATACAGTGGTGCCATCTGCAAACTGGAAGCTCTGTACACAAAAGCCACTGCTGCGCTGCTTACCACACCTGATGTCAATGGAGACAAGACGCCCATCACAAGGATGAAAATGGGAAAAAACCTTCAACAATTGAAACGTCTGTCAGTTCAATAGCAATAATCATTTACAGATTTTAATAAATTGCTTTTAAATACTTACTTTCTAGGAACAAAGTATCCTATAAAAGTCATAGTACTGTCAATTGGAACACTGACTAATGAGGAAAGTGAATCTTTTAATGTGGAAGGTGCTTTAATTTCAGAGAACACCATGAAGCACTTCTAACAGGATATAAATACAACAGTTCATGAAGTCATAAACCATGACCCATTATAGACATTATCTATGGGCTGTGTTAAAAAGTCACTATGTATGTCCCACTGCTCCCAACTAAACTTAATGAGTTGAAAACATGGTATTTGTCAAGCCAATGTACCAGTTTAACGGGAAACATTACAAAACGATTGGGGTGAGTTCGTACATCGTTTGAAGGTGTCAGAATTAACAATGATGTTTCTACAGAGCACCTGAAAAATTAAACTCTTGAGTTGCCATTTCCACAGACACAAATGCAAAAATTTTGAGACTACAGTACAATTTATTAAGAACATACTTTTAATGTGTATATTTCATTTGCAATAGCTCTGTATAAGAAAGTGTTACTAACAGCTACCATTCTTGTGCAACATGATTTACACATGCACAAACGCACAAATACTTATATACAGCACATCATACACCATTACATTGTTAAATGTGCAATGATGCAGCAAAGAGCCATGCAAATTGAAAAGGCATATGATCAGTAAAAAGGGAAACAACTAATTTCTAAAAGGGTAAAAGATAAAGGTGAAGTTCAGCCTAGAACAGGCTACGAAGGCCCATGGGATATGCAGAGGTATAGGTCTACTCTTTCTTGAACCTCAGCACTAGATAGGGATGGGTAGTAAAAGCCATGGCCCAGCTGCTTTAACCCTGGGAAAGAGACCCAGTAGCCATTCTACAGGAGCTGGGTGGGCCCCCACTGGGAATTGATCCCAGACCATCCACTCCATAGTGAGTCGCTATACTGACTATGTTGTCCTGGCCCACAATTACTGTAAGGGACGTAATATTATTTACGTACTGACTTGTCATTTATTTTACTACAATGCTGTTAGTAGCCCCAACTACAAAGTGTCAGACAGTAGCATTATTACTGGAAATGTGGAAAAGCAATGGAGGATAGGAAACAAAATTGTGCATATCGATAGGCATACAGAAAGACTGGATAACACAGTGAATGAACTGGAGGGCAATGGAAGAAATCAGAACCAGTGTGGATATGGTGGCGAAAGGACAATGGACAATGCCCTGCAAGAAAGTAAATTATCATACAACCAGCAAGCAATCAGTGACTTATTTATCACACCTCTGCAAAACTCAAGTCACCAGGTAAACTCAAAAACATGTTCGCAATGTTTCTCCTTCAAAGTGACTCAAGAGCCAACAAGGTATTGATACTCACTTCCCAAATTTGTGTTTCCTGAGCGTTGCGAAGGCTATGGCAGCAGCAATTACGTGAACAAAGATAGAAGAAAACAGGGCCCATAGGAATACTTGATACCACATTTCTGAAAAGTACAATGAACAAAGTCTGACAAAACAAAGAGGACTTGGGTGTTTTCACAATGTAAATATTCAATTCCACTTTAAAAACAAACAATTAAATGAAATACTGTATCTGCACAATATGGAGATCATTTAACTTACCTACTTACTTACTTATTCACTTCATGGAGCAGAGTCCTTCTTGAGCAGCTAACTGGTTCTCAGCTAGTCAAGAAATTCCCTGCATTTTATGGGACCCGAAGGTTCATTACCATGTTTATAAGTGCCTGCTACCTGTCCCTATCCTGTGCCAGATCAATCCAGTACATAACCCCCTCCATCCCACTTCCTGAAGATCCATCTTAATATTATCCTCCCATTGAGTATCAGTCCAGGCCCAAGGCTCAGGTATCCATTTCATAAGAAGGCCAGTTTTTTTGTGGTAAGGATTTGTTAGGACCACACCCAACCCCCAAGCTGGAGGAACACCTGTTGCCGGCTGTCCATGACTGCTTACTCCGTATATTCACAGCTACCCTCCACATTGGAGCCTGTTCCTCCATCTGCAACCTGAGGAGACGCACCATGTCGTGGTGACAGAGACCCCCTTATCATGGCCACTTGACTTACATACATTAAAGAGGTCTGTGTTTGGCAAGTTACATTACATAGGCCAACAAAGCACCTCAATAAAGTGGTTGGCCGTGAGCTGGATGACCAGGCTTTGATCCCTGTCAAGGTCTCTTGCTACAACATCCAGAGCAGCCCTAGGGACTGTTTAGACTCACTCACAGTGGCTACTGATATTCATTCTACAGAGCAAAAGAGGCCACAGGATGACATTCACTGCTCATTTCCACTAATGCTTAAATCTTGAATATATGAATATTTTCACATAGGCCCCCATACATCTTCCTTATGTTGTTCTTATGCACCAGTAAAACTTTACATTTTACCCAAGGAAGCATAAACAAAACCAAACTTCAGAGACAGGCTATGGCGAAACAGAATGTATGGTTTTACGTTAGATCTACTTACTGTAAATAAACCCTTAGGCATAAATATGTACACAGAAGTGGGCAATGTATTGCCAAGCTGTACCTTAAATCTTCACACAGTGTACCAGCTCAAGACTGAATGGAACAGTATAGAACACACCTACACACCATATACCTTCAAAAAACTAAGCAAAGGATGAAGAACATGTCATAGTCTAATAGAACACATATTCCAAATATGAATATAAATACATAATAAATATCTACATATATGGATCAAGCAAAAATAAATGACTGAAACATTACCATTCTTACACACGTATTTTTATAAAAACTGAAAATTTTTAACTGAGGCAAAGTGTTGTATAGAGTAGGAGTGAGATAATACTGTTACAGTTGCTGGCTTAAATACCCAAATATCATGCTTTAAACTTTTCACAGTAGGTGACAGATTACTGAATAACTTGATTCTGGCAGAGTAAACTCCTTGTTCATGTATACTAAAGTTGGTATTTGGTATATCTGTGTCTTGTACCAACACTGTGAATATCTCATTTGTTGAAAATGTCTCCATGTTGTCCACAGACAATGCTGAGAAAGTATTCACTGGCAAGTGGAAGAATACTAACTTCACACATTTTTCTCTACCCGACTCTCCTTATAGCACCTACCAGTATTCTAATATAAAGGAAAGGAAAGAAATCTCACTAAGTGTTGCAAACAGGCCTACCTCTTCAGGGCATGTGGGCCTTCTTACAAAAGACATGGCTCCTTGAGTTACTTGCCTGCAAAGGTGTTGAGAGGGTCTGTTGGAGTAAGACCAATCACATTTCTGACTGTATCCAATTCTGATGTCTGGAAATCCTTAGGAGCATAGGACATTTTGGAAGGGTTGCAATGCCAGCCCACAAATACTTATTCCTCATCTGAGTCATTTATGTGCCATACACATATCGCTTCGAAAATTCCATTGCAATAAATCATCGAAGAATGCAAATGGGAAGTCCTGAAATGAAATAATATAAATCTGTACCAACTTTCCACATATGCACATGCCAAAACATGAAGCACTCTATGAGACACAGTACAAGATGTTACATCGAAATTAATGACACATACTGAAAATGAACTCATGTCAGCCGACTGATTAATGAAAATAATGCAAATGTGCGCTTAATTTACCTCTCCAACAACAACACAATCAATTCGCTGTTAACCCGACCTAACTATTTATGAAAAATACAGGCTCTGAACAATTGCACTGCAATATCTTACCTGGCAAATACCAAAAACAATACAGTTAAGTTCCGACTTCATCTCTGTCACCATAATAACATTATACAAAACACTTCTTCATCTTTGCCATAAATTCCACAAGGAGTTCTGCTACAGAACAAATGACGACACCATCGGCGCAGTTTCATAGGGCGCAGAAAGGGAGATACACGCATCAAAGTTCGGTCAACTGACTGTTGTAGTGCAAAATACTTGCCATTTTAAGGTAGTCTAGTTACTATTTTTAGAGTGTCATTTATATACAATATCACATTATTATTTACGAGGATTCACATTATACAGTTCTGGTAATGACAACAATATCGGTGTGTTAACCTCACACAAAAAGGATGAAGGAAACACGAGTGCCAACATACATTATTTTAAACTACTTTGTATAGTTTTAGTATCAGAAAATACGTGGTGTCTTGAAAAAGAAATACCACATATTTAGTGTTCCATTGTTAACAGTATTTTGGTCGTTGTATATCACGAATAATGTTAGTAAAAAACTTTGTTTCAAGGACAATGGGTGACCGGGAATTGCCTTCGGACAGTGATGAAAGCGATGAAGATTATGTGCCTTCTGGTATGTATAATATTGGTGTTCACGTTATTTTAAATATTTAAAAGGAGCTGAAATTAATCATCGCACCACACCACATTACACTATTACGGGAATATTATCCAACTTAAATTGACCGTGTTGACGGTTGATCGAACTCCCGCGGAATTTGGTGACTTTCATCCTGCGTTGTGCAAGACATGATAAAGCAGAAGTGGTATAGTGGCCTGTAATATGTGTTCAACGCTACCCAGTTGTACAAGGAATGACAAGGTTTAGACGCCCATATGTACAGTTGTCTCCACTTCCTAACATAGGAAAGCATACAGCAAAACCTAAGTGCTAGGTTGCCATCGCGTACGTACACATTTAATTTTGTTTTGTAACACTGCGTACATATTGCGTTTTCTTATGAGTTAGAAATAATAACACACCAACAATTCGAATGTACATTTTAACCATATTTATTAAGAACTGTTTGTTTCTATATATATTTAATATTTTTGACTGGCAGAACTCGGCGTTCGGGGGGAGGGGAGGGTGCACCGTGACCAGCTAGTGCTTCGTTATTCTTTGACATTGACGATGTACTGTGATTAATGTCATGGTTCAAAAGATTGAGCCACAAAACAACAAAAATGAAGTATCCGTGACCCTCATATACATTATGTACTATATAACAAAAATTTTCATACCATCAACATGCACAGTTTGTTTTATTTTATTGTATGGAAAGGAACTGTTATATAAACATGGACATAATGTGTTGCATTTGCCCATGCATCAGCACTACACCAAGGTAGGCCCACAGCCAGATGATGACAGTTTACATAAAAAAGGACCTAAGCAAGGTATTGCCAAAGACAGCAATAGAACTTCTTGTTTTATAAACAGTACAGGGGTGCTGATAAGTACTTAGCCCAACCAGGAAGGAAACAAGCTAATTTTTCTGTCAGAATGGTGTGAATTTCCTTCGGCACCTTGCCTTGCATGAAAAAAACTTGATGACAGCTTGCGTCTCGATGTTGTTGAAGTCACGCATGTCCCTGGCATGCTTCCAAGCTTGTTTCCTTCCTGGTTGGGCTAAAGACTTATCAGCACCCGACTACAATTTTAATGAATGGGCTGGCAATACTGTGGTAACATACTTGAGAAAACAGCCATTTAATGTTAAAAATGTAAAATGTTTCCAAAGAAGGACCAGAGAGTTGCAAGATACTTTGAGTAGAAACAGTAGAGTATTTCAGAGTGTTGAAAGTGTAAGTTACAAACACAAATAAAACATTCTTCATTTAGTCAGTTGCTTGCCATACTTGACAATGTTGATTTAAAATAAGTGTGTAAGGAATATAACAAGTGAATTTGAATGGCTTGCATTTAAGGAGCAGAGAGTAATGCACCATCTGAAGAAGAATCAGAAGGTGATGAAGAAAATTACCAAGAACACAGTGATGCTGAAGAATCAGCAGAAAGTGGAAAAAGGAAACTTCAAAATGCTTGTGGCAAAAAGAAGAAAAGAGTGAAAACTGGCAGGTTTGCTAAATGTTCCTAATGTTGTTGAAAACTCAGAACATCTGAGGCTGATATAGTTTTCCTAATTTTACTCTTCTTTTTTTCTTTAGCTCTAAACAAAAATATATATTATTTGCTTGCAAAGAAGCCATGTCCATAATGCTGATTTAAATGTGTTGTGACTGAAATGTTCTAAAGTAATGGAATTCAGTCTGGATCTACAGGCCTGGTGTTTCTTTGACAACATTTTTGAGCATTTGTTATATGATTTGTAGAAAATGTGTTCAGAGGGCAGTAAAGGAACCAGAGACTGAGGAAGTAACATCTCAAGAGAAGAAAGTTCTTACTGAAGAAGAGGAAAAGAAGAGAGCTGATTCTCTTTGGTCAGGTATGGTGGTGGTGACAGACCAAAGCTTTGGGCTTACATTTGGTTAGTTTAACAATGGTTAGAATTTGTACTTGTACTTGTAGATTAATGATCTGCCTTTGCATGTGCCAATGGACATAGGATAACACTGCTGGTTGTTAATTGTATGTATTTAAGCAGGAAGGAAATTTACTGCATTTTAAGACATGGTATGTAATTTCTGTTTTATTTTCCATAAAATGCCATTTATTGCATAATTTTATCTTATTCTGCTCAAATAATGCAGTTTTCATAATCCATACACTAAAATTTAAATGCCAAACCCTGTAGTAGTAGCAGTAGAAGTAGTAGTATGGCTTCAGAAATAATTCCTCAACTGAAAAAGCCTCCTACAGACTAATGAATGAACTATTACTAGCACTTAATAATAAATTAACAGTTGGTGGAATATTTTGTGACCTAGAAAAAGCATTTGACTTTGTAAATCATGTTATACTATTGCCAAAATGTGAATTTTATGGATTCAGGGGCACAAACAATGCACTATTAAGATTGTACCTCATTGGTAGATATCAGAGAGTGCTAATAGATAATAACTCTTCTAATAATACTACTATTTCAGAACAGGGTAAAATAAAACATGGGTTCAGTACTTGATCCTTTGTTCTTCTTACTGAATATAAGTGATGTTCCGAATATAATAGCTGACCTATCTAAACCGGTTATATTTGCATTTGACACTAGCATAATAATTGCAATTCCTAGTCCCTCAAAATTTAAAGAAGTTATTTAGAATATAATTGATAATATAAATGACTGGTTCAAAGTTTTGCTAAAACTTACTTTTTACAGTTTATGACAAAAAATAGTCATGAGATTAATATGGTAATGAACAAATTAAGGAGATTAAAAATACCAGATTTCTTGCATTGACTATAGAGAGTTCCTTGTCATGGAAAAACCATATTGATTAATTTATATTTAAACTAGGCAGAGCATGCTATGCAGTCAGGTATGTCAAACCTTTTATGTCTCAAGATACACAGATAGTTTACTTCTCAAATTTTCTTTCCACATGGCATAATTTTCTTGGATATTTCTGCCTTCAGCTCTGATATTTTTAAAATTCAAAAAGAATAATTAGAGTTATTATGAATGCCCAGAATAGATATTCTTGTCACCAGTTATTCAAGAAAATAAAAATTTTGCCATTAAAATTACAATATATTTTTCCCCTTTTATTATTCGTAGCCAAAAATAGAGATTTATATAAATCAAATTCATAGATTCATAATACCAACACCAGGTTTGGTTCTGACTTACATACTCCTGCAAACTTAACAACATTCCAGAAGGAACCGTTGTATTGTGGAGTGTTATTAATCCCCTTCCTTCTAGCATCAAAAATACATCCCTTGACATAAAGCAATTCACATCTGTTCTAAAAAGTTGCCTTCTTTTAAATTCATTTTACATGGAGGTATATGTTACTTGGAATTGCAATAGAGGTCTTGGTTCAATATAACAATTTTAAAAGTAAACATCTAAATAATCTTTAGTTTAATGTACGTCAATACAGTTTTGTATTATTACTTTTAATGTAAATTCTTGGCTTTTAGATATATTTATTACATATATTCCTTATAATCTACACTGTATTTATGACAAATTTGAAGGGGGCCATCCCGTTGTGTATCATCAATATGTATTATAATTAGTACCGTCAATACACAACATCTATAAAAACCAGATGCTTAATTACAACTGGGTTATACTTGGCGACATGTTTCGACCGTTAAACGACCATCCTCAGGCCAACTTAGAACAATGTTGTTAAGGTACAATCAAAATTGTTATCCAATGGGATCCCAATGTTTACATTAAAACTTGAAGTCTTAATGTAAACAATGGGATCCCATTGGATAACAATTTTGACTGTACCTTAACAACATTGTTCTAAGTTGGCTTGAGGATGGCCGAAACATGTCACCAAATATAACCCAGTTGTAATTAAGCATCTGGTTTTTATAGATGTTGTGTATTGACGGTACTAATTATAATATGTATTTATGACAGTACTTAATTATGTTAATTTACTACTTTTTTAACACAATATGACGTATGCTTACACAAAGCTGATACATATATATCAGTACTCATATATCCAGTTGTATTGATGGATTCCACATCCAATTGGTCTTTAACCGAGTCAAGATCTATGGATGTATATAAGTCAGTAAAGTAGTAGTAGTAGTAATGGTGGTGGCAGCAACAGCAGCCCTCTTCATATGAGATTTGCAATGGTAAACAATAAAAAAAATGCTGACTTGAGTAATATTCTGTCCCATAACTGTGCTGACGAAACTTAGCACACTAACCCAACATGTAAATTACATGTTATTGTCATATTCTAAGGATACCTCATTATAACACTAACATTTTTGCAGGATCTGAAAGTCCCTACAGTATGGAAGTAATCTCTGTTACTGCTGCCCAGAACTTGCTTACAGTGTAAACACCACTTCTCTGTATTACTTACAGTAGTGAACTTCCATTTTAGATTTTTTGAAGGACACAGGAGGTTCAGTAAACCACTCGAAGTCGGCCATTACTAACGGAAATGAAAAAGAAGCTTCTGCACTGAAAACAGAATTACAGAAGACTGGCCAAAAAGAAAAAGTTACCATCACCAAGGTGTTTGAATTTGCTGGTGAAGAAGTTAGGTAATTCCCCCCATTACACTTCGCAGCCATTTGAAAGAGTGTGTAACATGACATTGATATTTATCAGATAAAGTAAGGATCTTATGTACATGTCTCAATAAGATGAGAAAACCGATAGAACATATGTGAGGACTGTATTATAATTAACCATAAGGAACTTGGTTATGTCACATATTTGCTTCAGATATACGAGGGGCGGCTGATAGGTAATGCACACGGTGAAATATTTTGCTGACGGAGCAAAGTAGCGATGCACACGCAGTGTGTCCTTGTAGCCACAGCCCTCCTGCACAGCGGTGCAAAGTTTCATTCCTTTCTCTACACCGGTTCTAAAACAGTGCATGTTAACATGGAGTCATGTTATGGAAGTATGTCAACGAGATTGAAGCAACGTGCGGTGACTGAATTTTTAAGTGCTGAAAACGTAACGCCGGCTGAAATTCGTTGCCGTTTACAGGCTGTGTATGGTGAAGACACTGTTAACAGAACTACAATAAATCATTGGGCCATTAAATTTCGTGAATGTGAACCAGGTTGTGCCAATATTGTTGACCAACCTCGCAGTGGAAGGCCGGTTTCCGTGACAGATGACAGGCATCAAAAACAGGTTGATGAACTGATCAAGCATGACCGCCATATCACCCAGAAGCAGATAGCAGGTAGGCTAGGAATGTCTAAAGAAAGAGTGGGCTATATCATTGATTTACTTGGCTACACAAAAAGTCTGTTCTCAATTGGTGCCACGCATGTTGACGCCGGAAAAGAAACAAAAACGTGTTGAACTTTTGAGGCGCTATCACGAAGAGGGAGATAAATTTCTTTTGAATGTTGTTACTGGGGATGAGTCATGGATTCATCATTTTGACACTGAAGAAAAACGACTGAGCATGGAATACAGGCACACTTCATCTCCTCGCCTGAAAAAATTCAAAACAATGCCGTCTGCCGGCAAGATTCTTTTGACTGTTTTTTCAGACTCACAAAGAGTTTGCATGACAGAATTTTTGGAAGCTGGGAAGACTGTCAATTCAGCTCGGTACATTGAAACAATAAAAAACCTACGGCGGAGGGTGTGTTGAGTTAGGGGGTCAACATCGCGGATTTTGTTGCTGCATGACAATGCAAGACCGCACACTGCTCGCGCAACGATTGATGCTTTGGAGACGCTGAAGTTTGAGGTTCTGTCCCATCCGCCCTACAGCCTTGACTTGGCGCCAAGCTATTTCCATTTCTTTCCTCACCTCAAGAGGGATCTCAAGGGGACTCATTTCACCTCAGATGATGAAGTGAAGCAAGCCGTGACATCATGGATCAAACAAAGAACTCCTGAATTCTTCATTGATGGCATGCATAAACTTGTTTTACGTGGGGAAAATGTATTGAACGACAAGGCGACTATGTCAAAAAATAAGTATGTCAATTTGTAGCTAAAATATTGTACTTTACTTCCTACTTTCGTTCGTTTAAATACATGGTCTCTTTTCCTAGATATTTCACTGTGTGCATTACTTATCAGCCGCCCCTCATACATACTGTTTCAGTTGTTGCCTTTTGTGTTTACCAGTATTGGAGATTTGTAATGCTTGTATTAAATTTAACCAATTATATGTGGATACAGGTGTTTATTGTATACTTACAGAGTGACAAAAGAGGTAGCCATAGACTCTGCTGAGGCCAGATTATCAGCTAAGCCATCGCCAGCTTCCACTGCAGTCAGTCATGAAGGAGGTCGAGGGCAAGGAAGAGGTGGCCGTGGTGGTTTGAGAGGATTATCCTCAGTTCTAGGTCAGCTAGGGAAAAAGTCAAAGCTAGGAACTTTGGAGAAATCAAAATTGGATTGGGATCGTTACAAGAAGGACGAAGGAATAGAAGGAGAACTTCAGAAGTACAATAAAGGGAGAGAGGGGTGAGTTAATATTTGTAATCATTTAAAACAATTAAGAACTATTTGGGGATCCAGTCTGGTATGACTTTAGCCCTTCCATTTTGAAGTGTATTCTTTTGATCCTGTCCTCACAATTCATTCAGACCAAAAGGCAGTTTGACACCAAGCTGCCTCGTTGGGAGATACAGGACTTGGTCTTTTCAGTATATAGAGTTTTGGGGCCAGGTCAGCATACATTGGATAGACCAGAGTTTGAATCCTGGTCAGAGAAGATTTATGTTTTCATATTATGTTGTACTGCTGGCATTTCTTGAACATTTTTGTAGGTAATCAGTTTGGATGGGTGGAAGGCAACACCTGGAAACTATGACTGATATGCTGTAAAGCCTGCTTGTTTATTACTGTATATGCTGTGCAGTGTGAAAGTATCTCTCTGAATCCTCTTACTTTTCTGGAAATTTTCTGGTAGTGTCTCATTTTAAGGTGCTTTTTTCCTCAAAATTTGCAGGTATTTGGAGAGACAAGACTTTTTGCAGAGGACAGACTTTCGACAATTTGAAATTGAGAAAGAGCTGCGAATGTCTCGGAGGAGTAATAGATGAATTTCTGCTGTTGTAGTGCAGTTCTTGTTAATGTGGTTGAATAATGAACAAACACTAACTGTGGTCTGTTGAATTGCATCATTCATAACGATTGGTGATTGGTCATGTGTGTTGTGGAGGCCATAAAAGTATTAAACAAGTACTCAGACACCTAACTTAATATGTTAACTTAATTTGATGAATGTAATGCAGTAATATAGAAAATGGATACTTATTGAGTTCACACAGGAATGCTATGGACTAAGCTGGTTATATTTTATCAGTTTCAGTCAAACTGTTTTGTTCACAGAACATAGAATAAGTGAAATGTGATAACCATTGTAACTGCTTGTGCTTGGATGCCACATGGAGGCCGTTAAAGAAAACTGCCTTGACTGCTCTTCAAACTGTTCAGGATGAGTTGCTGTAAGATAGGGGTGGATAAATTAAATAACATTTTTAGGAGCTAGCGGAAATATTAAGTGGTCAAGGAGACATGTTCTTTTCTCCATTTGGCTCAAAAATATGACACTGTGATCCTGAATGTGTTTTCGTGAAAATACCTAGGTTCATCGTGTAAAGAAAATTCAACTTGATGCACAACTTATTCTTAGTACATTTCATCAACTTCTACATGTTTCGGGTGTACCTAGGCCCATCGTCAGGAGGTACAACCATATGTATACAATAATTGGTACTTGTTATTATTTTTAGATGACTCTCTGTCCAATCCAACCAGCACAACAGACAGTTATCTAAAAAGAATAATAAATACCAATTGTTGTATACATACGGTTCTACCTCCTGATGATGGGCCTAGAAATGCCCAAAACATGTAGAGGTTGACGAAATATACTAAGAACAAGTTGTGCATCAAGTTGGTTTTTCTTTACACAATTATATCGAGGTGCACGGTCAACAAAACATAAAACATAGGTTCATATATTGAAATCCTCTAAATTTGAATAATTCATTTAAGGAAATCTTGAACAATCATCTGCGTCAGTACAGAGTAGGCTTCTGGTATTTTGGAGACAATCATTATTTTAAAGATGTTGAATTTTTAGCACATCATTGTGGCTGATCACCCAAAAGGCTTCTTTGGATTTAATCAGTGAAATTTCAGAATTGTTACTGAAGCATTCATTTTCATCATTATCAAGTTATTGAATAAACAGGATATTAGTGCATGTGGAGAAGATGAGAATGAGTAGCCAGACAACCTGTAGAGAAGAATTATGTGAGAATGATATTAAAATGAATCTTGAGGAAATAGGATATGAGGGTGTAAATTGGTTTTTATTGGCTTAGTCTAGGGTAGTAATGAAAAAGTACTGAACCTTCCTGTTCAGTAAAACTGCGTAATTAACAAGTTTAACCATTATCAACTTCTCAACGAGAACTCAACTGTGTGGAATCGGGATTTTTTAAATGGATATTCTGTGTCTGCTAAGAACAAAATTTGCTGTTACAAGTATCAGCATTAAACTTTTACTGACCCACACATACTGACTACAGGAATTTTCTAAGTCTGTTCTAAGGACATTGGCCCCCCATATGAAATATAAGATGACTGCAATCTGCCTAATCCAGTGCAGATCTCTCATCATTTTTCATCTCTGAAAAACTCAAAACTTCATGAATGTGGGGTGTAAAATGTCCTTATATACCATGGTCTAAAATTCTGCCCTGTGTGCCTTGTCCTCATGAAATTGGATTTTGGCATCACTGTTTTGTTGCTTGGCATCAGCCAAAAGCGAATGATCACATCGTCCATATTCTGTATCATATGACACATGGAACAGAAGTTACAACTTGTGAACATCCCCAACACTGAATGGCCCAGAGGCTGAATGATTAACAGTAGGAATTTTATATTCTACATGTAGAACAGGTGTCTGCATTGTAAGCTGTAGTACATTAGTTTGTGATATGTGAATTTGTGTATTTTTATGAATTGCTTACCAAATTCTAGCCTGTTGTAAAACATTTACCTTACATACCTCATATTTATTTTGTAATCTGAAATAGTATTTTATTGAGCAGAATTTGACAGTCCTACTGTTCTTTGATAATTAGTGTATGCCTCTCACATTTGAATGAACATACATGTTGGACAATGTTTATTTGATTTTCAGCATTCTGATATAACCCAGTGAAATGTTTTATCCTTTCAGAACTCAGTTTGTATTTCAACTTACGTTCCTAGTGATCTGTTGTAGGAGTTCTTAAAAAAAAAATGATTATATCATTATGTTTATTGGACCGTGCATCATTGTAATAGTTGAAGAATATAAGACCAACTTGATGTCACTTGCTATTTTATTTCACTTCTTATGTACTCCACATGTTTTGGATATTAATATATCCATCATCAGGAGTTTGCGACTGTGTTGTTGAATTACCACATTGGTCATTTTGTTCTTGGTTCGATGGCTGAAGCCTGCAACATGGACACTACTCAAACCCACCCGCACCAAATCTCCAACACACATCGAACCAAGAACAAAAGACCAATGTGGTAATTCAACAACACAGTCGCAAGCTCCTGATGATGGATATATTAATATCCAAAACATGTTGAGCACATAAGAAGTGAAATAAAATAGCAAGTGACATCAAGTTGGTCTTTTATTCTTAAACTATAGTTATATCACTCTGTTTATTTGATGGAACGGCTCCACCTGTAACAGCAAAAGTGTTATGTCATGCTTATTCCAAGTGCTGCACATGCAAAGACTCTTTTGTTAACTCAGCAGTATTTAAATACGTAATTTTGGTGTCCATGTTGAAAATTAACTTGCAGAAGGTATATATATGTGTATGAGATGACATTCCTTATCGCCTGTACCAGCAATTTTCAGTCATTTTCATGTCAGTGTTCCAGAATACAGGGTTACATAAATGAGTACTGGTATTTCATGTTTAAATGTTTACTGAATGTGATAAATAAATTACGTAATGTATTAATTTTTTGGATGTGTTATTTCGATAATAGCTTGACATATATACACTTAACCACTTCTTTGTCTGAACTCTTTTAACACTATTTGTTTCCCATAACCATTAAACAAAGAAATGTAGGTGTCTTGTGGTTTACTACTAGACATTTCTGATCAGTTTACAACTTGTACCTGCAGTTTGTATTATTGTAATATTATCCTGCTATTACATCAGTCATCCAAGTCACTCTTTTTATAGGCATCCTCACAAATTCTGTATGCTTTTCCTCTTTCCCCCAACCAAAACCAGCAAAACAGACATTGAACAGGTAATTACGGCAGCAAGCATGGGATGCATTGTAGCAGTGAAGTGGTTAGCACTCCCAATTTTCATGACATGGATGTCAGTTCAAATACCAACATGGAAACTAGCTACCTTGAGTGATAACATTCACGATTGTCTGTCATCTCTCCTGGCAAATGCTAGCACAATAGACCTACCCTAAAACAGACTGCCACTTGTTCACTTCCATACCCTGAATGTATCAACTATGTTATAGATCCCGTGCACTGGACAGAAATACTGTTAAAAGGAAGAACATAAACTCTTACTTGTGTGTCTCTCTGTCATCACCTGTGGTGGATTTATGACAAGACAGACTGCACTTTGTTCTCATATGGGTGTGTATTCATTTGCTTGCATACTGTTTTCCTCATTTTATCAGGAACCAATTATGAAAGGCAACTGGGATAGCATAGTCAGAATAGTGGCTAGCTACAGCCTGGACAGTCCAAGGTTCGAATTACAGTAGAAGCAAGAGATTTTTTCTGCTCCACATTTGTCCAGACTGGCTCTGGGGCCAAACCAGCTTCCTCTTCAATGGGTAGTGGGGTTATTTGCTGCATGTAAAACACCTGAGGCATTAAGTCGACCCATCACCTCCATCTAGCCTCCTTCCTTCCTTCCTTCCTCTCGGCACTACAGCCCTGGGTAAGCCTTGGCCTCCTCAACAATCAGTCTCCATTTCTATCTTTCATCTTCTACACCCACTACTTTATCTTCATTACTTTCAGGTCTGCTACCACATCATCCATCCATCTCAAACGAGGTCTTCCTTTTCTTCTTCTTATAAACAGTCTTCCTTCTATCATCTTTCTTGGCATCACTCCTACTTCCATTCTCTTTACGTGTCCCAGCCATCTTATTCTTTGTGCTTTTGTAAATTTTACAATATCCTCCCCATTTATGGATCTATTCAGTTCTTCATTATATCTAATTCTCCACATATCCCCACCTTGGATCGGCCCATAGATCTTCCGCAGTATTTTCCTTTCGAAAATCCTTAACAAATTCTCATCGGATTTTGTAGGGGTCCAGGTTTTAGATCCATATGTTACTGCTGGTCTTATCAGTGTTTTATATATTTGCATTTTGGCAGATCTCTTTATAATCTTGCTTTTTAGCATATGATGGTTAGCTGCATATGCTCTGTTCCTTGCTTGTATTCTGTCTTTTACACATTCATTAATCCTACCTCCAACTAGCACTAAGGTTAAGAATGAGTGGAGCTATTCCTCTCCTCTCCCTGTGTGTCTACATTGACATGGTCAGCAACAACTTTTCCAATTGTGAGAATTTTGTGTAACTTGAACATGATGTACTATGCACTAGATGCTGAACCTCATAGGGTAGGATCCTGATATGTTATGTGGATTAGATTTTAAAATCTGCAAACAACAAAAAAACAGAAACTTCTATGCTGCCTTTGATTACAGTCTGTTTCAGCAGTGATTTTGAACAGACTTGCCCTCAAAAAAATTGATCAGATGCTGGTATGACAACAATGTGAATGCTGGTGTCCGTGAGTTAGACATCACCTCCAGAGCCAGCACACTAGAATTTCAGCAGTGGCCACTTAGAGAATCAATGAAAGGAATTTTGTTTCAGATCTCATAGACAGTCATAAATTTTGATGTTTTGCTGACCATACATCTCAGTATTTAACCAACTTGATGCACAAAATTTGTTACACAATAAGTTTTATTTCATGCCTCTACATGTTTTAAGCACATGTGCTCATCATCAGGAGGTCAAAATTGCATTACACAGCCTCTGGTATCATCACACCTATAGGTGTGAAACATGTAGAGGCATGAAATAAATCTTATTGTGAGACAAATTTTGTGCATCAAGTTGGTTAAATACTGAGATAAATGTCATAAATTGTTTCTGGTGAAGATAGGGTGACAGCTGCACATTCTATGTGTTGTGCTTCAGTGAAAGATAAGGCAACAGACTTGAGCACTGATGAAGCTATGTTCACCTGTGTGGAACCATGAGCAACATACATGTGACTAGCAAGAATCCACTTTCCACTCATCAGAACCAAACTTTGTTTTCCAGTTAAAAAGATGAAAGTCCAGGTTCCTTGTTTCTTATATGAAGACCTAAGTTATTTTGTTATTATTTCACTGAATTCTTCTTGGAATGAGAAAGTTTCAGATAAAATTTGTGGGGGCAAAACAAACATTTATTTTCCCGAAAATTGTGCCTTTACAAGACAGATACAAAAAGAAAGTCAGAGCCAAATAGGACATGACAATTTGGCAGAATGTGGAACAAAGAAACAGAGCTTGCATGTCATGTAATTGATGCATAAATATAACCACACAATCATAATATTTAATATTTTATAATTTTAATATTGATTTTCTTTTATAGCGCTCTCTCTGAAACATTTCTCATTCTAAGAATAACTGAGCGAGATATGATCAAAAGTTTATATTGGTCTTTACGTAAAGTACCCGTTATTCTTGTTAGAGTTTAATGAAACTTGTGTTTTCAACACATATTTTCGAAAAATATGCAAGCATAAAATTTCACGAAAATCTGTCCAGTGGGAGCCGAGTTGTTCCATACGGATGGACAGAGATGACGAAGCTACTAGTCGCTTTTCGCCATTTTGCGAACGTGCCCAAAAACGTGGAAATTTCTTTGCGTTATGCTTACATCGAAATAACTGGTGTCGCATCTTGTTGGTACTCATAACTTGTAACAACTGATATACTCACTAGTATGTGTACAGAACTAACATTTTTCAAACCTTAAAGAAAGCAGTTCAAAGAGAGGCACCGAAAATTCTTCGCAATAAATTTATCAAATTAACAATTAGTATATGTTGCCAACTAATTAATTGGAACGAGTATTGTGTAGTTATTAAGTTGCAGGGAATACGTACAAAATTAAATTCATCACATTCGTGTAAATAACCCAACTTGATGCACTGCTTATCCTCAGTATATTTCGTCTATCAGCCTCTACATGTTTCGGGCGTATTTATAGCCCATCAATAGGAGGTACACCGTATATACACAACAACAAGTACCAGTTGTATATATACGGTGTACCTCCTGATGTTGGGCTATAAATATGCCCGAAACATGTAGAGGCTGATAGACGAAATATACTGAGGATAAGCAGCGCATGAAGTTGGTTTATTTATACAAATATATTAAGATGCACGGTCAACAAAACGTACAATTCATCACATTAAATTCACATTTCTGCGTCAAAACATTTCCTCCGGGCCGGATTTGAACCAGCGACCTATGGATAACTGTCATGTGAAAGTCCTCTACAGTCCACCGCTCTACCAACTGAGCTACCAGAGGAACTGTGTAAAGTGTCTGTGTAGTCATGTTAGATTCATTGAACTTTGCACGTGGCTCTGCTGTTGATACTTCCAGTTAGTTACTCGATATAATGTGCTTACCTAAGGTCGACCGTGCACTGAGCACAAACGTGATCTAGGCCTATGCTGTGCGTTCTACGTCCCTCGATCATTTTTGTGTGTTACTGCACTGCGCTGTCTATTGCTAAGATTATGTAGATTCAGTACTGCCTGATTAATTGTTTCTGGGTTTACGAACAAGAGTATATACAGGCACTCTACGCACCTCTATGACATGACATCATTATATTTTCCTGATATTTGGCACTTTTTCGATATGGCGTATACTTACTTACTTACTCCATGGTGCAGAGTCCTTCTTGAGCAGCTAACTGGTTTGCAGCTAGTCAAGAAATTTCCAGCATTTTATGGAACCCGAAAGTTCATTACCGCACTCACAAGCGTCCGCCACCTGTCTCTATCCTGGGCCAGCCCAATCTAGTCCATATACCCACATCCCACCTCCTGGAGATCCATCCTAATATTATCCACCCCTCAACGCCTAGGTCTCCGCAGTGGTCTCCTTCCCTCCGGTTTCCCCAGCAAGACCCTATACACCCCCCTCTCCTCCCCCATACGCACCACAAGCCCAGCCTATCTCATCCTTCTCGATTTTATCACCCCCACAATATTGGCTGAGGAGTACAAATCATCGTTATGCAGTCTCCTCCATTCCCCCGTTACCTCGTCCCTCCTAGGTCCTAATATTCTCCTCAACACCATATTCTCAAACACCCTCAGCTTCCTTTCCTCCCGCAATGTCAGCGACCAAGTTTCACACCCATACAAAACAACAGGCAAAATTATAGTTCTATATACCTTGATCTTTAAATTTTTGGATAGCAACCTGGAAGACAAAAGGTTCTGAACCGAACGATAGTAAGCATTTCCTGACCGCAGTCTGCTCTTAATTTCTTCCGCAATAGAATTTTGATTTGTTAAAGTTGTTCCCAAATATTTAAACTCTTCCACCATCTCGAAGGTACTATTATTATTCCTCACACTGTGAATTTGTCCTGCATTCTGATCTCGAGACATGACCATGTACTTAATTTTATCAGCACTTACTTTCCAGTCCAATCTCCCTAGTAGCAGCTAATAAAGCTTCTGCATTTTCCGATATGGCGTATATTTAAAGAAATATAAGAATAAGTAGACTGTACGAGCACGCGTGCTGATTGGTCCTGTCAACTACAGGGTAACTGGAAATAAGCATACGGCTGCATCAACAGACAGCGGGATATCCCGCAACAAACATGTCAAACTGGCGGCACGCGCAATTTCTCAGAACAAATTACGAATACAGCCCGAAGGTTACGGTTGATAAGTAGAAGCGTTCCACTGGATAAGATGGTAAAATCGGTTATCAAATTGTTTAGGGAAACTTCGTGCTTTTTATATTGTCGTAGTTGGTGTAATTAGGTCTATATTATTACAAAAATCCTTCGTTATTGTTACTGTAAAATAGCAAAAAGGATTGGAGTGGTATGGTAAGAAATAATCCATATTTTCAGTTTTTCACCGTGCATATTGTCACAATTCACATATATTCACCAACACATGCACACTTTTTAATGACACTATAAAACTTTAATTTGTTAAAATAGTTAAAATCTCCGACATGTTTCGGTTTATATTTAAACCATCTTCAGGGAGTTATTAGTTCATGCTAAAGTTACTTATATCACTTGTTGTTATGATGGCATTGTGGTAGCATGTCTATAATAGAATATGATATAATCTATTAGTTATCGTCTCCATCATTTAAGGTGTAATTTAACCTGATCGTCCTAATGCTTATTGATGTAGATCCAAATAATTGGCATATTGGATAGTACAGTATAATCTCTTACCGTTCCTTGTTTGTGATGTGTTCGGATGTTGTAATTACTCTTCTCCTTGCTTTACTGTGTCTGAGCGTGTGCTGTTTGGTACGATTCTTGTTATGTTTGGTATGATTCTTGTTATGTTTGCTGCACTGTACAGCAAACATAACAAGAATCATACCAAACAGCACACGCTCAGACACAGTAAAGCAAGAGGAAGAGTAACACAACATCCGAACACATCACAAACAAGGAACGACATGCTACCACAATGCCATCACAGCAACAAGTGATATAAGTAACTTTAGCATGAACTAATAGCTCCCTGAAGATGGTTTAAATATAAACCGAAACATGTCGGAGATTTT